>Ga0308158_10001531_pt1 | contig 24475 bp, 20 predicted proteins | sample PhyBR2_FD_201038 | JGI IMG/M metagenome (GOLD analysis project Ga0308158, IMG submission 201038) | Phyllosphere microbial communities from UC Gill Tract Community Farm, Albany, California, United States - DLSLB.R2 | ecosystem: Host-associated > Plants > Phyllosphere > Unclassified | place: USA... | reverse complement strand
GTACGATCAATTGCTTCGTGAACTGACGGAGTTAGAAACAGAGCATCCAGAACTGATCACACCGGATTCGCCGACGCAACGGGTCGGCGCAGCACCGCTCGAAGCGTTCGAGAAGGTGACGCATGATTTACCGATGCTGTCGCTCGGAAACGTCTTTGATGAGACAGAAATTCACGAATGGGTTGCTCGGATTGAGCGGTCGCTCGGACGTTCGACGACGTATGTCGCCGAACTGAAATTCGATGGACTTGCCATCTCGCTGAAATACGAAGACGGTCGATTCGTTCGTGGGGCAACGCGTGGCGATGGAACAGTCGGTGAGAACATCACGCAGAACCTACGGACGATCAAAGCGTTACCGCTGCGTTTGCAGGCAGAAGAGACGGTCGAAGTCCGCGGTGAGGCTTACATGCCGAAACAATCGTTCGAACGCTTGAATGAAGATCGGGCTAGCCGAGAAGAGACATTGTTCGCAAATCCGCGTAACGCGGCAGCAGGTAGTCTGCGTCAGCTCGATTCCTCGATCACGGCGTCGCGCAATCTGTCGTTATTCGTGTATGGCGTCGGCGTCAATACGTTGACGGCCCGTTCACATAGCGAAGCAATGGCACAACTCGCTTCACTTGGGTTACCGACCAATCAACATATGCAGACGTGTGAGACGGTGGAAGAGATTCTTGCCTACATCGCACATTGGACGGAAGCACGCGCGAGCCTGCCATATGAGATCGACGGAATCGTCTTGAAAGTCGATCGGTATGATGATCAGGAAGAGCTCGGCTTCACAGCAAAAAGTCCTCGCTTCGCGACAGCCTATAAGTTCGCGGCGGAAGAAGTCATGACGACAGTCGAAGACGTTGATTTCAGTGTCGGTCGGACCGGGAAAGTCACACCGCGTGCCCGTTTTGCACCGGTTGTCGTTGCAGGATCGACAGTGACGTATGCGACACTGCACAACGCCGACTTCATCGCTGAAAAAGATATTCGCCTTCAGGACTCGGTCATCATTAAAAAAGCGGGCGATGTCATCCCGGCAGTCGTACAAGTTGTCACGGCAGAACGGACAGGGGAAGAGACACCAATCGTCTTCCCAACGCATTGTCCGGCTTGTCAGTCGGAACTTGTCCGTCTCGAAGGTGAAGTCGACATCCGCTGTGTCAGTCCGGAATGCCCAGCGCAATTGATGGAAGGCATCATTCACTTTGTTTCACGTCAGGCGATGAACATCGATGGTCTCGGTGAAAAAGTCGTCCGTCAATTGTATGACCATGAAGCGATCCGGACGATTGCCGATTTATATCGACTCGATCGTGAGGAGTTGTTGACGTTCGACCGGATGGGTGAGACGTCCGTTGATAAATTGCTTGCAGCGATCGAAGCCTCGAAACAGAACTCGGTCGAGCGTCTGTTGTTTGGTCTCGGAATCCGACTCGTTGGTCAAAAAGCGGCATATCTCTTAGCGGAACGTTTTGATTCGTTAGCGGGGATTGCAGCAGCGAGCTACGACGAAATCGTCGCGATTGACGGCATCGGTGGGAAAATCGCAGATTCAATCGTGAAGTACTTCGAACATCCGGAAGCACAGGCATTGATTCGTGATTTGGAACAACTTGGCGTCAATCAACGTTTCCTTGGTGAACGGGTTGATCAGACGAATGCACCACTCGGGGGCAAAACGATTGTCTTGACGGGAACGCTCGAGAGTTTAAAACGGTCAGAGGCCGGTAAACGACTCGAAGCACTTGGTGCCGATGTGACAGGAAGCGTCAGTAAAAAGACGGACGTACTTGTCGCAGGGGAAAAGGCGGGCTCTAAACTGACGAAAGCGGAATCGCTTGGTATCGAAATTTGGGATGAAGCGCGTCTGTTAGAAGAACTAGCTAAACACGAAGCGTGAGAAGAATAAATGAGAACGATCAAATAAAAAGGAAGGCGGAATTCCGCCTTCCTTTATTCATGTTCATCTTTCTCACGAAGCAATCGTCTCGCTCCGAATCAAAGTACCTTGTTTGATGAGACGATTCGTTGCCGTTTCCGGAGGATCACATGTGATTAATGTGATGGTTGGAGAAGCGACAGATTGGTCGAGGACGGACAATGTCGTCGGTGTGACAAGACGACTGGATGTGATGCGGTACGTATACCGATGCGTTTTTGTTGTGACGACGACGGTATCACCTTTTTTGACGTCAGGTAGACGATTGAAGTGAAGCCCTTCCGTGAAACTGCGGTGTCCGGCGAGCGCATAATTGCCTTTCCCGGGTGATCCGGTTTCTGGAATATGACCGATACTTCGGTCGAGGACTGCTGTCGTCGAGCCTTCTAAGATGACTTGCTCGAAATCAATGCTTGGAATCGAGAGCAGTCCAACACCTGATTTCGCGAGCGGTTGTTTAGTCTCTTTCGCATCGACAGTCTTTAGACTTTTCGTCCATTGTTCCTTTAAATTGGCTGCCTCTTGTTCACGCTGATAGTCACTGATGAAGGGCCAGGCAATAAGGGCGATGCCTGCCAGTAAAAAAAGCAGACCGATGAATTTACGACGTGTCATAAGAAAAAGTCCTTTCGGATACGCTAAGGCGTATCATCTTTTTTGAAAATCAGGGGAAAACTTGTCCTTCCCCGATGGAAAACGATTCTGTTATGATAAAGAGAACGATTTAAAAACATGGGGTGCAAATAGAGATGAACTATAAAACAGCAGTAGCGTTGACGTTATCGAGCACGTTATTTTTAGGTGCTTGTTCGTTCGACCTTTCGCCAAGTAGCGATACAAAAGAAGTCATTACTGAAAGTGAACAAGGTAAGGAAGTCCAGGCCGTCGTCAGTCCAGCCATTGATACGACAGATTCGTACTACCGGACGGTCTTGCCATTTCGTCCAAGCGTCGCACGTGGAATGACACAAAAACGTGTCAGTTCACGTCTTGAGCTCGATGAAATCGAGACGGGTTTAATGCGTCACTCGACACAGTTTTTTGATCCGGAAAAATACTATTACCAAGAAGGTCAGTTACTCGAAGCCGACCAAATCGCAAAATGGTTGTTGCGAAAAGGAAAAGCAGGCGATGGCGTCAGCGATCCTGAAGGTCTGAACCCAGCCTATACGTCTGGTAAGTCGTATAAAGAAAAAAACCAAAAGTCACCTATGATTCTATCGCATATCTTAGAGCAAGACTACATGCTTGAAGAAGATAAGAAGCTTGAACTCGGTGGTACGTCGATTGCGCTTGTCTTAAATAGTGAGTATGTATTCCAAGATGAAAACTATGGACCTACTTATACCGTTAAACTTGATGAAAAGAAAGTCGTTGCTGAAGGCAAGCGGATGGCGAACGATTTAGTCAAGAAGATGCGGAAGACGCAAGGGATGAAGACGACACCGATTCACGTCGCCCTCTATCTCCAGGAAAAAGAAGGGTCACCGGTTTCTGGTCACTATCTCTCGTCTGCCTTCATCGGTCGCGGGAATCAAATCAGTGCGAACGACTGGAAAAACTACAATGAGCGCTATTACTACTATCCGTCAGCACGCGCGACGAATGACGTGCGTGATGATGCAGCGAAGTTCGATTTATTTAAAGACCGTCTAGAAGACTACTTCCCGAACTACACCGGTATGATAGGGGAAGGCTTCTATCAAGAAGATGAACTGAAAAAGCTCGAGATGAAGATTCCCGTTCAATTTTACGGAAAAGCAGAACTCGTTGCATTCGTTCAGTACGTGACGTATCTGCTTGAGAATCGTTGGGAGTATAATCGAAACATTCCAACGACGATTACTGTGACGAACTTGAACGGGGATACGGAAGCGATGCTATTCCTCGATCCGGATACAAAGAAACCGATCGTCAAGATTCGCTGATTTCTCCATTCACTTTATGAAGCGACATTCCTCCAATGGACGGAATGTCGCTTTTTTTGTATAACGGACGCTGGAAGAGAGAAGCATATGAATCAGAAAGGAAGGGTATGGAAGAAGAATGGTATTTTGTTTCACTTTCCCATTTTTTAGATTTACGAAAGCCAGTAGGAGAGAGCATAATGAAAGAAGAACAGTTCTACACACAGGAACGACGCGGTAAGTGATGAATCGTCAGTTCTTTTAAGAAGAAGAGGATAAAGGAGAGATGTAGATGAAAGGCGGTATCTATTCACAAATCGGTGCAGTTCGAGAGGAACTACCATCGTCCTCACGAAAAGTCGCAGACTATGTCTTGACGCATATGAACCAAATTGCGCGGATGACGATCCACCAACTTGCAGAGGAATCAGATACAAGTGCCGCTGCAGTCGTCCGCTTCTGCCGCGCGCTTGGACTAAAAGGATACCCGGAGTTGCGAATGCGCATTTCTGCCGATACAGCACGGACGGATTTAAAAGGGTATCACGATATCGAAAAAGATGAACGTCCCGTCGACTTGATTGAAAAAACGCTTAGTAACAGCATTCAAGCGTTACAGGATACTGCGAAACAGTTGAATGATGAACGGATTGCGGATGCGATTGATGTGATTGATCAAGCACGCGCGATTTATTTTTACGGGATTGGAGCATCACATGTCGTAGCTGAAGACGCTGCTCAAAAATGGACGCGTGTCGGGAAACTGGCGATTCAAGAAACGGACCAGCACTTACTTGCGACAATCTTAGCGAACGCACGCCCAGAAGATGTCTTTTTTGCGATTTCCTACAGCGGAGAAACGGAAGAGGTCGTCGAATTGATCCGTTTGGCGAAAATCCAAGGACTAAAGGTCATCAGTCTGACACGTTTCGGGGACAACCGCATCAGCCAACTCGCGGATATCGCGCTTTGGACATCACGCGCACCGGAAGCGCCGCTTCGTAGTGCGGCACTCAGTTCGCGTCTCGCCCAACTATTTGCGATCGATGTCTTGTTCTTATCGTATGCTGCGGGACATTATGAAGACACACTCGAACGTCTCCAATACACACGAGAAAGCGTTAAGACATTGCATCAAAAGAAATAAGGGGGATACATATATGTCAGAACGAACTGCCGGACTAGACGCGTTGTATCCAGAAATGGTCGAGCGCCGTCGCTATTTACATCAACATCCAGAGTTGTCGTTTCACGAAGTCGAGACCCCGCGTTACATCGCGCAACATTTAAAAGCGCTTGGAATCGAAGTCAGGACCGGAGTCGGCGGACGTGGTGTCGTCGGGTATATTCGTGGAGGAAAACCGGGGAAGACCGTCGCGTTACGCGCCGACTTTGATGCCTTGCCGATTGCTGACGCCAAAGAGGTCGCGTATCGGTCGACAGTTCCGGGTGTGATGCATGCATGCGGCCACGATGGTCATACGGCGACGTTGCTGGCCGTCGCAGAGACGCTCATACAACAGCGGGAATCGTTACCAGGGAATGTCGTCTTGATTCATCAACATGCGGAAGAAGTTGTTCCGGGTGGTGCACGCGATATGATTGCGGACGGTTGTCTCGAAGGAGTCGATGTCATCTTCGGAACGCATCTTTGGTCAACGATTGATCTAGGACGCGTCGGTGTTCGGACTGGTCCGATCATGGCAGCGGCTGATAAGTTCGAGCTGACCTTATATGGAAAAGGCGGACACGGTGCGAAACCACATGAGACGATTGATGCTGTCTTACTCGGGGCAACGATCGTTAAGGAATTGCAATCGATCGTCAGTCGTCAACTCAATCCACTGGAGCCGGCAGTCGTGACTGTCGGAACATTACATGCGGGGAATACGTTTAATGTCATCGCGGATCAAGCGACGTTGACAGGAACGGTCCGGACGTTTGATGAAGCGGCAGCGGACGATATCATCGAGCGGATGGAGCGAACGATCAAAGGAATCTGTGAAGCAGTCGGAGCAACGTATCACTTTACATACGAAAAAGGCTATCCGGCTGTCATCAACCATGCTGCACCCACCGCATTGATTGAATCTGTCGCACGAGAAGTTCTAGGAGACGAGCATGTATTTGAGATTGAACCGACGATGGGTGGCGAGGATTTTGCTTATTATCTGCAACACGTACCTGGCGCGTTCTTCTTTACAGGAGCGGGAGATGCTTCGTATCCACCGCATCATCATCCGCAGTTTGATTTTAAGGAGCCGGCGATGCTCGATGCAGCACGTATTCTAGTTGAAGCAACGTGGCGGTATTTAGAACAAGCTATTGAAGCATAAAAAAATCGCTCGTCGTGACTCCGAAAAGGAATCAGGGCGAGCGATTGTTGTCTTCTTAATCTAAAATTTCTTGAACACGACCGACTTGTCCGTCTTCTAAACGCACTTTGATCCCGTGCGGATGTTGCGGCGATTTCGTGAGAAGGTCTTTAACGATTCCTTCTGTTCGTTTACCAGTTCGTTGATCTTGCTTCAGCACGATGCTGACTTTTAGACCAGGCGTAATATTTTTACGTGTTTTACCATCCATCTGTAAATCCTCCAATCGTTCATTTCCTGTTTGGCTATCAGTATAACATGGTTCAGTCAGTGAAACTTGTTTGTCGCAAGGACGTAAAGTGAAAAGAGAACAGAATGTCAGAAAAAAGTTTGACTATATTTGACCAATTAGAAGACGACTTTTATAATTAAGGTAATGAAGTATAGGAAAAGGAAGTGAATTCGAATGGCAAAAGACTACTATCAAACACTCGGTGTCACGAAGGATGCATCGAATCAAGATATTAAGCGCGCGTACCGCAAATTGGCGAAGCAGTATCACCCAGACGTCAATAAAGAGGCGAGTGCGGACCAGCGTTTCAAGGATATCCAAGAAGCGTTCGATGTGCTTGGGGATGAGGAAAAACGAGCGAAGTACGATCGATATGGCAGTAACTTCGATCAGATGGCAGGTGCTGGAGCTGGTGGCGCTGGAGATTATGAAGATTTGTTCCGACAGTTCGGAGGTGGTGGACGGACACGACCTGGACAATCGTTCGGATTTGAAGATATGTTCGGTTCGTTCTTTAGTCAAGAAGAGGCGTCGACCGATGAAGAGCTTGAATTGACGGTACCGCTCGGACACCTCAGTACGAACGAAAAAGTCACGGTGCGTCTCGCGACCGGATCAATTCAATTGACGCTACCGAAAGACGTCTATGACGGTAAAAAAGTCCGCTTACGTGGAAAAAGTTCGATGCGTAACCGACAAGGTGTCGCGGGAGATGTTTACGTGACGATTCATCTGAAGGATGATGATCAGTTCCGACGCGTCGACCAGGACGTCATCTCCACCGTCCGTGTTCATCCGACGACGCTTGTGCTCGGAGGCGAAGTCGTCGCGGATACGCTTGAAGGGAAACGAATCAAACTGAAAGTCAAACCGGGCACGAAACCAGGAGCACGACTCCGGATTCCGAATCGTGGTCTCAGTCAAGCGAATGGCCATCGGGGAGCGTTACTTGTCCAACTTGAAGTCAAGTTACCTGAGATGGACCGTGCCTTTTATGAAGAGTGGGAACGTCAACTTGCAGTGAAGGAGTGATCAAGGATGGATTTTGAACGTTTAACGGATCGGGCACACGAGGGAATTGTCTCTGCCCAAGCGATCGCGAAACAACGTCGTCATAGTGAAATCACAGAGTGGCATTTGTTACTTGCCTTACTTGCGCAAGAAGAGGGAATTGCACGGGTCATTTTTGAAAAGCTGAATCAACGGATTGAGACATTGAATGGAGCGATTGACGAGGCAATTAGTAAACTTCCGGCCTTGTCACAGGCGACGACGCCTCGGATCGGTGGCTCGTTGCTGAACGTATTAACGGAAGCAGAGACGGAAGCGCGTCTCATGCAGGATGACTACGTCTCCGTCGAACACTTATTGTTGGCATTGATCAAACAATCAAGTCCAGCAGCTCAATATTTACGTCGTCAAGGCATTACGGAAGAGACACTCCGGGAAGCAATCGTCAGTATGCGAGGCAATCGGAAGGTCACGACGAAAAATCCTGAAGAGACGTTCGATGTACTAAAAAAATATGGACGTGATCTTGTAGCGGATTTCCGGTCTGGGAAAACGGACCCGGTCATCGGTCGTGATGATGAGATTCGACGTGTCATCCGGATTTTGAGTCGGAAGACAAAAAATAATCCCGTCTTGATCGGAGAACCCGGCGTCGGGAAAACGGCAATCGTTGAAGGACTCGCGCAACGGATCGTCCGTGGGGATGTACCAGAGAGTCTGAAGAACAAGCAGTTGTTCAGTTTAGATATGAGTGCGCTCGTCGCTGGTGCGAAATATCGGGGTGAGTTCGAAGAGCGCCTGCAGGCGGTCTTGAATGAAGTCAAGGAAGCCGAAGGTCAGATTCTCTTATTCATCGATGAGTTGCATACGATCGTTGGTGCCGGGAAGACAGACGGCGCAATGGATGCCGGAAACATGCTCAAGCCGATGCTTGCGCGAGGAGAACTGCACTGTATCGGGGCGACGACGCTTGACGAGTACCGGAAGTATATCGAGAAAGATCCAGCGCTCGAACGTCGCTTCCAACAAGTCCTTGTCGCGGAACCGGATGTCGAGGATACGATTTCCATTCTGCGTGGATTAAAAGAACGATTCGAGATTCACCACGGTGTACGGATTCATGATAATGCGCTCGTTGCGGCGGCGATGTTATCCGATCGGTATATTACGGATCGGTTCATGCCGGATAAGGCGATCGATCTCGTTGATGAAGCATGTGCAATGATTCGGACCGATATGGAGTCGATGCCAGCTGAACTCGATTCACTCGTTCGTCGGGTCATGCAGCTCGAAATCGAGGAAGCGGCATTAAAGAAAGAAACGGATGAAGCATCTCGGAAACGACTTGCCGTCTTACAGCAAGAGCTCAGCTCTGTTCGAGAAGACGAGAGTGCGTTGCGGACGCGATGGGAACGGGAAAAAGAGAGTTCGCAAAGTGTCCAGCAGTTACGTGCGGATCTTGAGAAGGCAAAACTGGCGTTACAAGAAGCGGAAGGGCGCTATGATTTGAACCGAGCATCGGAAATCAAGTACGGTCAAATTCCGGATCTTGAGGCACGTCTGAAAGTTGCGGAAGAGTCATCTGAACACGTCTCACACGAACTCGTTCGAGAAGCGGTGACGGAAGAAGAGATATCCGATATCGTTTCGAAATGGACCGGCATTCCGGTGACACGGCTTGCGCAGGGTGAACGCGAAAAATTACTCTATCTCGAGGATACACTCCATGAGCGCGTCTTCGGTCAAGACGAAGCAGTCCGTCTCGTCGCGGACGCTGTCATTCGAGCGCGCGCAGGCATCAAGGATCCGAACCGCCCAATCGGCTCGTTCTTATTCCTCGGTCCGACAGGAGTCGGGAAGACAGAACTTGCAAAAGCTTTAGCGGCAGCGATGTTCGATAGTGAAGATCATATCGTCCGCATCGATATGTCGGAGTATATGGAAAAACACAATGTCTCCCGTCTTGTTGGTGCGCCTCCGGGATATGTCGGTTATGAAGAAGGCGGTCAATTGACGGAAGCCGTCCGACGGAGCCCGTATTCGGTGCTGTTGTTCGATGAGATCGAAAAAGCGCACGGGGACGTCTTTAATATTTTGCTTCAGTTGCTCGACGATGGTCGATTAACAGACGCACAAGGACGTGTCGTCGACTTCAAGAACACGATCGTCATCATGACGTCAAACATCGGGGCACCGATCCTGCTTGAAGCCGCTAAAGATGGTGTCATCGATGCAGCGGAAGAGGAAGCCGTTCGCCAAGAACTGAAACGTCACTTCCGACCGGAGTTCTTGAATCGGATTGATGATACGATTTTATTCCATCCACTCCACCGGACGGAAATCGAACGAATCATTGACAAAGCGGTCGAGAAAATGAGCTCACGTTTATCTGGACGTGGCATTACGATTGATGTCACGAATGCTGCGAAGACGTTGATTTTCGAAGAAGCATTTGAACCACAATACGGCGCCCGTCCAATCAATCGTTATATGCAACGAACGATTGAGACGAAACTTGCCCGTGCCTTAATCAGTGGGGCGATTCAAGATGGTGCTCGGATTTCGATTGACGTAGAAGACGGTGAACTCGTCGTCCACGGATGAAGCAGATGCTAGAAAAAGGAGTCGACTCGGCTGAAACGAGTCGACTCCTTTTAGCGTTTACGGAAGAACCATATCCGTATCCGTTAGATGCGTGATAAGCTAGAAAAAAAAGAGAAAGAGGGAACGCCATGAATGTTACACAAGCCCAACTCGAGGAGTTGATTGAAGAATGCCGTCCGTATACGGTGCTTGGACAAGTCGCCAGTTACATCCCAGAACTTGCGAAGGTTGATCCGACACAACTCGGAATCGCCGTCTGTAATGCCGACGGGACGTTCGTTTCGGCAGGTGATGCGGATACGATGTTTACACTACAGAGTGTATCGAAGATCATCACGCTCGCATTCGTCCTCGAGACATTCGGAGAAGACTATGTCTTTTCAAAAGTCGGGATGGAACCGACGGGCGATGCGTTCAATTCGATCGCAAAACTTGAAGAGACGATTCCAACAAAACCGCTTAATCCAATGATCAATGCAGGAGCACTAGCCGTGACGAGCATGTTACCGGGAACAGATGCTGCCGATAAATTACTTCAATTGCGTCAATTCATCGCAAAACTATTGGATATTGAAGTAGAAATGGTAAAATATGACGCAGATGTTGCTGAATCAGAATTCGAAACGACGGATTTAAACCGTGCATTGTTGTACTTCATGCGCTATCACGGTGTCATCGAAGGAAATGTCGAAGAGATCATCGACGTCTACACGAAGCAGTGTGCGATTTTGACGAACTGTAAAGGACTTGCCATGATGGGAAAAATTTTGAGTACATCTGGAAAAACACCATCAGGACGCCAAGTCATTTCACGTCGGAACGCACGAATCATTCGAGCGATCATGACGACGTGTGGCATGTACGATGCATCTGGAGAATTTTCGGTCCAAGTCGGGCTACCAGGAAAAAGTGGTGTTTCCGGTGCAGTCGTTGCTTGTGGTCGAAGTGATTTCGATATGGCTGATCTCGGAATCGGTGTCTTTGGACCATCGCTTGACGCAAAAGGGAATTCGATTGCCGGAACAAAGATGCTGGAATTACTCGTTCAACGTCATCCATGAGCGATTTCAATCTGATCAAGCGCAGAACGTAGTTCGTCCTCTAAACGCTTGATCTGACGTAAACGCTCTTCTTGATAAGCAGATGGAACCTCGAAAGAGCGCCATCTTTCTAATCGCTGATACGTATCATTGATGTGTCCGAGTCGTGTCTGGGTTGTCTTTAGGCGATCAACAGCAGACTTCGGTTGATGCGTGTAGGGACGAAGGTACTCGACCGTATAACGGTATGCTTTTGTAGCAAGCCGTAATTCATGCATCCGTTCGACACGCTTCGTTCCATCCTTTCGTTGCACTTTTTCAAATTGTTCACGTTTTTTTTCATAGCGTTTCTCGGCGGCGTGAATCAGCTCTTTTTCTGACATCCGCTTGAGGCGCTTTGTCATCGGACCGGCTAAAAAGCGACGAACGGATCGATCCAGTTCATTTGAGATCAAGAGGTGCATCGTCTCGATTAAAGTCGAACGTTTCCCTTGAAGTTGCAGAGCGACATGGTTCGCGAACAACTGATCGATTTCTGTTTTGTTTGAGGTTGCTTCGAGTTGTACGTCGAGGTCACGGACTTCGCCGAAAGCATGCATCAGTCGCTTCCAAATCAAATAAACGGGTTCCTCCGTTAAATCGACCAATCGGGCGAATGTGATCAGTTTCCGTAACCGAATCCGCGCTTGATGGACATCTTCCGGATTTTCAAACGTTTGAGCCTCTTTGGCATAATGATTGAAGGTAGACCATGTCTCAAGCAGTTCGAAAGTCAGCTTTTCAGTATCTCGATGGTTCATGAGATGAATCCCTCCTCGGATTATTTTCGTAAGAGTTCAAGAGTGCTAGGTTTTAAAATTAAGGAGGACTCCTCCTGAAATGTGGTGGAAACATGTTAGAAACAGTTACGTTCTCAGGAAAGATGAAGCAATTCATGAAAATTTTCTTTCCCATCCTCGTAACGCAAGTCGCGTTTTACTTAATTAGTTTTTTCGATACGGTCATGGCCGGTCGATACGGCTCTGCTGATTTAGCAGGAGTCGGTGTCGGAGCAAGTCTCTGGGCACCCGTTTACACAGGACTGACCGGTATTCTACTTGCCGTCGCACCGCTCGTTTCCCAAGCGATGGGAGCGAAACGCGAGCGGGAAGTCAAACGGATTGTCATGCAGGCGTTGTACGTTGCTGTCGTGATCATTGGTTTGACCGTAGTCATCGGACTTATTGCTGTCAATCCGATTCTCGAACGGATGGAGTTATCAGCAGAGGCGCGTGAAGTCGCGCGAAATTATCTCGTGATGTTAGCACTTGGGATCGTACCGATGTTCGTTTTCTTCGTTTTACGAACACTCGTCGATTCATTAGGTAAATCAAATATCACGATGGTCTTACTACTAATCTCTTTACCCATTAACGTCCTTTTCAATTATCTATTCATCTTCGGAAACTTCGGTTTTCCGGAACTTGGTGGAGTGGGCGCGGGAGTTGCGACTGCCATCACCTACTGGATTCTCTGTCTAGCGATCATCGCTGTCGTCTTCAAAGGAGAATTATTTCAACGCCTTGGGATTCTGCGGCGCTTTTACCGTCCAGATATGAAGCGAATCAAGGAATTGATTCTACTCGGTGCTCCGATTGGTCTAGCGATTTTTTCTGAAGTCAGTATTTTCTCGGCGGTCACGTTGCTGCTCGGAGCGTACGGCGATGTCATCATCGGTGCCTATCAAGCGGCCATCAACTTCGCTTCGTTCGTCTATATGATCCCATTATCTGCTGCGTCCGCTTTGACGATCACAGTCGGTTTTGAGGTCGGTGCCAAACGAATCAAGGACGCTGTCCAGTACGTCGTCATTGGATTGACGATGTGTGTTGCCGTCTCCTTGTTCTCCGGGATCTTGTTGTACTTAAAGAATGAAGAACTTGCCGCTTTATATAGTCGTGATCCTCAAGTCATCGAAGCAGCCGCACACTTCATGATTTTAGCGATTTTCTTTCAACTGTCGGATGCAGTTGCTGCACCGACGCAAGGTGCATTACGTGGATTCAAGGATGTCAACGTCACCTTCTTGTTGACGATTGCTGCCTACTGGGTCATTGGACTACCATTAGGTTTTTATCTCGAACGCTATACGACACTCGGACCAGATGGTTACTGGTGGGGATTGATCATCGGTCTTGCGGTCGGAGCAACGCTACTGCTTGTTCGTCTTATGCATTTAATCCGTAAATCAAGGAGGCTGGCAGCTTGAAATTCTCAAAACAACGCATCATGACGATTGCGAAGATCATCTTGCCGATCGTCTTGATTGGATTCATTTTTTATCAAGGACAAAACGAATTGCGTAGTTTGTCGCTACAAGAGTCGATTCAAGCGATTCGTCAAGTCCCATCTTGGCAATTCATCCTGTTGATTCTCGCAGGTCTTGCGGCAGTCTCGACGATGTTCTTTTATGATTTCTTCTTATTACGTTCATTGAAGGCGAAAGCACCAATCGGTCTGATTTTTCGAGCATCCTGGATTGCGAACTCCTTTAACGGCATCATCGGATTCGGTGGTCTCGCTGGGATGGCGATCCGATCCGCTCTTTATCGACCATTCGTTGAAGGCGGTCGTTTGTTGAAGGCGATCGGCTGGATGGCACCGACGTTGATCAGTGGATTGTCCATCTTATCTGCCTTATCGCTTCTACACGTTTTTCCGGCGTTCGAAGTACTCGATTTAAAAAAATGGCTGTGGCCCGTCATCATTGGTGTCGCATTCTTCTTCCCACTCTATCTGCTGTTCTCGTTTCGACGAGGCAATAGTAGCATCCATCCGAAATCGATTGCGTTATATTCACTCGTCTCACTCGCAGAATGGTTCAGTGCTGGCGTTGTCGTCTATCTGATCTTGGCAGCGCTCGGAACGGATGTCAGTTTCTCAAAAGTCATCGGTGTTTTCATCATCGCTGCGACAGCCGGTTTGATCTCGATGGTACCGGGTGGGTTTGGTTCGTTTGACTTAGTGTTTTTGATCGGCATGCAGCGTGCCGGTGTCGAGGAAGGCATCGTTTTGACAGGATTATTGATCTACCGTCTTGTCTACTACTTGATTCCGTTCCTGATCGGTGTCATTTTCTCAGCTCGGGAGTTCAGCGGTCCGGTCGTCAAGATGATCGAAGACAAACCGATCGTTGGTCCATCGATGGAGGTCGGGGGCGTCATTTGGCGCTTACAACTGCGATTCCTCAGTAAAATTCGTCATTTCACACTCGCATTGATCACACTCGTTGCCGGGATCACGATCTGGGGATTGGCGATTTTACCACCTGTCTCGACGCAATATGAATATTTGGAATCGAAATTACCGCATGAAGCGCTGTTACTCGCGAATAGTTTCTTCTTGATGGGCGGCTTATTGTTCGTCCTCTTATCGACAGCACTGTATCGTCGAACAAAACGGTCGTTATATATGATGTACGGGGCATCTTTTTTCGCGTTGATTGGAATGGCACTTCGTGGTTTTAACTTGATTTCCTTCCTTGCCGTCATCATCGTCCTCGTCTTGCTACTGATGTCGCGAAAAGCATTTCACCGAGAACGAACGCTCATTACGACGACACGGTTCATCCGGGTTGCCTTCGCTGGTCTATTGTACATTGGAGGATTCGTCTTTTTTGGATACGCCTTCTATACACTCGGATCAGCAGACGGAACAAAAGTGTATCCGGCACATGAAATTTTCATGTTTGCAGCGAGTGCCTCTATCTTTGCGCTCGTGTATGTTCTCGTCTTCATCCGCTTATTCAATACATTCAATCAACCGGTTCTCGGTGAGCGATTCGATGCTGAAAAGATCGAGTTGGTGTTGCGTGAGCAGGGTGGGAATTATTTAAGCCATCTCGCATTTCTAGGTGATAAACGTTTCTTCTTCTCCGAAACAGGACGTTCATTCATCCAGTTCAGTCAGACCGGCAATCGGATCATGGTCCTTGGCGACCCCAGTGGAGATCCGAAGGAACATTCACAAGTCATCGCGTCTTTCTTGCGTCGCGTCGAAGATCTTGGATATATTCCGAACATCTATCAAATTCAAGCGCAAAATATGTCTCTCTATCATGATTTTGGCTTCAACTTCTTCAAACTTGGTGAAGAAGCGATCGTTGATATTCCATCTTTCACTGTATCAGGAAAAAAACGAGCTGGACTTCGGTCGATTAAAAATCGCTTTGAACGAGAGGGCATGACGTTCGAAGTAGTCGAGCCACCTATTTCAGGAACTCTATTAGCAGAACTACAAGAGGTCTCCGACGAATGGTTAGGCGGTAAGTCCGAGAAAGGCTTTTCGCTCGGTTACTTCCACGAACCTTATTTAAATCGAGCGCCGATTGGCATCATGCGTGAAGCGGAAGGACGATTGATCGGGTTCATGACATTCATGCCTGCTTACCAAGAAGGGGTCCTATCGATTGACTTGATGCGTTTTCGACCAGATGGACCGAATGGAATCATGGATGCGATGTTCATCCGACTATTCGAGTATGCGAAAGATGAAGGCTACCACACGTTCAACATGGGAATGGCTCCGCTTTCGTCTGTCGGAGAGGACGAGACGTCCTTCTGGCAAGAACGTGTGGCAGCGGATGTCTTCAATAATATTCGCTACATGTATAGTTTCACCGGTCTACGACGATACAAAGAAAAGTACGATCCAAAATGGGAAGGACGATATCTTGCTTACCGAAAGCGTCAATCGTTACCGATGGCAATCTTAAAAGCAACGCGTCTGATTTCTCGAAAGAAAGACCGGATTTTATTACCATGATCGACTGACGCATGAAGTCGGCAATCGACGGGTATACAAAGGGCGACCCTATATCTACGGATATGCGGGATCGTCCTTTTATAATTTCGTTTAAATGTACAAAGGTCTATACAACTAGAATTAATCGCGTTATACTAGATACGGAAGCAAGTCATGGAACGGATAGAGAAAGGAAGATGCCAGATGACAGTGATCATCAATGCTCGGATTTACACGGGAGAGCAGACGATTGAAGACGGCTTCATTCGTTTTGACCGAACAATCGAGGCGATTGGACCCATGTCGAAATTCGAGGAAATCGCAGGAGAAGAGATGATCGATGCGCAGCATCAATCACTCATTCCGGGAATGATCGATGTGCATATTCATGGGGGATATGATGTCGATGTCATGGATGGAGATGTCGAGAGGTTGCGTCATTTCAGCCGACAGATGTTACAAGAAGGTGTGACATCATTTTTAGCGACGACGATTACTCAGGACTGGGGAAATATCACACGCGCGCTTGAGACGGTCCGAGAGGTCGTAGCGCAAGACGATACAACGATCGTCGGCGTTCATCTTGAAGGACCATTCATCAATCCGGATTATGCGGGTGCACAGCCTCACGAACATATCGTCGAACCGGATGTCGAGCAGTTCTTGAAATGGCAAAAAGCAGCAGGGAACACGATCAAGCTCGTCACATACGCTCCGGAACGCCCGGGAGCACGGGCGTTCGAAGAAGCGGTGCGCTTGACGGGTGCGATTCCGTCAGCCGGACATACAGACGCGACGTATGCCCAAAACCAAGCCGGTCACGTCACGCATGGTACCCACCTCTACAATCAAATGCGGGCACTTCATCACCGGGAACCAGGCACGGTCGGATATTGCCTCCTGACACCAGACGTCTATGCGGAGATCATTCCGGATGGGATTCACAGTGCGCCAGAAATGGTCGACTTCGCCTACCGAATGAAAGGCGCAGATCGACTGATCGTCATCACGGATGCGATGCGTGCAAAAGGATTAGCTGATGGTGAATATGAGTTAGGTGGTCAGGCTGTATTCGTTCGAGACGGTGCGGCACGTCTTGAAAACGGTAGCTTAGCTGGAAGTGTCTTAACGATGGACACCGCCTTACGGAATATCATCGCCTATACAGGCTGTTCGCTCGAAGAAGCGGTCCGCATGACATCGGTCAATGCGGCAAAAGAACTTCAATTGACTCAAAAGGGAAGCCTCTCGGTCGGCAAGGATGCGGACATCGTCCTGCTCGACGAAGCGCTACACATTCAAGAAACGATTCATCGTGGTACGCGACACCGGATCACGAACGGAAAGGAGTCTACCTCATGAAATGGATGATCGTAGAAAAAGGAGAAGAATTAGCACAGGTGGCCTATCAATTTTTGAAACAGGAAATTGAGCGTCACCCGGAAGGTTTGACGGTAGGACTGGCAACGGGAAGTTCACCGGTCGGCGTCTATGAAGAATGGCGGAAGGATTCGCTCGATTGTCGACATGTGACGACGGTTAATCTAGACGAATATGTCGGTCTCAGCCCAGAGCATCCACAAAGTTATCATACGTTCATGCAAGAGCATCTATTCAAAGATGTCGCGTTTAAGGAATCATTCGTTCCAATCGGGGACACAGAAGATCCCGTGCGCGAAAGTGAACGATATGAAGCGCTCGTCCGCAATCGAGGAATCGACATTCAATTACTTGGAATCGGAGCGAATGGACACATCGCCTTCAATGAACCAGGTACACCGTTCGATGCTAAGACACACGTAACGGAATTGACAGAGTCGACACGAGAAGCGAACCAACGATTCTTTGATCGATTAGAAGAAGTACCGACGAAGGCGATCACGATGGGAATCGGTACGATCATGGAAGCGAAGAAAATCCTTCTCGTTGCTTCTAGTGAACGAAAGGCAGAAGCGGTTCGCGACATGATGGAAGGTGTCGCAACAACGGATTGTCCAGCGACTGTACTCAAGCGTCATGCTGATGTCATGGTGATCTTGGACGAAGAAGCTGCATCTTTATTGTCAGATGACGCTAAACGTACAGGACGAGCGGCTTATCTGAATTTCATGAAAGTATGACGATGGAAGAGCGATGAATCAAAAGGGATAGAGACAATCATTGGATTGACTCTATTCCTTTTTTTGATTCTGTTGAGCCTAGTCTCAAGCGATTTTTTATTTTGATAGAAAGGCATCAACAGGACATATACCAAGATCATTCAATCTCATGATACAGCGCACTAAGGGTCCATGATTTTTTCAGTGCAACGATTCCATACGATTTCTTTAATCGAAACGTAAATTGACATTTCATTAAATGTACGGATAATGGAGATTAGCGAACTTTACGGAAAATTTACATGAAAATGAGGGTTTACATGATGGAAACGCGATCCGCACGAAAGAGACAGCCAAGTGCTGGCAAGATGTTCATGAAAGTCATCGCTGCACTCGTCCTGCTTGTCACAATCATCGGTTCTGGATATGCTGGAGCTGTTTTTATTAAAACGCAAGAAACATTGGCAAAGACGCAGATTAACATTCCCGGCTCGAAGGTGAGCTCTAAATATGATGATGTTCCGTCTGAATCGTTCTTGATTCTTGGGACGGATGAAACGAAAAAAAGTAAAGAACGAAATGAACCGGCGCGATCAGATGTCATGATCGTCGGAATCTTAAATAAAAAAACGGAACAATTAGTGTTGACGAGTATTCCGCGTGATTCACTCGTGAACATCGATTATTCGAAATACGATGTACCTTATGGTAAGACAGGTGTTGAGCAAGATAAAATCACCCATGCCCATTACTTCGGTTCGATGGATAAATCGAATTCCTATAATGGGATTAAATTAGCGCGTGAAACGACAGAAAACCTGCTCGGTATTCAAATCGATCACGTCGTTAAAGTTAATTTCCAAGGATTCGTTCAATTGATCGATGCATTGGATGGCGTAGACATCGATGTACGATATGCGTTCAAAGAGCAAGATTCAAAACGTAAAGCCGGTACTGTCACTGTTGATAAAGGTATGCAACATTTAACAGGAGAGCAAGCACTTGCTTACGTCCGGAACCGTCATGATGATCCGCTCGGTGATATCGGACGCGGTCAAAAACAGATGCAAGTCATTCAAGCGGTCGCCAAAGAAGCGGCAAGTTTCCGTTCCCTCAGTGCATACCGTGATATTTTGGATGCTGTCGGTGATAACGTCGAAACGAATTTAGGTCCGAACGATTATACACGCTTAGCAGATTTCACAGCAGCGTTACGTAACACGACGGAGTACCAACTCGCTGGAGAAGGTTATATTGGTATCAGCGGGAAATGGGAGTATCACCTCGATCCGAATCAATTGGAGCAAGTGAAAAGTAACTTAGCAAAAGCGATGCAAGGTCAAGAAGTCGAACCGATCAAGGAAGAGACAGACCCGGCACAAAGCACGACAGAAGAACCAGTGACGGAAACAGAAGCCGTTCCTGCTCAATAATATACGCTAAAAATCCCCTTGTATCATCGTCACTATACGACGATACAAGGGGATTTTTAGCGTTGTCGTTCCATTTCGACGGTGAAGGTATAGCGGTCTCCTCGGTAAGCGGAGATGACATATTCAAACGGTTGCTCCGTTGTAAGATACGTCAGTTGCTCGACAGATAAGACAGGCGAAGCGGTCGATAGACCAAGATGGCCCGCCTCTTCCTTCGTTGCCAGGCGTGATTCGAACGTTTGACTCGCACGCCCAAGATTTAATCCACTCGCTTCTGCAAATGCATAGAGCGATGCGGTCGCGACGTCTTGATCGAGTCCAGGTAAGAGCTGTTCCGGGATATAGACGGTCTCAAGGGCAAGCGCTTGCTCATCAGCAATTCGTAAACGTTTCAGTTCATACACCGATGCCCCTTCGCGAATCCGTAGCTTATTGGCAATCGTCATCGAGGCGTCGATGATTTGATAGGAAAGTAGCGCACTCGTCGGTTCTAAACCTAAGTGCTCCATCTCTTCCGAGAAACTCGTCAATCCAGACAGTTGCATGACGATTTTTTTATTCGCGACGAATGTTCCACGTCCTTTTTGACGAATCAAGTAACCGGCGTTGACCAAGTTTGAAATGGCTTGTCGGACCGTCATTCGGCTGATTTGGTGCGCTTCGGCAAATTCGCGCTCGGACGGGATCAGATCGCCAGGTTGAAGAACACCGCTTTCGATTTGTTGTTTTAAGGCAGCTTCGATTTGATAGTAGATGGGGAGTGGTGAATTTTTATTGATATGCTGAATCACGGCATTTCGTCCCTTCGCGATCGGTAGTCTTTCGTCTAGTGTACTAGGAAAAAGGCAAGCCGACAAACGATTCTGGATGAAATATGGCATAATACAGAGTGAAACTGACAGAGAAAGGTGGTCGAGGCATGCGCCCCGAACAAATAGAATCCGATGTCCGAACCTTTCAGACATCCATTCGTGCAACAAAACAAATAGATGGCTATTGGGTTGCTTTAGAGAAAAGTTACTTCTATCCGGAGAGCGGTGGACAGCCGGCGGATCGTGGAACATTGAACGACCAACCGGTCCTTGACGTTCAAATCGAAGACGGTGTCGTCTGGCACCAACTGGCGACGCCGCTCATAGGTGACGTCACCGGTATCGTAGATGACGCAGTCCGGGTCGATCATGCGGCGCAGCATACGGCACAACATGTCATCTCTGCAATCCTACAAGATGAATCAAATATCAAGACACTCAGTTTTCGGACGGGAAGTGAGGTCTCGACGCTTGATATCGAGACATCTGAATGGACAACTATGCAACAAGAACAGCTGGATCGACGATTACGACATGTGATTGAACAAGGATTACCGATCACGGCGACAGAGTATGACGAGGCGGAAGCGCTACGCTTACCATTACGAAAAACACCACAAGTTGAAGGACGAATTCGTGTCGTTCAAATCGGCACACTCGATTATAGTGCCTGTGGCGGGACGCATCTTGATTCGACGGTACAGCTCGAGTCGATTCTCTTTACCGGAGTCGAGCGGATTCGTGGAAATATTCGTCTGTCCTATGTCGCGAAGGAACGGGCATACCAACTCGTTCAGGCAGAACGACGAGCCTTACGGGAAGCGGCGCAAGCCTTGTCGGTCAAACCAGTTCAAATGCTAGAAGCCGTCCAAGCGTTACAAGAAGAGCAGAAACGCTTAACGAAACAGGTCGAACACGCCCAGGAACAACTCGCAACGTTCACACTCGCTCACGCTTTAGAACAACAAGAAGGCATTCTTGTGTTTGAACATCTGGATGAAGAAATCAAAATATCCGAGCAACTTGCTAAAGCGATTCAAGAAGCGGGACGCGTCGGCGTCGTCTGGAATGCGACGACGAACAAGCTACTGATGAGTAGTCCAGGTGAACCACATCTCGGAAAATTCGCCAAAGCACATGTCCAATCATTTAATGGACGTGGTGGTGGAAGTGCAATCCAAGCACAAGCACAATTTACGAATCGGGATGATGCGATGGCATATGTCGATCGATTACGGGAGGAATATCAGTTATGACAGTGATTCAAGTACGTACAGCAGAACAACATCAAGCCGTTCGGATGATCCGGGAACGGGTCTTCGTTGAGGAACAAGGCGTACCACGCCATCTTGAATACGATACACACGATGAGACAGCGATTCATCTGCTTGTCCTCGATGAGCAAAGCCGCCCAGTCGCGACGGGACGTACCCGCCCATATGACGACCAACGGATGAAGGTAGAGCGTGTTGCGACGCTGTCGACAGCGCGAGGAAAAGGATACGGTGGCGAGTTGATGCAGGCGATGGAACGTGTCGCACGTCGCGAAGGCAAACAATTGCTAACGCTCGGTGCACAAGTCCAAGCGATCCCGTTTTATCAAGGGCTTGGCTATACGATCGTCTCTGATGAATTCGACGATGCAGGCATCCCACACCGGACGATGGAGAAGAAAATGTAATCAAATTTGAAAGAAATCCTACAAAAAGGGTTTCTTTTTTTTGTTTTCTATGTATATATATAATTCATAATGAATTTTTATACAGACAGATGAATTTAAAACCAGGAGGGAATTATACATGTCGAAACAAAAATTAATCTTAGCGTACTCTGGGGGACTCGATACATCGGTAGCCATCAAATGGTTGAGCAAGGACTACGACGTCATTGCATTATGTATGGACGTCGGTGAAGGAAAAGATTTAAGCGTCATCAAGGAAAAGGCACTTCTCGTCGGTGCAATCGAATCAATCGTTCTCGATGTCAAAGAAGAATTCGCCCAAGAGTTCGTCTTACCAGCCCTTCAATATGGTGCACATTACGAAAATGCCTATCCGTTGATTTCAGCGCTTTCGCGTCCGTTGATCGCAGAAAAGCTCGTCGAAGTCGCGCATGAATATGGTGCAACGGCTGTCGCACACGGCTGTACCGGAAAAGGAAACGACCAAGTCCGGTTCGAAGTTTCGGTCGCAGCACTTGATCCATCACTTGAAGTCATCGCACCAGTTCGGGAGTGGAAGTGGTCACGGGAAGAAGAGATCGCCTATGCGAAAGAAAACAATGTGCCGATCCCGATCAACCTCGACAGCCCTTACTCGATCGATATGAACCTTTGGGGACGGAGTAATGAGTGTGGCGTCCTAGAAAACCCGTGGACAGAACCACCGCAAGACGCTTACGCGTTGACGGTAGCACCTGAAGACGCTCCAGATCAGGCGGAAGAAGTCATCATCGGCTTTGAAGCAGGCGTTCCGGTTTCCATTAACGGCACGACGTATCCACTCGCAAAACTGATCACGGAACTGAATATCATCGCTGGAGCGCACGGCGTCGGACGGATTGACCACGTCGAGAACCGTCTCGTCGGAATCAAATCACGGGAAGTGTACGAGTGCCCTGGCGCGACTGTTCTATTGAAAGCACACGCCGCACTTGAGACGATCACATTGACGAAAGACGTCGCTCATTTTAAACCGTTACTCAGCAAACAATATGCAGAAACAATCTATAACGGTCTCTTCCACGCACCATTGACGAAAGGTCTGAAAGCTTTCTTGACGGCGACGCAACAGGACGTCACAGGAGAAGTTCGCGTCAAACTGTTCAAAGGAAACGCAACCGTGACAGGTCGTCAGTCTGCTGTCTCGCTCTACGATGAAAAGCTTGCGACGTATACGAAAGAAGATGCGTTTGATCATGAAGCAGCAAAAGGATTCATCAAATTACACGGTCTTGCTGTTTCGACGCATGCAAGTGTTCATCGTCAGGCGGGTGTGACGAAATGACCAAACTCTGGGGTGGACGTTTTACGGAAAGTGCTTCCGCTCAAGCGGAAGCCTTCGGAGCATCGATCACGTTCGATCAAAAGTTAGCAAGTGTCGATTTGAAAGGAAGTCTTGCGCACGCGCAGATGTTATTTGAACAAGGAATCCTCGCTCAAGACGAGTGGACACAAATCGAGCAAGGACTAAAGCAACTAGAAGCGACAGTAGCGGATCATGTGTATACGCTAGCGGATGAAGACATTCATATGAACCTTGAGCGGTTGTTGACGGAACAGATTGGTCCAGTCGCAGGGAAACTGCACACGGCACGGAGTCGAAACGACCAGGTCGCAACCGACTTGCATCTATGGATGGAGCAACATGTCGAAGCGTTGACGACGGCATTACGTGAGCTCCAATCGGTCATCACGGAACAAGCCGAGCAACATATCGAGACGGTCATGCCGGGCTATACACATTTGCAACGGGCGCAACCGATCTCGCTTGCGCATCACTTGCTTGCGTACTTCTGGATGTTTGAACGGGACGTTGAACGGTTGACGGATAATCAAAAGCGGATCCGGAAATCACCGCTCGGGGCAGGCGCGCTCGCGGGGACGACATTCCCAATCGATCGTTTCCGTTCTGCCGAGTTGCTCGGTTTTGAGTCAATCTATCCGAACAGTCTCGACGCTGTCTCCGACCGCGATTTCGTCATCGAATACCTCGGGATCGCCTCGACCGTCATGATGCATCTCTCGCGTTTTTGTGAAGAAATCATCATCTGGGCATCGCAAGAATTTGGCTTCATCGAGTTGTCTGATGCTTTCTCGACAGGGTCGAGCATGATGCCACAGAAGAAAAATCCTGATTTCGCTGAATTGATTCGTGGGAAAACGGGGCGCGTCTACGGCAATCTGATGGGCTTCTTGACGACGATGAAGGCATTACCACTCGCTTACAACAAAGACATGCAAGAGGATAAGGAAGGGGTCTTCGATACAGCAGATACCGTTCTCCAATCCGTTCAAATTTTTACTGGAATGATTGAATCCGCGACGTTTAAGACCGAAGCGCTCAAGAAGGCGACAATGCAAGACTTCTCGAATGCAACGGAACTCGCCGACTACCTTGTGACGAAAGGCATACCATTCCGGGAAGCACATGAAATCGTCGGTAAAGCCGTCCTTTACTGTGTGCAGAACGGTTGTTTCCTGAAGGATTTGAACCTCGAGACGTATCAAACGTTCCATCCTGATA
>Ga0308158_10001530_pt1 | contig 24522 bp, 42 predicted proteins | sample PhyBR2_FD_201038 | JGI IMG/M metagenome (GOLD analysis project Ga0308158, IMG submission 201038) | Phyllosphere microbial communities from UC Gill Tract Community Farm, Albany, California, United States - DLSLB.R2 | ecosystem: Host-associated > Plants > Phyllosphere > Unclassified | place: USA... | reverse complement strand
CTTGTCAGGTGGGTGACCGTGATGATCCCGTCGTACGCGCGGCGCGCTTCGTAGCCGCCCGGCGCGGAGTACACGCGGATGGTCGAGACCTCGCGGGCCATGTGCAGGTGGGTCATCACGGCCTGCCGGGGTTATTGCTCGGCTGCCAGCGTTTCCGCGTAGGCCACGGCCTTCGGATCGGTGTCAACGACGTCGCCCAGCGACTTGGCGTCCGACGCATCGATCTCGATGACGTCATTCGGTTGACCAAGCTCGCATGCAGTAAGCACGCGCGCTTTCACTTTTTTGGCTTCTGCCATGTTGTTCTCCAGGTAAGGAAGCCGGCCTCAGCCGGCTGCGGGTGACGATCAGGTGGCCGAGTTCTGGAACGCCTTGATGGCGCCGCCGACGTCGATCAGGTTGGCGCCCGAGCGGCAGAAGGCGACGAAGCCGACTTGGCCCTTGAGCGTGTACGCGCTGTCGGTCATGCGGAACAGCGTCGTGTCCATCACGTCGCGAATCAGATACTTCGAGAAATCGCCGAACAGCATCGACTTCGCGTTGGCAGCCATCACCGGCATGTGCTGGTTGATGACGATCTCGCGGCCCATCAGGCGATCGGGCGCGCCGCCTGGGTTACCGGTCTCGTAGCCCGGCGTGAAGATCGGGCGACCGTTGTCGTCCTTGATCTTGCGAAGCGCCTTGAGCGTGTCGTCGTGCATCATCCACTTGCACGCAGCGCGGTAGGCTGGGTCGACCGAGTGTTCGAGATTGACCAGGTCGTTGTAGGTCACGGTATTGACCTGGCCAGTTGGGGCAACCACACCGACGACAGCGGCTGGCACCAGGCCGCGAGGCTGGCCACTGCCAGTACCCAGGCTATGGTGACGGTTCTGGATACGGCCGATGCGCAAGCGCAGCAGTTCTTGAATGAACGCTTCGACGTTGAACATCGAATCCTGCAGCAGCTCGAACGGCAGGGCGATCGACTTCGACGAATACTTGTAGACGTCGAGCGAGGCTTGGCCGAACGTGGTGTCCAGCGCAGTTACCGCAACATTCTGGCCGACGATCTCGCCTTCTTCCGAGGTTGCGTCGGAGGTCGGGAACAGCATCTGCGCGCCGGTGGAGGTCTGGATGCTGGTGGCCACGCCGCGCACCGCGAACGATGCCTTCATCGCCTGGAGCAGAGTGCGGTTGAATTCAGTGGCGACAGTGTAGCCACCTTCCGAGCCAGTGGTGGTGGACATCGCGTTGCGAATGTCCGGGTTCACGCGCGCGAACATTGCGTTGCGCTGATCCGCATTCAGCGCCGACAGGCCGCCCGACAGCATGGCACGCAGCGCGGCCGCTTCGGCGCCGCCGTCGCCACCAGCGCGCAGGCCCGCCGTGATGGCCGCGTCGCGCTGCGCTTCCGGATTGTCGCCAGCAACCTGGGCGATGCGCTGCTCGCGGGCGATGTCGCTATCGATCGCTTCGACTTCAGCCAGAAACCTGTCCAGCTCAGCAGCTTCCGGTGCTGGCATGCGCTGGTCGGCTGGGTACTTGTTGTTCAGATCGTGGACTTTCTTGGCCACGGTGTCGCGTTGGGCACGCAGGGCTGCGAGCTTGGTCATGTAATACCTTTCGAGGGGTGGTCCGCTCTCGCGGCCGGTGGGCATAAAAAAAGCCACCCGTAGGTGGCTGGTCTAGTGGCGCGAGAGCGTCAGCTAACTTTGAGGCGGGCCATCGTGGTGATGCGCTGATGCTGGCGCGCACGGTGTTCTTCAGTGGCGACCGGGTCGACCTGCTCAGGCTCGGGGGCAGCGGCTTTAGGCGCGTGCGCATAAGCACTCATGTCCCACGACGCCTCTACCTTTTTTCCTTCGGCGACACGGTCAACCAGGCCGGCCGCGACAGCTTCTTCGGCGGTATACCAGGTTTCGGCATCCATGGCGGCGCGCAGGTCTTCGACGGACATGCCACTCTTCTTGGCGTACTGTGCAGCGAGTGAGCCATCGATTTTCGAGAGCAGGCCGGCGGTAGACGTCATGTCGTTCGCGTTGCCCATCGCCCAAGTCCAGGCGTTGTGGATCATGTAGAAGCCGCCGTCGGCGATCTCGACCTCGTCGGCCGCAGTGGCGATGACGGTGGCGGCGCTGGCCGCGTAGCCATCGATGTGCGCGATGACCTTGGCGCCGGTGTCACGGATGGCCTGGCAGATGGCCTGGGCCGCGAATACATCGCCGCCTGGGCTGTTGATGCGCAGGTGAATCGTGCCGCCCTTGATGCTGCGGATCAGCGGCACCAGCGCTTCGGCTGACACGCCGCCCAGCCAGTTCGCCGTCTCTTCGTCTGAAACGATCGCATCGTAAATATAGATTTCTGCATCGCCGGCGTTCGCCACGATCTTCGATTGCGGTACGCGCTCGGGGCGTTTCCGATTACTGGCCAGCAGTTTCGTCAGGCTTTTCGACACTCGTGCCTCCATTCATAAACAGTTTTGCATTTGGCGGCATGTTTTCCAGCCGGCGGATTTCGGTCGCGTCCATGAATGGCTGTTCGCCGGCGCGACCCAGCGCGATTCGATACGCCTCGAAGCGGGCGCGCTGGTCGCCGTTCTCCAAGGCTTCTGTCTGGTGCGCGATAAAGAAACGTTCACCGGTGGGCCAGAGCCGCCGGTTGAATTCCTGCTTGATTTCGTTGAGCCGGTCATTCAAGACGTAGCGGACGAAGTTGCCGCCCTGCTCTGCCATGCCCGTGCCCCATGAGCTGGTCTTCTCCGTATGACCCACCATGTGCGGCGGCACGCCGAACACCCGGCAAATCTCTTCGACCGTGAACAGGCGGGTCGCCAGGATCTCGGCGTCCTTTGAGTTCACGCTCAGCTGCGCCGGCTCCAGGCCACCGGACAGGATCAGCGGGCCGCGCCCGCCGTTCTGCGCGCGCGCGATCAGCGATGCCTTTAGCTGCTCGAGCTGGGCCTTGTCCAGCTTCGATGCTGTCTTCAGCGCGTAGTCGAAGTTGGCGGCGCCGCCGAAGAACTGCCCGGCGTATTCTTGCCCCGCGATCGCCGTGCCGACGATATCCAGTGCGGCGTGGCAGAGCGGGCTTGGGCTGAGCAGGGTTTCATCGTTGAAGCCCAGGCTCTTCAGATGGATGACGTCGTCCGGAGGCAGCACGTACGAGCCGCCTCCGGCCGGGAAGACGCGGTAGTAAAACTTGCCGCCCTCTCGGAACGGCTGCATTCGGCGCGGGTGCCAGCCCTTCACATTGCCACTGGAGAAGCTGGGGCGGAGAAGTTCCGCGAACCCGTCACCGTCGCACAGTTGCCGATTGATCAGAACTTTCCACGCGGTCGCCGCGCTCATTTCCGGATTCGCTTGTTCGTTGAGGAACCACCAATAGGGATGATCCTCCGCCGGCGCGCGGCCCTGCTTTTCGCCGCGCTCAAACACCCCGACAGGCAGGCTGGAAATAGCGCCGACGAGACGGGCAATGCAGCCATAGACTGCAGAGACGCGCATCGCGGTGCTCTCGGTCACCGACTTGCCGGAGACCGAGCGGTTCGCGGCGCCGAGCAGGTTGGCCAGCTCGCCCATCGACATGCTGCCACTGGAGTTCTCGCCCAGCGCCACGATGCCAGCGCGCTCTGCGGCGCCATCGCGACCAGCCAGGAAAGAATCGAGCACCCGCGATTTATGCGAGGTCGCCTCCAGGTTCAACAGTTGTCCGCTCATCAAAAGTCCAATACGTGAATTTCCGGCGCTGCTGCCCCGGCGGGGTTCAGCGCCATCAGCGATACCGCGCAGAACGTGGCCATCAGCGGGTCAATCTTGGCCTTGCCACTGGCCTGCTTGGTGATCAGGATGGCGTTACCCTTGTCTTCGATGCGCGCGTTGCCGACGCACCAGGCCATCATTGGGCGGCCGGCGTGCAGCAACTCGCCGCCGGCAACCTTCCGCTCGGTGTCTTTGATGGCACCATTTAGCTTGTAGCCTTGGGTGATCGCGACGATCTGAGTCATGTCGATGTCGCGCTCTTCGGTGATCAACTCGTCGACGATTGCGCCGATGCCGGCGGCGTCGACGCCTATACCCTTCACTTCCGGAAGAAGTCCAGAGTCGCGCACCTGGCAGATCAGGTCACACACGGCCATGACGTCGTCACCTGGGCGCTTCACGATGGTAAGGTCGCCCTGCCTCTGGAAGTCCAGCAGCCGCGGCGCGATTTCCTTGCGCCGCTCAAGCGCGATCTCGTGCACCCAGGCGCGGCACCACAGCAGCCACTTCCCGGTTTCGCGGTCACGCCCCAGCACTGCCAAGCCCAGCAAGTCGTCCAGCCCGCCGCCATCGATCCCGATCACGGCAACGTCGGAACGCTCGATGAGGGTTTCCAGGGTGATGGTCTTATCGACTGCAGCTTCCCAGAAGTCGGCGCCCGCCCAGCGGTCTGACCGCAAGTTCAGGCCGATCTCGACGTTCAGGTGCTTGGCCAAGAACTCCTTGAACTCCTGCTCGCCAGTCTCCTTGGCTTGACTGCGCAGCTGGGTGATACGCTCGATGTCGACCGAGGCACCCCAGTTAGGGTTCGTGACGTACGCGCTTTCCAGATCCTCGTATGCCTTTGCCTCGAGCATGGCTGGTGGAAACTCATAGATCACTGGAAGGAACTTGCGATCAAGCACCAGACCGTCGCGCACCTTGCGTGCGTAATCGAGCTTCGCCCTGAAGACCCCCGCCGGCGGCTCAGCTGACTGCGTCGTCGCATAGATGACGAAGCCCTCGGGGCGCGATGTCAGGCCACCGGTCGCCTCCAGAAGCATGTTTGACGCATGCGCCTTCTTGCCGAACTCATGCAATTCATCTACGAATACGAACGATGCTTTCACACCCGAGACCGTATCGCTGTCAGCAGCAACCACCTGGAGCGTAGCGCCAGTTGTGTTGTGCGTGATCTTGCGGTTGTAATCCTGGATCTTCAGCAGCGCTTCCAACTCCGGATCAGCTTTGATCATGTCGCGGATCGGCTTGTAGCTGTTATCGGCGACCTTCTTGGTAGGACTGAGGATCAGCAGCTCGGCCGATGGCCGCCAATTCATGATGAGCGCGCACAGCATGATGGCTGCCGCGATCGTGCTCTTGGCATTCTTCTTACTGACCATGAGCATGATCTCGTTGATGTGGCGTCGACCCGTCTCCGGATCCTCGGCGCCAAACACCGCCTCGACAAACTCACGTAGCCAAGGCAGCGATGCCTCGCCTACCGTTGGCCGTCCTCTCACGTCGACCAAGATGAAGCTACTGCAAATGCTCCATGCATCAGCGGCAACGTCAGGAAACAACGGTGGGAGAACGATCAACGATTCTCGCGCCACAATTCGACGCTCCCAATCTGGACACGCCGTTGTGTAATCCATTGTCTAATCCCTAATGTTTCATCGCACCGGGCGGGCCCGTGCGAGGGCTATATTTGCCGGTGGCCGCTGCCTCAGCCGCGCCTTTATTCAAATCAGCTTTCCCGCCCTCCCCGAGCTTCCTGTGCTTGAACGGCAATGCCGCCGTCGCCGCTCGGACTTGAGCGACCGATGCTTCCAGTTCGCCGGTCCACACTGCTTGCAAGAACTGCAGCGGGTCGGTGTAGCCCGACACGGCCGGCTTCTCTGGTGCTGCTTTTTTTGGGCGGCCAGCACCAGCGCGAGCGCCGCCGCTGCGCCCTTTCACGCCGGTCATTTGAATTCCTTGATTTAAAGGGGGGATTTTTTCGCGCGTGCGGAACTAGTCGGTGTCTGACCAAAAGGGGGCTAGACTTTCGATGCCCCCCCTACCCCTGGGACAGGACGGCAGTGGCGCGGAGGCCGCCACTCAGAAGCGCGACCTTGACGCCAGGCAGGGATGTGGCGAAGTTCGCCTTGATATGCTCGACCTGCTCCTTAGTCAGGCGCTGGTCGCAGGTGATGAGCAGCGTGTCGCCTGGCGCAATGAGCACCTTAGCAAGCGACAGGTCAATAGGACGAGCCGCGCTGTCGGGCTTCACGAGCCGTTTTAGCATCGTGGCAAGGTACGCAAAGGGTTTCTTTATTGCTGTCATCATCACTGCCTCCAGCCCATAAGGGCTTGATGTGGTCGACCGGATGGCCGATGGTTGTGCGGCCTTGCCGCTTGCACTCTTGGCACAGGCTGCAGTCGCGTGCACGAATGCGCTTTCGATCCAGCACACCGGCATAGCCGCGCTTGCGCTCGACCACGACACCAGGGCGCGCGGTCAGGGTGGCGACGCGCGGCGCGGCCGCCTGCAGCCTCGACCTGAGGGCGGTGAGCTTAGTTGCCATAGTCAATGCCGACGCGCCGGGCCATCAACTGCCGGTGCGCTGCTTCATTGCGCTGCTGCAGCCATATGTCGTAGCCAAGCACCTCAGCTGGGTGAGGCCGCGCGACACGCGGCGTCTGACGCTCGACCAGGAAGTACTCAGCCAGTTCGCGTGCGTATGCATCACCCTCGGGCGCGTACTCGCACTCGACTGTGACGACCTTGCCGGCCCGTGCACGCAACGTGAAGCTGATGGTGTTCTTGGGTAGGCCAAGCGATTCGAGCAACCTGGAGCCGATCTGCTGTCCGAGCATGATGGTCATACACAGTCCTTGCTTGGAACAAGTGCCGCCAGCTCATCCAGCAGCATCCCCGTGCTGCCATAGCCCTTGGCGCGAATCAGTGCGTGCGCGCGCTCAGACTCGGCCAGGCGCTCAGACAGGCGCCGCAGTGCCGTCTCATCGGTTACATGGAAGACCATTGCCGGCTGGTTGCCGGTGACAGCTCGAATGATCTGGTCGCGGTAGACCTCGACAGGCATGCTCATCGTGTACCCAAGATGGTGAGGTGCTCGCGTGCGAACTGCACGAGCACTCGCATCCAAATGATTTCGGACTCGACGCTCATGCGCACCTCGAAAAAAAACCGCCCCGGCGCATGGATGCGAGGGGCGGCGAAGATCCTGTTGGCACAGGACTGGAAAGGGGGCAGACGGCGGGGCTCTCACCCGCGGCTTGCATCATAGACGATTAACGTTCGTCCATACAGCTGCATCTGCATTAATCGGTGGCCCTTACGTGGGCGAGACGGCGAGCCTCAGTGCTATCTGCAAAGTAGACCGCTAATGCAAAAAGCCCGAACGTTTAACGGTTCGGGCTTTTCTTCGGGCGTGCAGAAACACCCAGTGCGCAGAGTTTACGCCCAATACAGCCGGGTTGCAACATTGTTGCGCAACTTCTTTTCCAATTCGTCGCGTGCATCCATCAGCACATCCTCGTACCGCGCATTCGCAAAGCGCCAGGCCGAGGCGATGCCCTGGCTTTTGTAGATGGCCCAGCGGTCGCGCATCTGCAGGCTGTCGACCATGGCGTTGACGCTCTCGCCGATCTTCATGTCGGCGGCGCGCTGCTGCTCGTGCAGGTCACGCTCGTGCACGCCCTCGCCCGCCAGCTTCATGCCGCCGGCGCCCAGGTCGCGGTCGTCGGTGCGCATGTAGTCAACCCAGCAGGCCATGCAGGTGGCGTACGGGTCGATGGTGCGAACGGTGGATTGTGGGGCCTCAGCCTTGCGGACTCGGCGGAGGGTTGGGACGTTGAAAAAGCCGAGTGCAGCGGTGGTCATGGGTTTCTCCGAAAGACGACCCAGCGAGCGTAGCATGGGTGGTCAAGAAATTTCCGGATTGAATTTGTTTTTCAGATGCATTGTTGTGCGCCCGATTCAGTGCTGCTCCGAGCCTGCAACTACAGTACGGACAGGCAAGTCCTGGCTTGAGAATTGAGGCGCTAAACTGTTGTTCGTAGTGATCCAAAATGATCCGCAGTGATGCGTAGTGATGCGTAGTTATACGTTGCCGTATGCTAACGACACAAATTTAGTGTAGACTTTCGTTGTGCTAAAAGCCTACCCACTTAAAGAGAGGCGCACATAGGGTTCCAAAGATGCATGGGTTACGGAAAGCGACGCAAGGTCGCTTTCGTGCTTTTCGCGTCACCCTGCAAGTTGGTACATTGATCCCATCTGATCGATATGAGAAAGAGAGCACGCCATGGAAAATCGACGCACTGAAGACAAAACGAAAGGTAACAAGGAAATCCACCGAGTTAAGTTCGTGGTTGCCTGTATGCTGATTGGTTCGGTCATTGCTGGTGCCTTTTTCGGTTGGATTGGCACGCCTTTCGACATTCGGATTGTCGGCGCCAGCATTGGCGCAACCGCAGGGCTTGTTGCTAATCACCTCGCATAAGGTGCTTCATCTTGCCAATTCCTGCCCTATCGATTGATGGAAATTGGGTAGATATTGGCTCGATGATCACAGGACTGCTGTACGTCCCGATTCAGATATATCGACGACCAGCGCCCGCAAGGTTCATATCCAAGACAACTGGGCTTGATTTTGCGAACGGGATGACGATTTTCCCTTTGGTCATCATGGCTGCCTGCCCACTGTCATCGGCGTTAGTAACCGCCTTGCTAGAGTCCAGCAAGACCACGTTATGCATCGCCGGGGTATGCGCATTGGTTGCAATCCTTGAAGAATAGCCCGCCAACGCGGGCTATTTTGCGATGATGTGAAGCACCTACTGCAATCACTCGACTATTACGCCGCCTCTCCGTTGGCTGCCATCACTTCCACTAGCGCGCCTGGCGTTTGCGAGTAGCACTTCTCCAGCACGATGCGCACGACCTGTGCATCGTCGCGCCAGACGATCCCATTACACCCGTCCTTGATCCCCTTGAGCACGTTGTCGGCGTCTGGCTTCTTCGTGGCCGCGATCGAGCCTGCAGCGGCCAGCGCGCGCCGCTTGTTTGACCAGCTCGCTGGGATCTGCATGCTGAGGCTGACCGAGAGTGCCACCGGCCCGGCCGTCGGCTCGACGCCGCGCATCGCCAGCGTGGCCGCCATCTTCACCAGATTCTCGTAGCTGACCGTCGCTGCGGGCGTGTAGGCAACGACGTGCGCGCCGCGCCGGGCGAACTTGGGCCGGCCCTTGGCCACCGGCTGGCCGGGAATGTTGAACGCGACGATCATGCGATGAGTCCTTCCTGTTGGAGTTGTTCCTGGGTGATGGCGACGGCGCGGTCGAACGTGTCGTCGAGTTGCTGGCGCGTCATCCAGCCCGGCAGCGGGCGCCGGCCGTCGAGCACGTCGTGGCAGTCGCTGCAGCCGAAGCACGCAGCGCTGTCAGGCGCCTTCAGGCCCATGCCCTTCCCGTCCGCCAGGCGGTTCGAGTGGCACAGCACCGTGGTGGCCGGGTCGCGGTTGCACACGCCCAGCAGCATCAGCGTGCAGTCGCGGCCGCGCGCGGCGCGCCGGGCCGGCGTCGACTTGGCGCGGGACTTCTTCATCGGCTTGCGGGCGAGCTGCATGGCGGCCACGCGCAGCAGCCCAGCGCCAGCGACAGCCGGCTTGAAGCCGGTTCCGCGCGCCATCGGCGTCTTGCGCTGCAGCGGCTTGCCCTGCTTGAGGGCGCCAGTGCGGGCGATGGGGGAGCGGATCATGCCAGCGCCCACATCGCCAGGACAGCCACAATCACCACGAGCAGAATGACCGCCGGCCACAAGCTCTCTGCCGGCGGGCTGGCGAACACCTCCGCCCACTTCGTGCGATCAAGCAGGAAGTCGTCGTCACCCCAGCCGAGCGAGGCCTCGGGGAATACCATGTGGCCGCCGTGCACCTCGCGCTCGTACACTGCCGAGTTGCCCAGCTTGTCGTAGACGATCTGGCCGGATTTGAAGGTTGGGGTCGTGGTCATGCTGTGTACTCCTGTTCAGCCAGCTCGCAGAAGAACGAGCAGGACGGCATCTTCTCGTTGCGGCGCGCCGGCCCGGCCGGAATGTCCCGCAGCGAATAGCGCTCGTTGGTCTGGCGGTTGCGGAAGATGTGTGCGCCGGCGCCGATCTCGTCCTGCACCTGGGCCAGCTCTTCGAACTGCTCGGGAAAGTCTTCGCGGATCGCGCGCCAGTAGCCTTCGCCACCCTTCACGCAGCCGATGCAGTTCGCGTTGTCGTACCCCATGCGGTACATCAGCGGCAGCTCGATGCCGGCGCGCTGGACCATGGCCTTGCAATCTTCCTTGCCAAGGCCTGCATCGATCAGCGGCGCCAGCACTGGTCGCTCGGGATTTCGTTCGCGGAAGTCGTCCAGACGATCCGCTTCCTCGGCGGTGAAGCCGAACACCATCACGTCGCCCGGCTGTTTCCAGGTGTCGAGCAGCTTGCGCTTGAGCTGAGTCGTGCACGGCGCGCCGCGCGGCCCCTTCATGAACTGCCGGCGCCGGAACACTTCGACCGTCGATGCACCGTATTGCTCATCGCGCAGCACGGTGACCTGGCGGCCGAACCACGTCTCGCAATCAGCGAGGAAGCGACGGTTGTCCTCGTGCTCCTGCTTGATGAAGGCGTTGATGATCTGCACGTCGTGCGTTGCGCCATACTGGGCCAGCGCCAGCTTGGTGGCCACCGCCGAGGCAGCGCCGCAGCTGAACTGACAAACGATCCTGCTCATGCTTTCTCCAATTCTTGTTGTTGTGCCTGCTGCTGCGCCACATACCGCGCACGCGGCGCCCGGTCGCGCGCTTCCTTGAACAGCACGCCGATCTGGCCGTCCCAGGGCGTCACTCGCTCCCAGGCAGTGCACCAGCCGTGGCCGGCGGGAAGGTTCGAGCGGCTCAGGGTGTAGCGTTCGCACATGGCGCACGGGTCGTGGGCGGTGGTCATGCCGCGACCCCGGCGCCCGCGCGCTGGCGCAGCGCCACTTGGTGCTTTGCCCACTCGCCCGCAATCCAGGTCACGCCCTTCGGGGTGAATCGCGCAGCGTTGTAGGCATGGCCGCTGACCTGCGCCGTGCCGGCCTTGACGCAGAAGCGCCCGGCGTCGATGTGGTGCGCGTGCGGAGTCCACTCCCCTCCCAGCGGATACATGATCTTCTCGCTGTGCAGGAACCGGCGGAATTCGGGCTCCTTGGCGCCGAGCAGCTTGGCGACCTGGCGGAAGCTCTTCGTGCCGGTCGAGTCGGCGTAGCGCTCGACGAACTCGACGGCCGGTGCGGCGGCGGCCAGCTGCTCGGCCTGGGCGGCTATCACGTCCAGCTGGTCGGCGGCCAGGCGCAAAGCCTCGGCGAACGATTGCGGCAGCGCCGGCGCCACCGCCTGCGCTTCCAGCTCTTGCCAGCGGTCGACCAGGCGAGCGGTGAACTCGGGCGACAGCTGCGCGACCACCACGTATGAATCGCGCTTTCCGATCCGGTATTGGCCAATGGCGCGCGGGCCCGGGCCGTCGCTCGGGACTTCCTCAAATTGAGGGAGTGTGATCACGCGGCGCGCGGCCAAGGTTTCGACGGTCCGAAGCACGTTGTCGTGCCGCTTCTCGACCAGGTCGGCGATCTCGCGGCTCGACATCGTCGTTTCGGTGGTGCTGGTGATGCTGGCGTTTTGCAGTGGGAACATATCGGACCTCTACTTTTTTCGGGTGATGTGCTGGCCGGCGCGCAGGTTAGAGCGCCACGCCGAGCTGGTCATTGACATAGCGGCGCGCCAGCTCGAGCGCCTTGTCGTTCAGGCCGAATTTCAGGGCGTAGTGCAGCTCGCTGAGGGCGCTGATCGCAGCCTCCTGCGACATGCTGCTGCCGGCCGTGACATTTCGGGATTCGAGCTCTTCCACCAGGTCGTCAGTGTCGAAATCATCGAGATCGACTTCCACTTCAACGCTTATCGTTTTGTACATTTTGGGAACCTCGTCGTTATGCGCTGGCGCGCGGATTGGTTTCGGCTTTCGCCGGGTGGTGGTCGGTCAATGGCTCAGGGCCTTCCGGCGCGCGGCCTCGAAAGCATCCATTCGCGCTTGGTATTCGGCGTAGCTTTCGTCCGTGCCCTTCGGGTCGTTGCCCTGCGGCTTGCGAACTTGGATCGGTGCCGCGACCGGCTTGGCGTAGCCTTGTGCCGACGGCGCAGGCGGGTTGAGCAGGTCCTCGACGATGCGAACGAGGTAATTCGGCGGGATCCTGGCGTCCGGGCCCTTCTGCTCGCGCGCCGTGGCGACTGCGGCATGCAGCACCGTCATCGGGACCTTGCGGGTCGACCAGTCCTGCACCGTCGGGTGCGTGAAGGTCGCGTTGACGCCCAGCTTGCGCAGAGCAACCGTCAGGACGACGGCAGGGTCGGCGCTCTCCGGCAGGTCTTCGCTAGGCGGCATTGCGGCTGCTCGTGGGTTGTCGGGTTCAGCAGGATCACGATCGACGACGACGACATCGGCGTCAGCCGCAGCGCTCGCGCTGTTGTCGTTGTTCTTCTCTTCTCTTCTCTCCTCTTCTCTAGGCGTGACTTGGTGTGACGTGGCGTGACCTGACGTGACGCCAGCAGTAGCACCAGTGTTTGCACTGTCACGCTCACGCTGTTGACGCTTGCGCTCGGCGGCCGTGTTGTCCACGCGCTCGCGCTTTGGCTGACGCTCTTCCCACCGTGTGACACGTTCGCCATCAACCAGCGCGCGGCCCTGCATCGCTTCCAGGATGCGCGCCGTCGTGCCGTCGTCGGCGCCCAGCAGGAAGTCGGTCGCTTCGCAGTCGATCGCACCGAACAGGCCGCGCTCAGTATTCGCGCTGGCCTGCTCCAAGATCAGTGCCCATACCGCAATCACGTCACCGACGCGCGCAGCAGCCTTCCGAGCCACCAGGCCGAACTTCGGATCGTTCACGCTGCCGTGGTGCCAGCGGAACCAGTCGATACCATTGGCCATCAGTGCGTCCCCTGGATGATCGAGAGCTGGCGGTCGTCGACCGGCTTCTCGACGTAGATGAATCCGCGCGTGCAGTGCTCCAGCTCAGCGAGCTGTGCAACGTCGCAGGCGCGATCGCAGACGGCCGAGTGCTGGCCCTGGAACAAGCAGCCGCGGCAGCTCTTGGCCGGCCTGGTGGTGAACTGCATGTTCTCGGGCGACTTCAGCTCGTCGCAGCGGCCCAGCCACTTGTGGATGCTGACGTAGCCTTTCATGCTGGTCCCGCAGGGTTGGCGGCACGGCGCTCCACCATCGGCGACCCGAACAGCGCGGTCACCAGCGGGTCGCGGCGGTCGATGGCCGGATAAGCGGAACTCAAGATGACGCGGCGTTCATCGGTGGCGCGGCGTCGCGGCAGGTCCTTCGCATCGTACGAGGCTTGACTCCCCGGCCCTGGGCCCAGCCGCCAGTCGTTGACGAAGCCGCCGCGCTTGGCGTCATCAACTCGCCCAGCGTGGATCAGGCCCAGGGTGCGCAGGTAGTCCAGGCGCGTCGAGACTTGATCAGACTTCACGTTCAGGTGCTTGGCAATCTCGGCCGTGCGATGCATGCCGGCGCCAATGCAGTCGAGGATGGCGTTGCGCAGTTCCACGCTGCCGCGTTTTGGGATGAAGGTGGTCATTTCTCGGCCATCCCATTCAGGCGCGCCAGCAGCTCCATCATCGGGCGAATCGAAACGAAGATCGCCTTCTCGATGTGCTGCACTTCGTTGGCGTCGATGCGGCCGTCGGCAAGTGCGGTGTGCACGAGTGTTCCCACCTGGCCCAGGCTGCCCCAGATGTCCGTGACCGACTCCAGCACCGCCATGTCGCTCGCCGGCTGCGCATCGATCTTGGTGCACACGAAGCCATGGCGGCGCGCCAGCGCGTGCAGCACCGCGTAATCCTCCGTCAGCTCCATCACCCGCGATGCGTCGTCCATCGTCAGCACGTTGGTCGTGCTGTTCGGGTTGGCCTTGTTGCGCAGCAGGCCGGCGGTGTAACCCATGCGCACGGCCAGCGCCTCACAGCCGCCAGGGGTGTCGTGCACGGTCTTGTAAAAGGCGTCTTTGTAGTTCATGTGATGTTCCTGCAAACAAATGGTGCGTGGAAAGTTTTGAGGCGCGACAATGCAGTTATGGAAACTTCGATATCACTTCGTTTTGACGGGTCGACAGCGCGGAAGCGCCGGCAGCGGGCCGTAGACGTCGTCGAACGTGATCGCGTGGCCAAGGCCGTGCGCGTAGGTGATCAGCTTTCGGGCCACTTCCGGCGGCATCTGCTGCCCTCGCTCGTAATTTGAGACGTTGCCTTGGGTGACACCGATGCCGGCGGCCATTGCTTCTTGGGTCACGCCGAGGCGTTCCCGGAGGAGTTTGATCGAGTTCATGCACGTATATTAGTCCGACTAATGGTCGATGTCAACAGTCAGACTAATTGCTTTTTATTAGTTTCACTTATACTCTCGCGCGCATGCCAGCCTTACCACTCACACAAGAGCAGCTCGATGATGCTGCTCGCTTAAAGCAACTCTTTGCCGTCTGGCAGCGCGCCCAGCGCGATGCCGGCCTGCCCTCTTCACAGGAAGCGATCAGTGAGCAGCTGGGATTCAACCAGAGCTCCCTGAGTCAGTACCTGAACGGCCGCATCCCGCTGAACATCGACGCCGCGACCAAGTTCGCCAACCTGATCGGCAAGCCTGTGATCGAATTCAGCGCCACCCTGGCTGGACAGATCGGCAGGTATGCCGGGCCGGCTGAACCAGTCGACTCCAGTGCAATGCTTCGCCGGGCCAGCCCTGTGTCCCTGGACGACCCCGACCCGAGCGGCCTGATTTCGGTGCCGATGGTGACCATGCGCGTCGAGGCGGGCGTGCCCGGCTTCGAAGCTGACCTTGAGTTCGAGGATGGTGGCGTGATCCAGATCCCGCGCGAAGCCGTTGAGTCCCACGAATGGGCGCCTCAGTGCCTCCTGGCGGTCAAGGTGCGCGGCCTCAGCATGATTCCGGTATTCGCCGATGGCGACACCATCGTGCTCAACGTCGCCGACCGCAAGCTCGTGTCTGGCGAGGTGTACGCGGTAAATTGCGAGGGCAAACCCGCGGTTAAGCAAATGGTCTTCGAGCGCCATCAGTGGTACATGCGGTCGTTCAACCCCGCCTTCGATCCGAAGCCGTTCCGCACGCCGGATTCCGACGTTATCGGCAAGGTGGTCTACCAACCCGGTCGAGTCGTGTCTGGGCGGATGAAGTGAATAGAAGGTTCGCCGTCGCTGATTGGCTCGGAACCTTCGTGGCCGTAGAGGTTGACCCAGCAGAGTTCGATGGCCCAGGGGCGGATGATCTGCTGGAGCGGGTCGGCAAGCACTTTGCGGGGATGAACGTCGCTATGATCACGCCGGACTGGGAGGCACCTACAGGCATCCGGGTGCGGGGCCTGCATGCACCTGCAGATGTCCTGGCATCCCCCGACTTGATCTGGCGCGAATTGCATTTGCCGGAAGATCCTGACTTGCCATTTTAAAACCTATTTTCAGGAGCGCTCATGAGAAACTTTGTAGCGGGATTTGCCTTCACACTTCTATCGATTCCCGCGTTTGCGGGAACCTGCGTCGCGCTCGATTATCAGGAAATGAAGGATATGTCGGCGGAAGAAGTGACTATTGAAGCTTGCAAGGTTCGAAAAGCTGCCGGCGAATATTTGGACCAAACCATCGAAAATATCGGTGGCCGTGGTCCAAAGCCATACCCGAACGCGCAGGCCGACTTCGACCAGTGCATGGGCCAAGCCACTAGGATCGAACGCGTACTCGAGTCGAAAGGGGTGCCCAAAGCATCGATTCCCGAACTTTGCAAGCAGTCCGCAGCGAAGCCTGCCACCTCTTGAGGCGCTACGGCACGCCTAGATGCCGAATATCAGATCAGGAATTTAATATGTCAATCGAAGTCACAAAAGCTCCTTTTACACTGACGGTTGTCGAAGGAAATCGCCCGCGTGTAATGCGCGAAATCGTGTTCTCCAATGGCGACTTTTTAACTTTTAGCGTTACGCTTGAGGCCGATGCGGAGGCAACGATAATTGACCTCCATCGGAAATCCGCCGAAGAACTTATCGCGCGTCTGCAGGACTGGATTGATCCGAGCAAGGATTGATCGGAATTCCATAGCTGTCGTATTTCGGGCTGCCGGGCGCAGTCCGACCTGGTCCGAAGGTTGGCGGGTACTGCCGCGAAGGACGGCCAGCCACGCCGTATGCAAGCCGCATTTCGGCCTTTCCTACCATCGCTCTTAAGTCCTCAAGAGCCGCCTCACGGGCGTGGCAATAGGTAGCTGCTAGGCATAGTGTGGCAGTGGCCACCTCTCCGGTAACACTCCCGTCGGCAACTGACTGAACCATGCTTAGCATCTGTTCGTCCACGGTTTGTTTGACTTCACTCATCGCATAATCCTCACCCGGCCAGCCCGGGTATTCTTCCGCTCGACGATTCGAGCAAAGATATTTTCGCACGAATATCAGTCCGACTGTTGACATGCTTAATTAGTCCGACTAATATAGGCATATGCGCTCACCGATGAGGTGACCACACAGCGCGGCTTGGGAAGCATTCGACTAACCATCGCTGATTCAAGGGAACCGAGTCGCGCTGTGTGGTAGCTGGCAGGACTCAGGCGCCTGCATCGTCTCTGAAGTACGAGGCCTGGCAGCCGCCACTCAAACACTCGGCCTGGCCGAAAACGAAACAGGAGAACGAATATGGCATGCAGCTGCAAAACCAGCATCGAGGCGAAGCTCCTGGCTCGCTTCAAGGAGCAGAGCCCCGATGCATCGAAGCACGAAGTTGAGCTGACCGGCTATGCGCTGATCCTCGACGACGCAATGAGCATGACGCTGAAAGGCTGTATGAAGATCGAAGCTGCAGCCGACCACCCGCTGCGCAAAGGCGGCGTTAAGCGCAAGGTGCAGCAACAAAACATGGTCTTCACCTTCTGCCCGTTTTGCGGCGTGAAGTACGAAGCCGAAACGATCGCTGCGCCGGCCGAGGCCGCTGAGGTGATGGCATGACCCAGCAGTACGACACCGAGTACCTGAGCCAGGCGATCGACGAAGAGATCGTGCTGGCCAAGCTCGACCGGAACCAGCGCGGCAGGAAGCCAGCGACCATCTGGTTCGATGCGCCTGTGCACCAGGTCCGGCCAGCCGGCGCGCCCATCGGCCTGCGCGGCGGCCAAGTCACGGCAGACCTGCCGAGGTATCGCCGCAACGCTAAGGATGCAGGCGAACTGTGCGTGCGCCGCGGCCTGAACGTCAAGCACGACCACGACGAGCATTGCGTATCGGCGTCATACGGCAGCAGCCGGCGCGCTGTAACCGAGTACTACGGCATGCACCCGGACGTCGCGGCGGCCACGATGGCGGCGATCACCCGGGCTGCAATCCAGATGCTGACCGAGAAGCGCGACGAAGCTGCCGCGCTCAACCCTACCCGCGCACCGGCCCGCCGCCGGCCTGCAGCGCGGGCAAAACCGAAAACGTGAGGATTGCCATGCGCTACCGAGTAACCATCTGCACTGCCCCTGATGTGGACCCGATCACGTACACCGCCATCGGCGACCGTGATGCCCTGCAGGATGCTGCGTACGACGACGGCGCGATGGGCGTGTCGGTCATCCTTGAAAGCTGACGCGGCCATGGCACGCAACAAACGCCGCGCGTGGCGCGCACCCAGCACCGACAGCCAGGGCACTACCCAGGCCGATCTCGACGCGATCAGGAACTATCGGGCCAATCGCACCTCTCCGCGCTACTACCGCGATCTGAAGGCAATCGATAACCCTACGCCAACCGAAGCACTGGACGAGACCCAAAAATGACCGCATACAACATCACCAACGCAACGCCGACGATCCGTGAAGGTGAGCGCATCGCCCCCGCGGCCGACAACCGCGAGCTGATGCGCCGCCTGGCAGAGCACGCATACCCGGGCGTGACGGGCCCTGCCACCCCACTGGCGCCGTCCAGCGCACTTGATCAGTGCCGAGTGCTCAGTGACCCATTGCGCCAGTGGGTGGACATCGAGACCGAGGAAATGCTCGACTACGCGAAGGCGCGGCCCGACGTTTTCGAGGTTCGCACGCTGTACGAGATGCCGGTCGACGAGCTGGCGCGTGCGCCGAACTTCACCGTGCGGGCCGCCCTCGATGTGATCGACCAGGCGCGCCGGGATCGCAAGGTGGCCGCCTCCAAGCTGCGCGCAGCCCTGGCCGTGCTGGAAGAAATGCCATGAGCGAACACCGCCTGCGGGCCATCAAGTGGAAGTGCACGATCGTCGTGGCGTATTGCGCCGCGTGCGCCTCGGCCATTGCCCACGGGTGGCCGCTGTGAGCTTTGAAAAGCTGCGTCTCGAATACCAGTGCCCTGAGAAGTTGGCGCGCCGGCTGTTCGATGACTGCGCCAGCCTGCGCGCCGAGCTGGCCGCCACACAAGCAGCGCACGCGCTCGAGCAAGCACTCCGAGCGCGTGCCGAAAACAAACTGGCGAAGGCAATGCCGCGCCGTGTCAACCGAGACCGAGAGGAAGACTGATGGAAAACGCACTCCCCCGCCGCACCGCCGGCATCCCGCGCACCTGGTCGCTGTGCATGACCAGCGAGAACCACGGCACCGTCGGCCCGGCCGGCTGCACGTTCAGCCACGCACCCGATAAGCACGAGCGCGTGCTGGTGGTCGAAGTGCCTGCCGCTGCCGGCGCGCCGGTCGACCAGGTCAACCTGCAGCTGGTTGCCAGCGCGGGCCGTCAAGCCGCCGTAGATCGCGCACTGAAGGCTGCGCAGGCTTGGGTGAACGAAGAGTATATGTGCGGGCGCCGCATGGGCAAGGGTGAGCCGGCGATGTCCGATCAAGCCGATGAGGCCAAGACCGCGTGCACCACGGCGATCCTCGCACTCGCTACCCCAGTCGCGGCACAAGCCGCACAGGCGGCGCCAGCCGAAGAATTGGCGCGCTTCTGCCCCGCGTGCGGCCATGTTGGCGACGTCGGGTCGGCATTCCGTGATTGCTGCCCCGATGGCAATGAAGCGCGACGCATCCCGAAGCGGCTGGCCAACAAGTGCAGCGAGCTGCTCAAGGCGACGCTGTCCACCATGCGCACCCCCGCCGCGCCAGCAAAAGACAAGCCTCTGCCAGCGCCTGTCGAGTACAAACCGGTCGGTAGTTTCCTGTTCACCGGCTGGGCCTATGAAGCTACTAGCAGCGACGACCCGCGCGGCATCACGCTTTACCGGCCGGCCCAGGCATCTACATCAAGCGAGCGCCAGGAAGGCGGTGCAGCGTGAGTGCCATCAGCGAAGCGCTGATGCGGCGCATCAGCAAGATCAAGGCACTGGCCGAGCGGGGCGTCGATGGCGAGCAGGCCGCCGCCCAGTCAATGCTGGAGAATATTCTTGCCCGGCACAACCTGACGATGGCCGACATCGAAGACGAGAAGCCGGTGAGGCATTGGGTCGAGGTCGAGTTTGTGGGTAAGCACGAGCGCACACTTATGACGCAGGTCATTTGCAAGGTCGCCGGGATGTCGGGCGGCGTGCCGATCCGCCAGCGCAAGGGTACGCGGTCCCGCTTCTACGTCGAGCTATCAGCAGCCGAGCACGTCGAGGTCGAGTTCATTTTTGAGCTGATGCGTACGGCGCTGGCCGATGAGTTCGACAAGACCCTGACCGCGTTCATTCATCGCAACAGACTGTTCGGCCCGGCACGCGACAAAGATGACGCACCGGAGCCCGAAAGAACGCCTGAGGAGCGCGCCCGACTACGCCAGATCGCAGCGATGGCGGAAGCTATGAATCCAGTCAACGTACGGAAGGCCATCACAGCATGACGAACACCACGATCCCATCCGCCAACGATAGCGGGTTGAATATCGACCACCTGGAAGCGCTGGCGCGCGCCGCAACTGATGGCCCGTGGCTGCATCGGCGCGATCCCGGCAATCCGATGGGCGCGCAGCACTGTGTCAAGTTGGCCGGCAAGCAAGGTGCCTGGGTCTGCGACTGCATTGACAACGCCGACCGCAGCACCGTTGGCGGTATCGCTGGAGAACGCAACGCGGCCTTCATCGCCGGCGCCAACCCTGCCGCCGTGCTGGCCCTGATTGCCCTTGCTCGCCGCGCCCAGCAAGCCGCAGCACCCGGCGCGCTGGATGGCTGGAACGCTGCCGCCAAGGCATTGGCCGAGCGCGCCGCCGGGCACTTCCGCAACAAGGACTTCGAGCTGCAAGACGAGTGCCTGCAATGCGCATCGATGCTGCACGACCTGAAGCCCGCCGGCGCCGCAACCAGCGCCCCCGGCACACCGGAAGCGCCGAAGGGAGGTGTAGAGTGAGCGCCGCCGAACGGCTGACGAAGGCTGGCCAGCGCTTCGTAGACGATATGATCCGCTGCCGTGGCATGGATTGGGTCCGCTTGGGCATGATGGTCGAATCATATGGTGAGTTGGGGACCATCGTTGGCATGAACAGCGGCGCCAACCTCGATGTGGTGTTCGCGAACCAGCTTAAGTGGGGCAAGCACAAGTACAACTGCCATCCATGGTGCGAAACCCGATACTTCGACGCCAATGGGCGTGTGATTCGCGACTACACCATGAAGGCGAAAGCTGCGGACACCGAGCGCGCCGCCCAGCTCGACGGCGACCAGGAAGGGAGCGAATCGTGAAAATCGAACACAGCCAGGTCACGAAGCTGACCATCACTGACGTCCCAAGGCTCGATCCGGTCACGGTGTTCGCTGAGGACATCGGGCCGCGCCAAGGGAAGATCGTCATCGAATGCTACGGCAAGTCGTGGAGCGCGTACTGGGGCGGGATGGGCGAGCAAAACATCGTCGAGTTCTTCGCCTCCTGCTCGCCCGATTACATCGCCAACAAGATGACCGATGAGCGCGCCGACATTACGGACGCGGAAGCCATCGAGAACGGTTCCCGGCGCCAGATCATCGCGCTGCGGCGCGGCCAGATCATGCGTCGGTTCGGCTCGGGCGAATCAACTTTCCGGCTCGGGCGAAACGACATCACGCCGGCAGAAGCGCGCGAGCTTTGGGAAGAAGTCGATTCCGCTCGTTTCGGTGATGATGGCTGGGGCGAAAGTCAGCTGATGCAGAAGATTTTTGGTGACGAGTGGTGGTACTCGCTGCCGACCAAGCCGAACCCGGCCTACCTGTACCTGCGGCGCATTATCGACACCGTGCAGACCGCGCTGCGTGAGCATGTTCTAGCCAAGGAAGGGAGCGAATCGTGATCCATTCTTTCTGCCGGCTCATATTGGCGCGCCTGTGGCTGTACAGCCCGGTGGTGGGCGCACGGTATTACTACGCCAACAACGGGCCATTCAGCGACGAGCAGATTTTCGTGCTCGACGTCCGGCAAGGGTTCGTTCAGTACGGCGTCGAGTACGCCAACGGCGTGAGGGTGGTGGCATGGACCTCGCTGAGCACGTTCGCGATGATGTGCCGCAAACATGCGCCTTCACAATCCGCAAAGGATGGCGCCTGATGGCCGGCCTGGACGCGATCACACACACGGCGCGCCGCGATCACCTATGCGCCTTCTGCGGCATGACCGTGAAGAAGGACGAGCGGTACGTGCGCGCGCAGTCGCCGGGTGGCGCGCAGGCCAAGAAGGCGTTTCACAGCGGCTGCTATCGAGGACTCATACCCGGCGCCACAGAATCGGAAAAAGGATCGAGGGGAAAATGATGGATCAGATGTTTCTCGATGATGACGAGCTGAAGAGCATGACCAAGCGCGTACAGCGAGCGGCTCAAGCGAAGATGCTACGCTCGATGGGGATCGCGTTCAAGCAGCGCGCAGACGGCACGCTGGCTGTGCTGCGCGCGCACGTCGAAAAGGAATTCGGGGCCGGGAAGGATCGTCAGCCGAAGGTGAAAGAATTTGTACCGAACTGGGGTGGGCTGAATGCCTAGAAAGCGCAACAAGGAGAACGCCGGGCTGCCGGCGCGCTGGAAGATCGAGCATGGCGCGGTCTTTTACCAAGTGCCGACGGGCCTCGAGGATCGATGGGACGGAAAGAAGAAATTCCGGCTCGGCGCGACGCTGCCCGAGGCATACAAGGAATGGGCTGCACGCCTGGAGTCGGTTGACCAGGCCAAGACGATCGGCGCCCTACTCGATCGCTACGCGCTGGAGATCATCCCGAAGAAGGCAGTGCGCACGCAGGTCGAGAACCAGCGCGCCGTGCGCTCGCTCCGCGCGGTATTCGGGGCTGCGCCGCTGACCTGGATTCGGCCGCAGCACGTCTACCAGTACGCGGACAAGCGCAAGGCCACGCCGGTAGCGGCGAATCGCGCGATCGACGTGCTCTCCCACGCATTCACCATGGCGGTGATGTGGGGCTACATGGACCGCCACCCGTTCAAGGGTGAGGTGCGGCTTGAGGGCGAGAAGCCGCGCGAGCGCTACGTGGACGACTGGGAGCTGATCGAATGCCTGGCCTTGGCCAGCAAGCGGAAGAAAGGGAGCGTGCTCGTGCTGCAGGCATACATTCGGATCAAGCTGCTGACCGGCCTGCGCCGCGGCGACCTGCTGCGCCTGACCAGCGCCGCGCTGCAGCAGGATGGGATTCACGTCACCCCGAACAAGACCCAAGGCAGCACCGGCAAGCGCGTCATCATCGAGTGGTCGCCAGAGCTAACCAGTGCGGTCGCGACTGCGAAGGCAGTCCGGCCCGTCGACATATCGCCCTGGCTGTTTTGCACGCGCAAGGGCGAAGGATATTTCAACGAAGACAAGGGTACCGCGAGCGGATGGGACTCTATGTGGCAACGATTCATGGAGCGGATCCTGGCCGAGACCAACGTCAAGGAAAGGTTCACCGAGCACGACCTGCGCGCGAAGTGTGCGAGCGATGCCGAGTCGCTGGAACACGCCCGTGCACTGCTCGCACATGCCGATAGCCAGCTCACGCAGCGCGTCTATCGCCGACGTCCAGAGCGTGTGAAACCGGGAAAACTAGCATTTGAATAGCGCAAGCCGAATTGAATAGCGCATTGCCTAAATTATAGGCAGCGAGCGAATGCGGCAAGCGATTGAAAGTAATAAGGAATCTGGCCCGCCCTGAGGGAATCGAACCCCCGACCCACAGCTTAGAAGGCTGTTGCTCTATCCGACTGAGCTAAGGGCGGTGCAAAACGATGAGATCGGAAAACAAAACAGGCCGTCGATGACGGCCTGTTCTGATGAATCTTGCTGGTCGGAGTACAAGGATTCGAACCTTGGACCCCCTGGTCCCAAACCAGGTGCGCTACCGGGCTGCGCTACACTCCGCCGTGGGCAACATTATATGCCAATCATTCGCGAAGCGCCAGCCCTTGTGGGCTCAATTCCAGCGCACCGCTCGCACTATTTATGCCGACAACTTGGCCGCAATACGGCGCGCCAGGCTGTCGGCAAGTTCCGCCTCTTTCGCCTCGACCATCACGCGGATCAATGGCTCGGTGCCCGATGCACGGATCAGCACGCGGCCGTTGTCGCCAAGCTCGCGCTCGACCGCTTCCTTCTCGGCGACCATCGCCGCATCGGCCGTCCAGTCGAAGCCCGGCGCGACTTTCTTGTTGATCAGGGTTTGCGGGAACAACGTCAGTTCATTGCAGCACTCGGCCAGTGACTTGTTGCCACGTACCAGCGCCGACAGCACTTGCAGGGCCGAGACGATGCCGTCGCCGGTGGTGTGCTTGTCCAGTGCCAACAGATGGCCCGAACCTTCTCCGCCGAACAGCCAGCCACGCTCCCTCATGACTTCGAGCACATAGCGGTCGCCCACCTTGGCGCGCGCAAACCCGATGCCCATTTCCTTGAACGCCACTTCAAGCGCCATATTCGTCATCAGGGTGCCCACGGCGCCGGCCACTGGGCCGGTGCTCATGCGGTCGCGCACCATCACGTACAGGAGCTCGTCGCCGTTGTAGACACGGCCGGTCGCGTCGACCATGATCAGACGGTCGGCGTCGCCGTCAAGCGCGATGCCCAGGTCGGCCTTGTTGGCAACGACGGCTTCGGACAGCGCTTGCGGCGCGGTGGCGCCAAAGCCGGCGTTGATGTTAAAGCCGTCCGGCTGGGCGCCAATGGAAATGACTTCGGCGCCCAGTTCATGGAACACGTGCGGGGCGATGTTGTAGGCGGCCCCGTGGGCGCTGTCGACGACGATCTTCAGGCCGCGCAGATCGAGCTCGTTCGGGAACGTGCTCTTGCAGAATTCGATGTAGCGGCCTTGAGCGTCGCGCAGGCGCGATACGCGGCCCAGCTTGTCGGACGACACGCAGCCCATCGGCTGGTCGATTGCATCTTCGATTTCCAGTTCGACCGAGTCCGGCAGCTTGGTACCGTGGCCGGAGAAGAACTTGATGCCGTTGTCTTGGAACGGGTTGTGCGACGCGGAGATCACGACGCCGGCCTGCAGGCGCAGCGCGCGCGTCAGGTAGGCGATGGCCGGGGTTGGCATCGGGCCGGCCAGCATGACGTCGACGCCGGCAGCCGAGAAGCCAGACTCCAGCGCTGCTTCGAGCATGTAGCCCGAGATACGCGTGTCCTTGCCGATCAGGACGACGGGCCGGCCGCTGCTCGATTTTTTGCCCTTTGCCAGCACGGTGCCGGCAGCGTAGCCAAGGCGCATGACGAAATCAGGGGTGATTGGTGCTGCGCCCACGAGGCCGCGAATGCCATCGGTGCCGAAATATTTCCGTGCCATCTAGTTCTCTTTTCTCTTATTGAAACGAATTTT
>Ga0308158_10001529_pt1 | contig 24524 bp, 20 predicted proteins | sample PhyBR2_FD_201038 | JGI IMG/M metagenome (GOLD analysis project Ga0308158, IMG submission 201038) | Phyllosphere microbial communities from UC Gill Tract Community Farm, Albany, California, United States - DLSLB.R2 | ecosystem: Host-associated > Plants > Phyllosphere > Unclassified | place: USA... | reverse complement strand
GACTAATAAATATGACAAAAACCCTCATCATCGCCGAGAAGCCTTCTGTCGCGAACGATATCGCGAAGACGCTTGGCGGCTTTACCAAGCACGATGAGTACTTTGAATCGGATGAGTACGTCCTGTCGTCGGCAGTCGGCCACTTGCTGGAAATTGCCGTGCCGGAAGAATACGATGTCAAGCGCGGCAAATGGAGCTTTGCGCACCTGCCGATGATTCCACCGTATTTCGCGCTCAACCCGATCGCCAAGACCGAAGCGCGGCTCAAAGTATTGAACAAGCTGATCAAGCGTAAAGACGTGACCACCCTGATCAACGCATGCGACGCGGGGCGCGAGGGCGAGCTGATTTTCCGCCTGATCGCGCAAAACGCCAAGGCCAAGCAGCCGGTCAAGCGCCTGTGGCTGCAGTCGATGACGCCAAACGCGATACGCGATGGCTTTACCCATCTGCGCAGCGACGAAGAGATGATGCCGCTGGCCGATGCGGCCCGTTGCCGTTCGGAAGCGGACTGGCTGATCGGCATCAACGGTACGCGCGCCATGACGGCCTTTAACTCGAAAGAGGGCGGCTTTTACCTCACTACCGTGGGCCGCGTACAGACGCCGACGCTGTCGATCGTGGTTGAACGTGAAGACAAGATCAAGAAATTCGTGCCGCGCGACTTCTGGGAAGTGCGCGCCGAATTCGTCTGCGCGGCCGGTATCTATGAAGGCCGCTGGCTCGACACCAAGTTCAAGAAGGACGAGAACGATCCCGAGAAGCGTGCCGAGCGCCTGTGGAGCAAGGCTGCGGCCGACTCCATCGCCACCGCCTGCCGCGGCCGCCAGGGCGTGGTCACGGAAGAGTCGAAACCGACCACCTCGATGTCGCCGGGCCTGTTCGACCTGACCAGCCTGCAGCGCGAAGCGAACTCGCGTTTCGGCTTCTCGGCCAAGAATACGCTGGGCCTGGCCCAGGCGCTGTATGAAAAGCACAAGGTGCTGACTTACCCGCGTACCGATTCGCGCCATCTGCCGGAAGACTATATGCCGACCGTGCTGCAGGCGCTTGAAACGGTCAAGGGCAACAGCAACTACCACCAGTTTGCCAAGCAGATCATCGACAAGGGCTGGGTCAAGCCGAACAAGCGCATCTTCGACAACACGAAGATTTCGGATCACTTTGCCATCATCCCGACCACGATTGCACCGAAGAACCTGTCGGAGCCGGAACAGAAGCTGTACGACCTGGTCACGCGCCGTTTCATGGCGGTGTTTTTCCCGCCAGCAGAATTCCAGGTCACCACCCGCTTTACGGAAGTGGCCGGCCATCAGTTCAAGACTGAAGGCAAGGTCATGACCAACCCGGGCTGGCTGGCCATCTACGGCAAGGAAGCCTCGACTGACGGCGACAAGGAAAGCAACGCCGGCGGCAATCTGGTGCCGGTCGCCAAGGGGGAGAAAGTGCAGACCGAAAGCGTGACAGCCAACGGCCTGGTGACCAAGCCGCCTGCGCGCTATACCGAGGCGACCTTGCTGTCGGCCATGGAAGGCGCCGGCAAGCTGATCGACGACGACGAACTGCGCGACGCCATGGCCGGCAAGGGCCTCGGTACGCCAGCGACGCGCGCGGCCACCATCGAGGGCCTGCTGACGGAGCGCTATCTGCTGCGCGAAGGGCGCGAGCTGATGCCGACGGCCAAAGCGTCGCAGCTGATGACGCTGCTGCGCGGCCTGGGCGTGAACGAACTGACCGCGCCCGAGCTGACCGGCGAGTGGGAATACAAGCTGTCGCAGATGGAAAAGGGCAAGATTTCGCGCGATGAATTCATGCGTGAAATCGCCCAGATGACGCAGATCATCGTCAAGCGCGCCAAGGAATACGACAACGACACCATCCCTGGCGACTATGCGACCTTGCAGACGCCGTGCCCGAATTGCGGCAGCGTGGTCAAGGAAAACTATCGCCGCTTTGCCTGCACCAAGTGCGATTTCTCGATGAGCAAGACGCCCGGTTCGCGCCAGTTCGAGATTGCAGAAGTGGAAGAACTGCTCAAAGAGCGCACCATCGGCCCGCTGCAAGGTTTCCGCTCGAAGATGGGCCGTCCGTTTGCTGCCATTTTGCGCATCGTGCGCGATGAAGAAATCAAGAATTTCAAACTGGAATTCGATTTCGGCCAGAACGACGAGAGCGAAGACGGCGAAGGCGTCGATTTCACCGGCCAGACGCCACTGGGAGCGTGCCCCAAGTGCAACGGCGGCGTCTATGAAATGGGCCTGGCCTATGTGTGCGAGCACAGCGTGGCCAAGCCCAAGACGTGCGACTTCCGCAGCGGACGCATTATCCTGCAACAGGAAATCTTGCCTGAACAAATGGCCAAGCTGCTCAACGACGGCAAGACCGACCTGCTGCCAGGCTTTATCTCGCAGCGCACGCGCCGTCCGTTCAAGGCTTTCCTGGTACGCGGCAAGGATGGCAAGGTGAGTTTCGAGTTCGAAGAACGCAAGGCCAAGGCGCCAGCCAAGGGCAAGGCTGCCGCCGAGCCGGAAGGCGAGGAAACCGCCGCGCCGGTCAAAAAGGCCGCGGCCAAAAAAGCCCCGGCAAAAAAAGCTGCTGCAGTAAAAAAGCCGGCCGCCAAAAAGGCGCCGGCCAAGAAGGCGGCAGCAGCCGGGTAGTCCGGTAATCACGTATGTCGGATTAGCGCGCAAGCGCGTAATCCGACATACAGGTAAATAGCCTAATCAAGATAATCCGAATACTCGCGCTGCGCGAAGTTCTTCAAATTGCTCCACGGTTGCCCCTTGCTGAGCGGCTCCAGCTTCACATCCACGCGGCGGTAGAAGGTGTTGGCCAGGTCGCCGCTTTCAATCGTCAATGGTATCTGCTTCTGCTCATCCCACAGCACGCGCTGGAAGTTGCCGTTTTTCTGTACTTCGCGCCAGCGTGCACCGGCCACTTTCGACGGTTGTTTCGACAACGGCATGGCAGCCACCTGTTTCGGGTCGAGCAGGTAGTAGCTGTTTTCCCATGAGCCGTCAAAGTTGACGTTTTCAAATTCCACCTTCGGGATCGACACCACCACCTTGTCGTGTGCATCGATATATTCCACGCGTACCGTGTCTTTTTCCAGCATCACATGGCGCGGGATCAGCACCGGATTGAAGTGCTTGTGCTCATGCGCCACTTTCCTGTTGACGGCACTTTTGGCGCCGTGATCATGGCCGGCATGGGCGTCGGTGGCTGGCGCCAGCACGCGCTCGACCCAGACGTGGCCGGGCCGGCGCAGCATTTTTTCATCGTAGCGGCTCTCGCGCGTGACGCCTTCGGGCGTCAGCACGCGGCTGTAGTAGGTGATGCGCAGGTCGAGGTCGGGCGCCGGCACAGCTGCGGCCAGTGTAGGCGCAGCAGGGGCAGCCTGGACATGCGCGGCAAAGCCGGTAGCGAGCAAGATGGCAAGCAGGGTCGATTTCATAGTGGTTCCTAGACATGTGCAAATGGGCCGATGGCATTGCTGCCATCGGCCCCGGTGAGGCTGGACTGAGGATTACAGACCCAGTGCCGTCTTCAGCAGTTCAAATACTTTGGTGTTGTCCATGGTGCCCTTGAAGGCTTTCGAGCCGGCGCCGGTCGACAGCAGCTTGACGTCGCCGCCGCCATGGGTTTCGCTGGCCAGGCGCACGCCCGTTTCCTGTAGGTAGTTGTCGGCCTGGGCCTGGACGCTGCTGATGTCGGCGCGCATGTCGGGACGGTTGGGGCCATTGCCGAACACCAGCGTGGTGTAGGTCTTGCCGTCGGCGTCCTTGGCCGGCTGGCCGTCGCGATAGCCTTTGCTGATATCGAGAATCGGATTGCCCAGCTTGGAATAGCCGTTGATGGCCATGGTGTGGTCATGGTCGGCCGTGACCACGATCAGCGTGTTGGCCAGCGTCGGATCGGTTTCCCTGACCTTGTCGATGGCGGCCTTGATGGCGTCGTCGAAGGCAATCGCATCGCTCAGCGCGCGCTTGGCGTTGATGCCGTGCAAGGCGTGGTCGATGCGGCCACCTTCGACCATCAGGAAGTAGCCATTGGTGTTGGCCGACAGCATGGACATCGCCTTGAGCGTCATGTCCGTCAGGCTCGGCTGGGTTGCGCCTTCGCCGGTCGGCGTGGCAGCGGTGCGGTCCAGCTCATATTCCAGGTGGCTGCGCGTGCTGTACAGGCCGATGAACTTCTTGTTGTTCGGCGCGGCTGCCATTTCAGTCTTGTTGGCGGCCACCGTATAGCCTTTGGCGGCAAATTCGGTCAGCAGGTTGCGCCCGTCGGCGCGGCCGTAGCGATTGCTTGCCGACCATGGCGTGAAATGGTTGCGACCGCCACCCATCAGCACATCGACGCCATCGCCCAGTGCCGCGTTATAGCCGGCGCCGCCTGGCACGGTTTGCGCGGCAATCGCGTATTGTGCGTTGCGGTTGCAGATATGCGAGAACGTGGTCGCCGGCGTGGCGTGCGTCAGTTCGGTGGTGGTGATGGCGCCTACGGCCTTGCCCTTGGCCTTGGCCAGTTCCAGGATGGTGGTGGCGCTCTTGCCGCCGGCCGGGCAGTTGTCCACACCCAGGTTGCCGTTGGCGTCGCGGCCCGGCTCCTTGGCGATGGTTTCCTGCGCCATCGAGATCACTTCATTGTTCATCTTCACGCCCGTCATGTAGGCGGCCATCGATGGGGCGCTGTCGGTGGTCTGGGCGTCGTTGGCAAAGGTCTTGATGCGCGCCGTGCGCTCGAGCTTGTCCATGTTCAGGCTGCCCGCTTCGCCGTATTTGTAGATGCGTGCGGCGGTGACAACCGACGGGCCCATGCCGTCGCCGAGGAAGAAGATGACGTTCTTGGCGTCGGCAGCCTGGGCGTTGGCTACGCTGGCAGCGACCAGTGTGCCCAGCAGTGACAGTTTCAATACAGGTTTCAGTGCAGCAGCTTTGATTGCGGATTTCATGTGCATGTCCAGTTCGTGTGTCAGTTACAGGCCGCCGGCGGTCTTGACCAGGCCGAATACCTTGGTGTTGTCGATGGTGCCCAGGAAGGTGTCGGCACCCATGCCGATGGCGCCCAGGAACACGTCGGTGCCGCCGTGGGTTTCACCGCCGACGCCCATGCGGATCACGGCTTCCTGGTGGAAGTCGTTGGCGCTGGTGTTGGTTTCGGTCAGGCTGGCCATGGCGGCGCGGCTCGACTGGATGCGTTTTTCGCCATTGCCGAAAGCGATGATCGGATACGGTGCGCCGTCCAGGTCTTTTTCAACCGCGCCGGTCACATAGTTCTTCACCACGCCCAAAACGCCAGGATTGGTGGCGGTGGTCTTGCCGGTACGCTTGGCGTAGCCGTTGAGAACCAGCGTGTGGTCATGGTCGGCGGTGACCACGATTAGGGTGTTTTTCAAATCAGGATCGCTCAGCTTGGCCTTGTCGATGGCCGCCTTGATGGCCGTGTCGAAGGCAACCGTGTCCTGCAGCGCTTTCTTGGCCGTGGTTTCATGCAGCGCATGGTCGATGCGCCCGCCCTCGACCATCAGGAAGTAGCCCTTCTTGTTCTTGGCCAGCACGTCCATGGCCTTGGTGGTCATTTCTGCCAAGCTAGGTTCCTTGGCCGCATCGCGGTCCAGGTCATAGCTCATGTGGCTGGACGTAAAGACGCCAAACAGGCGGTCGGTCTTGCTGGCGTCAACGGCCTTGAAGTCGGCGCCGGTGTTGGCGATGGTGTAGCTTTTGGCTTTCAGCTCGGCCACCAGGTCGCGGTTGTCCGAGCGCTTGCCGCCGTTCTTGAACGGGGTGAAGAACTGCGAACCGCCGCCCAGCACCACTTCCAGGCCGGTGCTGCCCAGCGCGCTGTTGTAGCCTGCGCCGCCTGGCACCAGGGCTGCAGCAATATCGTTTTCCAGATCGCGGTGGCAGATATGCGAGTAGGTGGCAGCCGGTGTCGCGTGGGTGACGCGTGCGGTGCTGACCACGCCAGCCGAGTAGCCCTTGGCCTTGGCCATTTCCAGCAGGGTGGTCGCTGGCGTGCCGTTGCCGGTGCCGCAGTTGTTGACCAGCTTGTTGCCGTTCGCGTCGGTGCCCGGATCCTTGGCAACCGTGTTGGCCGACATCGAGATCACTTCGTTGTTCATCTTCACGCCCGTCATGTAGGCGGCCATCGACGGGGCGCTGTCGGTCACCTGCGCGTCGCCCGAGAAGGTTTTGACAAACGCCATTTCCGGCAGCGTGTCCATGGTCAGCGAGCCTTCTTCGCCTACCGAGTAGATGCGCGCAGCGGTCATGGTGGTCAGGCCCATGCCGTCGCCCAGGAAAAAGATGACGTTTTTCGGTGGCGTCTCAGCGACTGCGTCGTTGCTGCTGCTGCCGCAGGCAGCGAGCATCAGGGAAATGGCGACGCTGCAGCCAGCGACGGAAAGTTTTCTGCGAGTCATGTGGTTCATCCGGCCAGGTTGGGAAAGCTAGCAAGATAGCTGCCGATTATGACAAGGTCGTGACGAACTGACATGTTTTGAAACATTGCGACACATTGGAAAGGTATGGCCGCGCTGAAACCGGTTAGCGTCGTGCCCGGCCACTTCAAGCCAGGTTCCGCCTATACGCCGGACAGCATCGCCTTACCCGCAACTATGTGCTGACGTTTGAAGCCGAAGCGGCCAAAGCGGCCGATTCGGCGGCCCTGATTGCCGCCATGCAGCGACACTACCCGGCTCTGCCGGTCGATGACGACCTCAAGCTTGGCGCCAAAGTGGCCCAGGGCGAAATGACGTGGTAAGCCACGGTTGACGCTGGCGCTTGCCTGGGCCGGCCCGCCAGACTGGCGGCCATGCTGAGGCAAAACTGTGATGCTCGCGGGATCTATTGTAAATATCTATCGATTCGATAAAATCAATTATCTTTTACTTTAGGGCCTGGCTGGTTAAACTGAACTCATCAGTCAACAACGAAGGAAAGCCATCATGAGCCAGCCGCCAATCACCACCGCTTCGGGCATCCCCGTCGCCGACAACCAGAATTCCCTCAGCGCCGGTCCGCGCGGCCCTCTGCTGCTGCAGGATTTTCACCTGATTGAAAAACTCCAGCATTTCAACCGCGAGCGCATTCCCGAGCGCGTGGTCCATGCCAAGGGTTCGGGTGCCTATGGCACGTTTACCGTCACCCATGATATTTCCCGCTACACCAAGGCAAAACTGTTTGCCGAAGTGGGCAAGCAGACGGCCACGTTTGCACGCTTTTCCACTGTTGGCGGCGAGCGCGGCAGTGCAGACACCGAACGCGATCCACGCGGCTTTGCCTTGCGCTTTTATACCGAAGAAGGCAACTGGGACCTGGTCGGCAACAACACACCGATGTTCTTTATCAAGGACCCGATCAAGTTCCCCGACTTTATCCACACGCAAAAGCGCGATCCGCAAAGCAATCTGAAATCGGCAGAGATGATGTTTGATTTCTGGAGCCATGCGCCGGAAAGCCTGCACCAGGTCACCATGCTGTTCTCGGACCGGGGCACGCCGGACGGCTACCGCCATATGGACGGTTTCGGCAGCCATACCTACAGCCTGATCAATGCCGACGGCCAGCGCGTCTATGTGAAATGGCATTTCAAGACGCGCCAGGGCATCAGGAACCTGAGTGCCGAAGAGGCGGGCCGCCTGGCCGGCAGCGATCCCGATTATGCCCAGCGCGACCTGTTTGGCGCCATCGAGCGCGGCGAGTTTCCGCAGTGGGACGTCAAGCTGCAGGTGGCGACCGAGGAGCAGCTGGACCAGTGGAGCGAGCGTACCGGCTGGAACCCGTTCGATTTGACCAAAGTCTGGCCGCATGGCGATTTTCCGCTGCTGCCGGTGGGCGTTTTCGAACTGAACCGCAACCCGGACAACTACCACGCCGAAGTTGAACAGGCTGCGTTCTCGCCCGCCAACGCCGTGCCGGGGATCGGCTATTCGCCTGACAAGATGCTGCAGGGCCGCCTGTTTGCCTACCATGACGCGCAGCTCTACCGCGTCGGCACCAACCACCAGCACTTGCCGGTCAATGCAGCGCGCTGCCCGTTCCACAACCAGCAGCGCGACGGCAGCATGGCCATCAATAACGGCGGTGCGGCGCGCAACTATGCCAATGTGGTGGCCAGCGGCACGGCGCCCAATGGCATGGGCCATGGCGAACCGGCACTGGCGCTGCATGGCGATGCCGGGCGCTTCGACGGGCGCGGCGTGGAAGACGACTACACGCAGGCCGGCAATCTGTTCCGCCTGCTGACGCCGGCAGGCAAACAGAACCTGTTCGACAACCTGGCTGGCCCCTTAGGCCAGGTGCGCCCTGAAACGCTGCAGCGCCAGCTGGCCCATTTCGACCAGGCCGATGCTGCCTACGGCGCCGGCGTGCGCGCTGCATTGCAGGCGCGTGGCGTGCAGGTTTAAGCACCAGTCCGGCTGGCAGACGCTGGCTGGACTTGACGTGGCGCAAAAGTCAGCTTGATATGAAATATTGCTGTGTGGACATATTTTTGTTTCATGCGTAGACTGGTCGATCAGTGATTGCGCCGCCAGCCTGGCGGCATCCTGCCGAGAAAGTTGTGCAACATGAATATGGCAAAGTTGAACGTGCATGGCGACGATTCCACGCTCAGGTCCATCATCGACGTTCTGCCGACCGAACCCGAGCGCCAGTGGCGCAAGGGCGAGCCCAAGGAAGCAGGCCGCGTGTATCTCGATTCGGGTTTCGAGGTGCTCGTTGCGCAGGCCAGCCAGGCGCAGGCGCTATCGTCCCGCGTGCGCAGCTACCTGGCCGAATGCGATTCGCGCGGCGTCTCGTTCAGCATGCCGCGCATCGTGGCGGAAATGCAATTCCAACTGCAGGGCGGCACGGCCCGAGAGGCTACGCTCGACCTGTCGCTGTCCGACCTGGCCGTACTGGGCGAGATGGGCATCAGCCTGAGCGTGGCGCTGCACGAGGCCGGCTCGCCGGCCTGAGGCACGCTTACGGCTCGGCCAGTTCGACCGCCACCATATTGTCGTCCGGCTTGCGGTCGATCAGCTTGTTGTCGGGGTCGATGCCGGCCCTGGCCGGGCGGCCCCTGACCTGCACCACATAGCTGTTCTGCTTGGCCGTCATGCGCAGGCGCTGGCGCAGCAGCGGCTGGCCATTCTGGTCATCGACGCCGATCTCGATCAGGTCGTCTAGCGGCACCTCGCGCTCCTCGCCCTGTTCGCCCGCGTTCATCTTGCTGGCCTGGACGTTGATGGTCACCTCGTATTTGCCGTCTGGCAGCTTGCGCGCTTTGGCCGACAAGGCGCGGTTATCGAACAGCACGATTTTCTCGAACAGGTCATCGATCAGATGGGCCTGTGTCGGCGGCGTGACCTTGCGCAGGCCGTCGATCAGCTCCGTGACGCTGGCATACGGCGGGCCCTTGCCGGCATGGGCCTGCAGCAGTTCGCGCAGCACGCCGTTGACTTTGTCTTCGCCGATGATGTCCTGCAGCAGATACATGGCCAGGCTGCCCTTCTGGTAGTGAATATAGGACTGGTTTTCATCGTCGGCCAGCGGCAGTTCCTTCTTCAGTTCGTTACTGCGCCCACGCAGATACCCGCTCAGGTCGTGGCGCAGGAAGCGGCGCATCTTGTCCGCTCCGGTGGTTTTCTTCATCACCATCAGCGCCGAGTATTCGGCCAGTGTTTCGCTCAGCACGGTGGCGCCGCGCGTATTGCCGCCTATGAGCTGATGCGCCCACCACTGGTGTGCCACTTCATGGGCGGTGATATAGAACGGATAATCGAGGTCCTTGGGGTTTTTGTCATCGACCCTGGCAATAAAGCCCAGGCCCTCCGAGAATGGAATGGTGCCCGGGAACGACTGCGCCTGGCTGGTATAGCGCGGGAACTCGACGATGCGCACCATCTTGTGCTGGTAGGGGCCGAAGTTGCTGGTGTAATAGTCGAGCGCCTCGCGTGTGCCGCGCACGAAGCGGTCGAGGTTGTATTCATGTCCGCGCTGGTAGTACAGGTCGATTGCCACGTCATGCCAGCGCTCATGGCGCACGGCATAGCGGGCTGACTGGAACGAATAGAAATTGAGTATCGGCTGGTCCATCTTGTAGTGGAAATAATGGCGGCCATCGGCCACCCAGTCGTTATCGAGCGTTCCCGGTGCAATCGCCGTCTGGCCGTCAACGGTGCTGACGGTGGCCTCGAAGCTGATGCGGTCGGCGTCGTTGCTGATGTAGTTGTTGGCAAGCCCGCGCGCATCGTCGCGCGCCAGCGCGCGTTCCTGACGGGGCAGGCCGTGTTTCTTGCGGTCGCGCGGGTCCTGCAGTTCCAGCCGCTGCTGGTAGCCGATATGCGGCAGCACCGCGTTGGTAAAGAAAGTGCCATTGGCCAGCACCGGTGTTTCCTGGCCCAGGCCGAAGATGCCGCGCGGCGCGTAATCGACATCGAAGTCCATGCCCAGCGTGGCCCCAGGCGCCAGCGCCGTTTCCAGCCGATAGCTGTAAAAGCCCAGGCGCGTGTCATCGAGGCCCGGATGGACGCGCGTATCGAAACGCAAACGCATGCGCGACGCCGGGTCCTGCTGCACCAGGATCAGGCTGATCGGCGCACTTGTCTTGTTTTGCAGCAGATAGCGGCCCTTGACGGCCAGCCTGCGCTGCGCCGGATGGATGGCCACGTCGAGCCTGACGTCGGTAATGCGCGGTTGCGGCGTGGCTGCGTAGTGCTGGTACTGGCGCTCCATGCTGGCCAGATCGGCGTCGCGCGCATAAGGCGATTTGGTGTCGTTGGCAATATGAAAGGTGTAGAACAGTACGCCGCCTGCGCCCAGCCAGATGGCCAGGCCAGCGCCAAAGCTGGCCAGTACTGGCTGGCTCAGGCCATGGCGCGCCAGGCGCAGGCGGATGCGCCAGCTGTCCTGCGCGCCGCGTGGCCAGAGCAGCAGCGCCAGCACGGTCAGCATCAGCGCCGCGCCGCTCCAGTACAGCAGATACCAGCGTTCGCGCAGCAGATAGTGGCCAGCGCCGTTCATGGCCGAGTAAATAAATTGTGGCGTATTACCGTACAGCAGCAGCGGGTCGCCCAGACCCAGCGCAGGAAAGGAAATACTGGCCAGGTAAGTCAGGATGGTGGCGAAATAGGCCAGGTATTTCTGGTTGATCGCCACTTGCAGGAAGATGGCCAGCACCGCCGTCAGCGCATAGCTGGGCAGGTGGGTCAGGAACAGCGATTCGATATACAGGCCAGGTTCGAGCCGGTAGTAGCCTTTGGCAATCTGGATCGACATGCCGCACAGCATGATGACCATGCTCAGCAGCGCCTGCAGGCCGATCAGCGCAAACAGTTTCGACAGCAGCGGCAGCCAGTTCGGCACGGGCAGGGCGTCGAGCATCAGCTGCAAGCCGCTTTCGCGCTCGCGCCATACCAGTTCGCCCGCATAGAAAGCGGTGATCACCAGCATGAACAGCCCGAACGAGTCGCTGACCATTTCCAGCACCTGCGCCGTGACGGGATAGGTGTTGGTGCCGAACAGGGAGCCTAAGTCCAGCGCGCCGGCATACATGGTCAGCACGCCGGCCAGCACGATGACGGCAAAATAGATGTTCTTGACTGTTTCACGCAGGTTCAGCCAGCTCATCTTGAGCAGCAGGGCGGCCAGGCTGCGCTGCTGGAAGTTGGGCGTTTCGCTCGTTGCCAGCGCGGCGCTGCTCAGGCGCTGTGGCGCCGCGCCTTCACCGGGGCGCTTGGCTGCGCCGATATCGGCGCTGGCCAGGAACTGAAAGCGCCAGTAGCCCAGCAGCAAGGCCACCAGGGCAAAGCCGGACCAGATGGCGCGATTGAGCAGGTACACGCCTTCAAGCGTGACCAGCTGCGTGTTGCGCTCGGCATTGGTCCAGTATTCGGTCAGCCGTATCACGGCCGTGGTACCGAACGGGTCGATCAGCGCGGCCAGGGTTTTATAGTCGAGGTCGCGCGCCAGGGAGGGCGCCACCAGATAGCCGATCAGCATGACGACCGAGCTGATATAGACCGGCAGCATGCGCCGCGTCAGCGCGGCAATGACAAAGAAGATGGCGCCAAAAATGAACAGATTGGGCAGCAGCGTCAACAGATAAGGCAGCAGGTAGCCTAGCGTTACGTGCGGCCCCAGCCGTTCGGCATCGACACCGGGCAGCCAGGCGCCCAGCCAGGCGCCCAGCGGTATGCTGGCAAACACCACGGCCAGCACCAGCGTGGCGCCCAGGAAACGGCCAAACACGTATTCGTATTTGCGGATCGGCGCGCTGAAGAAGAAATGCTGCATGCGGTACTCGAAATCCTGCTGGACCGAGCGGCCCATCATGGCCGCCACCACCACCACGCCGAAGCAGCCGAGAAAACTGCAGGTCAGCGCCACCGAGCGCGGCGCATTGATCAGCGACTTGCCGCCAAAGCTGATGCTCGCTTCCTTGAACACGCCGCCGGCGGCAGCCATCCACAGCATGGCCAGCGCCAGGAACATGGCGAAATACACCCAGGTCGACAGCAGCTTGAGACGCTGCCTTGCTTCAAACGCGGCGATGGCAAACATGGCTGGCCTTAATCGCAGGTCGGGGCCACGCGGTGGCGCCCGGCAATGGTGGCGAAATACAGGTCTTCCAGGTCGCCGATGGCTTCCTCGAAACCGTCGCCCGGGTCGTTGTCGCTGTAGACGTGGATCAGTGTGCGGCCCGACAGCAGGCGCGTGGAAATGACGGCGTGGCGCTGCTGGAACGCGGGCAGGTCTTTCTTGTCGACAAAGCGTGCCCAGATCTTGTAGCTGACCTCGTCGATCAGCTCCTGCGTTTTGCCGCACAGCAGCAGATGGCCTTTGTTGATGATGGCCATATTGGCGCACAGGTCGGCCACGTCCGACACGATATGGGTCGACAGGATCACCGTCTTGTCTTCGCCGATGTCCGACAGCAGGTTGTGAAAGCGCACGCGCTCCTGCGGGTCGAGCCCGGCGGTTGGCTCATCGACGATAATCAGTTTCGGGTCGCCCAGCAGCGCCTGGGCGATGCCGAAACGCTGGCGCATGCCGCCTGAAAAGCCGCCCAGGCGCTGGTGGCGCACGTCGAACAGATTGGTCTGCTGCAGCAGGCCATCGACTACTTCGCGCCGGCGCGCGCGGTTCGACAGGCCTTTGAGGTTGGCAAAATGGTCGAGCAGCTCATAGGCCGTGACCTTCGGGTACAGACCGAAATCCTGCGGCAGGTAGCCCAGCAGGCGTCGCACGTCGTCTTTCTCGTCGAGCACATCGATATCGCCGAAAAACACCGAGCCGGTATCGCATTCCTGCAGCGTTGCCAGCGTGCGCATCAGCGTCGACTTGCCGGCGCCATTGGGCCCGAGCAGGCCGAACATGCCGGGCGGGATCGTCAGGGAAATATCATCGAGCGCCACCACGCCGTTGGCGTAAGTTTTCGACAAGTTACGAATTTGCAATTCCATACCACTCCTTGCTGATGCTGGGCAGCCCGGCGCCGCACTGGGGCATCAGGGGTTTCATATGGTGGCATTGTATTGAATTTGGAACGCACTGGGCAGTTGCATGCGATAACCGGCATGTTTGCGTGCCCAGAGTGCATACAGGCAGGGTGGATGGCAGCCGCGCCGGCCGCCATCACCCGTCGTTGGCGGCGCCTAACTGCGAAACAGCACCGATTCGCGCGTGAACCACCAGCGGCACAGCATCAGCAGGGCGCCGGCAATGACGCTGGTCGACGCCATGATTACGCCGAACATGCGGTAATCCATGGTGCCCTTGACCAGTTCCTTCATGGCCAGCGAGACGTTGGTGAGCGGCACCATCGACCATAGCCAGTTCAGCTCCACGCCCGGCAGGATCGCCACCAGCGTGGGCAGGATGGCCAGCAGCATCAGCGGCGTGATCATGCCAGTCGCTTCCTTGTAGCTCTTGGCATAGATCGAGATCGACAGCAGCAGCGAGGCAAAGATGGCGGCAGTGGGCACCAGCATCAGCGTGACCATGGCCAGGTCGGGCAGGCCGATGCTGCGTACCAGCACGGCCATCACGCCTTCCAGCGAATTGCCGAACACCAGCAGCAAGGTGGCCATGCTGCCGACCATCAGCACGGCTGAAGTGAGGCCCACAGTAAACAGCACCAGGAACTTGGCCAGCACGATGGCCCCGCGCGGTACCGGCGCCAGCAGCAGCGTTTCGAGCGTCCCGCGCTCCTTTTCGCCGGCGCCCATGTCGATGGCCGGATACATGGCCGCTGTCAGGCACACCATCAGCAAAATATAGGGCAGCATGCCGCCGATGGCCGCACCCATCTGTTCGCGCTCATTGGCGGTCGATTTTTTCTCCAGCACCACCGGATTGAGCGCAAAGGCCAGCTGGCCGGCGTTCAGGTTCAGTGCCGACAGCGCGCCTTCACGCAGCGTGCCGTTGTAGGCTTCGACAATCTCGCGCACGCGCTGGTGGGTCAGGTCCACCGTGCTGGCGCTGTTGTAATGGAGGTCGACATGTGCCTGTTTGTGCTGCTGCAGGGCTTGCTCGAAGTCAGGTGCCACCACCACGGCAAACTTGATGCGCTCGTCGCTGATGGCCTGCCGGATCTCGCCTTCGGACGCCAGCGGCACTTCGCGCAGGTTCGCCTGCGCGCTGAAGCGCTCGGCCAGGCCAGGCGCGTGCTGCTTGCCGATCATGGCGTAGCGCATTTCCGCCACCCTGGCGTTCTTGAACATATTGTTCGATACATAGGCAAAGCCGCCAAAGATCAGCGGCATGGCAAAAATGGGAATCAGGATGGTGAAGATCAGCGTCTTGCGGTCGCGCGTCAGTTCCAGCAGTTCTTTGAGATAAATGGTCCACATGCTTATGCTCCCCGGTTGATCACGTCGACAAAGGCGTCGTACAGGTCGCTGCTGCCGCCAAGTATGCGCAGTTCCTCCAGCGTGCCGTTAAAGGCCGTGGTGCCATGATTGATGATGCAGACGCGGTCGCACAGTTTTTCCACTTCATGCAAATGATGGGTCGAGAAAATCAGCGGCACGCGCAGCGCCTTGTAGCTGGCAATAAAGTCGAGCAGGATCTTGGCCGACATCACATCGAGCCCCGAGGTTGGCTCGTCCAGTATGACCACCTGCGGCCCATGCACCACGGTGCGGGCGATCGCGCATTTCTGTTTCATGCCGGTCGACAGCTGGTCGGCGCGCTTGTCGCCATACTGTTCCATTTGCAGCAGCGCAAACAGTTCATCGCAGCGCCGCTTGAGCGCCTCTGGCGCCATGCCGTGCAGGCGGCCAAAGTATTCGACGTTCTCGCGCGCCGTCAGGCGGCCATACAGCCCGGTCGAGCCGGACAGAAAGCCGATGCTCTGGCGCGCCACCAGCGGCTGGCGCAGCACGTCGACGCCGTTGACCAGGGCGCTGCCGCCGTCGGCCTGCAGTGCAGTCGACAACAGGCGCAAGGTGGTAGTCTTGCCGGCGCCATTGGGCCCCAGCAGGCCCAGCACTTCTCCCGGCGCACAGCTGAAACTGACATCGCGCACGGCATGAAACCAGCCGTCGTGCTCGCGTGGATCGGGATGGCTGGCCGCCTTGCCGTGGTGCTTGGGCATGCGGAAACGTTTCGCCAGATGCTTGACCTCTATCATATGCTCGTCCATTCTTATGGGATGCTCAGAATAACATGCAAAAAATGTAACTTGCAAGGTGGAAATATTGAATAGTCTATTGAAAAAGACAGCGTCTTCATGCAAGCTGGCACAATGCGGCGCGGGAGCCATGCAATGAGAAACCTCGATCAGGCGGTGCAGGACAAAGTCATGGCGGTAGGCCGTGCTGGCATGACCAGCGCGGAAGCCATCGGCTTTTTCCGCGTCAGCCTGGGCCTGTATTATCTGGCTGGCCTGATGACGCAGGAAGAGCTCGATTTCAAGCAGATCGACGCCAGGTACAACCGCTTCATCTACCATACGCTCGGTGGCGGCCACAGCATTTCCAGCCTGCTGCAGTTCATGAGCGGCGTCAAGGTATTGAAGGTACTCGAGTCGCCGCGCTTTCTGGCCGCCTTTGCCCGGCATTGCAGCGATATTCCCGTCGACAGTATCCACTTCCTGATTTCACTGAACCTGGGCGTGGCAAAAAACCTGTCGGGGCTCGATGCCGTCGGGCCGGTGGTGGACTGGATCGAAAAAGAAAAAGCCCGCATAAGTCAACAAAATCCGCAATAAGGACGCCACGCCCTGGCGGTGCGGGCATGCCAGCCGGTGATCGTCCTATAATCATGTTTTTCCCTACAAGACGAGCTACGATGACCGCGCACCGCTACCTTCCCACCCTGGATCGCTTGATTGTTGATGCCGACAAGGCGCTGCGCGTGATTGCCGGTGTGGCCGCCGCTTCGCGTCCGACGCCGGCAGCGCAGGCGCCGGATGCAACGCTGAGCCAAGCCGAGCAGCGCCACAGCGCCGGCCTGATGCGCGTCAATCATGTGGGGGAAGTGTGCGCGCAGGCACTGTACAACTCGCAGGCGCGCCATGCGCACAGCCCTGCCATCCGCGCCCAGTTCGATGAGGCGGGCCGCGATGAAGAAGATCACCTGGCCTGGACGGCGCAGCGCGTCAATGAGCTGGGCTCGCGTTTGAGCCTGCTCAATCCGCTCTGGTATGCCGGCGCCTTTGCGCTGGGTACGCTGGCCGCACGCGTGGGCGATGGCCAGAGCCTGGGTTTTGTCGTGGAAACGGAGCGCCAGGTCGAGGCGCACCTGGCCAGCCATCTGGTGGACCTGCCGCCGCAGGACGCCAAGTCGCGCGCCATCGTGCGCCAGATGCAGATCGATGAAATCGAACACGGCGCCGCCGCCCAGCGCCTGGGCGCCATCACTACCCCGGCGCCGGTGCGCGCGCTGATGGGGCTGATGGGCAAGGTCATGACCAGAACTGCGTATTACATATAATCCGACAACACCGCTGGCGCCAGTGGTGTTGTCGGATTACGCGGGGCTTCGCCCCGCCTGCGCGGCCCGGCTAATCCGACCTACCTTAAAATTTACTCTTCGATAATCTCGAACGAGTGGGTAATTTCCGCCGTCTTGGCCAGCATGATCGATGCCGAGCAGTATTTGTCATGCGACAGCGCCACGGCGCGTTCAACCGTGCTGGGCTTCAAGGCCTTGCCGCGCACGGTAAAGTGAAAGTGGATCTTGGTAAAGACTTTCGGGTCGGTCTCGGCGCGGTCGGCCTTGAGTGTGACTTCGCAGCCGCTGACGGCTTCGCGGCTGCGTTTGAGGATCAGCACCACGTCGTACGCGGTACAACCCCCGGTGCCCAGCAACACCATTTCCATCGGACGCGGCGCCAGATTATGGCCGCCGCCTTCCGGTGCGCCATCCATGTTGACCATATGGCCGGAGCCGGTTTCTGCCCGAAAACTCATGCCCGACGGGCCATTCCAGCTGACTTTGCATTCCATGGTACTTCTCCGAAAAAATAGGCGTTTTGCATTGTAATGTAACTACGGCGCGCCATGGCGGCACCGCCGGGGCGCAACAGGCCGCGATTGCGGCTTGACCGGCCAGGGCGAAGTCGCTTATACTTGTCGGCTTTCCGTTCGCTCAGGAAAAGTATACAAGGCAGTGTCCGCATGTTGTACAAGGCGGAACCACCATTTGAGCGTGTAATCTATTAGGAAGTCAACATGAAAACATTTTCCGCTAAAGGACATGAAGTCCAGCGCGATTGGTTCGTGGTTGACGCGACGGACAAAGTCCTCGGACGTGTTGCCAGCGAAGTGGCACTCCGACTGCGCGGCAAACACAAACCGGAATTTACTCCTCACGTCGATACGGGCGATTTCATCGTCGTCATCAACGCAGGCAAACTGCGCGTGACCGGTACCAAAGCTACCAACAAGATCTACTACCGTCACTCGGGCTATCCAGGCGGCATCTACGAAACCAACTTCCAGAAAATGCAACAGCGTTTTCCAGGTCGCGCGCTTGAGAAAGCGGTCAAGGGCATGCTGCCTAAAGGCCCACTCGGCTACGCAATGATCAAGAAGCTGAAAGTGTACGCTGAAGGTTCGCACCCGCACGCTGCCCAGCAACCTAAAGCACTCGAAATCTAAGGAACTGACATGATCGGTAACTACAATTACGGCACCGGCCGTCGCAAGAGTGCAGTAGCTCGTGTGTTCATCAAAGTTGGCACTGGCCAAATCATCGTCAATGGCAAACCAGCCGCTGAGTACTTCTCGCGCGAAACCGGTCTGATGGTCATCCGTCAACCGCTGGAACTGACCGGCAACGTCGAGCGTTTTGACATCAAAGTCAACGTTCACGGCGGCGGCGAGTCGGGCCAGGCTGGCGCCGTGCGTCACGGCATCACCCGCGCTCTGATCGACTACGATGCAGCGTTGAAACCGGAACTGGCAAAAGCCGGCTTCGTGACCCGCGATGCACGTGAAGTCGAGCGTAAAAAAGTTGGTCTGCGCAAAGCACGTCGCGCAAAACAATTCTCGAAGCGTTAATTTTCGCTGCAGCGCCCTGGTGGCGCTGTTCAAAAAGCCGCCGGCCTTTGGTCAGGCGGCTTTTTTCATTTCTGCGTGACTTGGCGTTGCGCTGTAAAATACGCGCAAAACCCATCCGGGTCAGGTACAGCATCCTCTCTACACATTCATACAAGGAAAAAACATGATCAAAGTTGGCATCGTCGGCGGCACTGGATACACGGGCGTGGAGCTGTTGCGCCTGCTGGCAACCCATCCCGACGTCGAGTTGACGGCGATCACTTCGCGCAAGGAAGACGGCCTGCCGGTCGCCGACATGTATCCTTCGCTGCGTGGCCATGTCAAGCTGGCGTTTTCCTCTCCCGACAAGGCCAATCTGGCGCAGTGCGACGTGGTGTTTTTTGCAACGCCGCACGGCGTGGCCATGGCGCAGGCGCCGGCCCTGCTGGCCGCTGGCGTCAAGGTGATCGACCTGGCTGCCGACTTCCGCCTGAAAGACCAGGCCAAGTTCGAACAGTGGTACAAGATCCCGCACACGGCGCCCGAACTGATCGAGCAGGCCGTGTACGGCTTGCCGGAACTGAACCGCGAAGATATCAAAAAGGCCAGCCTGATTGCGAACCCGGGCTGCTACCCGACCACCATGCAGCTGGGCTTTTACCCGCTGCTCAAAGCCGGCCTGGTCAATGCGAGCGGCCTGATTGCCGACTGCAAGTCGGGCGTGTCCGGCGCCGGGCGCAAGGCAGAGATCGGCATTTTGTTCTCGGAAACGAGCGACAGCTTCAAGGCCTACGGCGTGGCTGGCCACCGCCACCTGCCGGAAACCACAGCCCAGCTGCAGCGCTTTACCGATGAGAAAGTAGCGCTGACCTTCACGCCGCACCTGGTGCCGATGATACGCGGCATGCATTCGACCCTGTACGCGCAGCTGAACAAGGATGTCAGCAACGAAGAGCTGCAGGCCTTGTTTGAAGAGCAATACAAGGACGAAGCGTTTGTCGACGTGATGCCGTTTGGCTCGCATCCTGAAACGCGTTCGACGCGCGGCTCGAACATGCTGCGCCTGGCCTTGCATCGTCCGGAAGGCGGCAATACCGTGATCGTGCTGGTGGTGCAGGACAATCTGGTCAAGGGCGCTTCGGGCCAGGCTGTGCAGTGCATGAATCTGATGTTCGGCCTGAAGGAAACGGCTGGCCTGCAACATATCGCGCTGCTGCCGTAAGCGGCCCGGATAACAACGCTGCGGCCCTCGTAAATCGGCCGGCCGCAGCGCGACTTGCAGCAAACGTCTATAATGGACGCATGTTTTCTGAGGAGTATGAAATGAATGCTGTCGCTGAAATGCAAGATGTGATTCCATCGCCGATCATCTTTACCGATAGCGCTGCTGAAAAAGTCGCGCAACTGATCGAAGAAGAAGGCAATCCCGACCTGAAACTGCGCGTCTTCGTGCAGGGCGGCGGCTGCTCCGGCTTCCAGTACGGTTTCACCTTCGATGAAATCGTCAACGAAGATGACACCACCATGGTCAAGAACGGCGTGCAACTGCTGATCGACTCGATGAGCTACCAGTATCTGGTCGGCGCAGAGATCGACTACAAGGACGACCTGGAAGGCGCGCAGTTCGTGATCAAGAATCCGACCGCGACCTCCACCTGCGGCTGCGGGTCCTCGTTCTCGGTATAAAGCAGGCAGTATTAAGCAAGTAAGCGCGCTCGCGTGAGAGATGGTAGTCGCGTAGGTCGGATTAGCCGGAACGGCGTAATCCGACAAACACCTGCAAGGAAAAATAGCGGATCCATGGATCCGCTATTTGCGTTTGGGCGCTGAATCAATGCGGATACAGCGCGCCCAGGATGCGCAGGCCGCGCGCGCCGGTGACGGCCGGCAGGTTGCCGGGCCTGCGCTGGGTAAAGCGCCAGGCCAGCCAGGCAAAGGCCAGTGCTTCGACCTGGCCGGGCGCCACGCCGAGCGCCTGGGTTGACGTGACCGTCTTGCCTGGCAGTGCCTGCGCCAGGCGCCCCATCAGGCTGGCGTTATGGGCGCCGCCGCCACATACGTACACCGTTTGCGCCTCGGCGCCATATTGCGCAATGGCGTGCGCCAGGCTGCTGGCCGTTAGTTCGGTCAGCGTGGCCTGCACGTCGGCTGCTGCAATCGGCGCAAAAGCGGCCAGCTTGCCAGCCAGCCAGCCGGCATGGAACAGGTCGCGCCCGGTGCTTTTTGGCGCCGCCAGTGCAAAATACGGCTCGGCCAGCATGGCGGCCAGCAAGCCGGCATGTACGTTACCGCTTGCTGCCCAGGCGCCGTCCCTGTCATAGGGCTGGCCCTGGTGCTGCCATACCCAGCCGTCCATCAGCGCATTGCCGGGGCCGGTGTCGAAACCGGTCACGCTGCCATCGCCATGGAGCACGCTGATATTGCTGATGCCGCCGATATTGGCCAGCACGCGCGTCTGGCCCGGCTGGTTGAAGATGGCCTGATGAAATGCCGGCACCAGCGGCGCGCCCTGGCCGCCGGCGGCCACGTCGCGGCTGCGCAGATCGGCAATCACATCGATGCCGGTCAGTTCGGCCAGCAGCGCCGGGTTGTTGATCTGGCGCGTAAAGCCCAGTTCGGGGCGATGGCGTATGGTCTGGCCGTGCGCGCCGATGGCCGCTATGGCGTCGGCGCCGATGCCGGCCTGCTCCAGTAGCTGGGCCACGCACTGCGCATACAGGCGCACCATCTGATTGGCAGCCAGCGCTTCGCGTTCGATCTCGTCATGGCCGGCGCTTTGCAGCGCCATCAGGTCTTGCCTCAGCGTCGGTGGGAACGCAACGTAGGCGTTGCCCAGGCCGCGTACCTGTTCGCCGGAGGCGTCCAGCAGGGCGCCGTCGACACCATCCAGGCTGGTGCCGGACATCAGGCCGATATACAGCATGCAATTCTCCCTATGTAAGTAATGCGGATAAAACAAAGGCACCGGCCATCGAAACGGGCGGTGCCTTTGCCTGTGTGCCCCGGAGGGCAGGGCATGCTTAGCGTGCAGCCAGTGCTGTGTCGTTCGGACGCAGCAGGGTGAAGCGGTGCATCATGTCGGCCGATACCAGGCGGAAACGCGACAGTTCAGCTGGCGTCAGCGGCGCTTGTGCCATCACGTTCAGCTTGGCCGGGTCCTGCGCCACGCCGCCAACGCGGAATTCATAGTGCAAGTGCGCGCCGGTCGACCAGCCGGTGGTGCCGACGTAGCCGATCACATCGCCCTGGCTGACCTTCTGGCCTTTTTTCAGACCGGAAGCGAAGCGGCTCATGTGGGCGTAGGCGGTGCTGTAGTTGGACCAGTGCTTCAGTACCACCACGTTGCCGTAGCCGTTCTGCATGCCGACCGAATCGACCACGCCATCGCCCGAAGCGCGGATAGGCGTACCCGTTGCTGCAGCAAAGTCGATGCCTTTATGCTGTTTCCATTGACCGGAGATCGGGTGGCTGCGCATCGAGAAACCGGACGAAATGCGCGAGAATTGCAGTGGGGATTTGAGGAAAGCTTTTTTGAGGGCCTTGCCGTCGAAGCTGTAGTAGCCGCCGCCTTGCTTGGTTGCCGGGTCTTCAAACCAGACCGACTGGAACGTCTTGCCGCGGTTGGTGAATTCACCGGCCAGGATGCGGCCCGCTCGGACAAATTCGCCGTCTTGCCAGAATGTTTCGTAGACAACATTGAACGAGTCGCCGCGCTTGACGTCGGAGCGGAAGTCGATATTGGTGGAGAACATTTCCACGATCTGCGCCGAAATCGTGTCTGGCAGGCGGGTGCCGTCTTCGCTTGAATCGGTGGCAGCAAACAGGGTCGAGGTGATCTTGCGCGCGTGCATTTCTACACGGCGTTCAAGCTGGGCAGCTACTTCACTGGCCACGAACTTGTCGCCCTTGCGGGTAATCATGATGTTCTTGACCGATTTGTCGGTGCCGTCCACCATGGTGGCGCGCAGCCAGTTCAGTTCGCCGTTTTCGGTCGTCTGCGCCTGCACGCGTTTGCCCGTTTTCAGCAGCATCACATTGCGCGCGACTTTATCGGTCTTGATGAAGTTGGCCGCAGCCGCATCATCGACGCCAAGGCGTGTCAGCAGCGTCGCGAGCGTATCGCCAGCGCGGACTTTTTCTTCGTGGGTGAAATTCTGGTCGACTTGTTCCAGCGCAGTAATTTGCGCAGACAGATCCGGCATTTCCAGATTCTGGTCGATCGAACGGACCGGCAGGTCCGACGCATCAGGGGCCATGGGCGCCACAGCGACAGCGCCAAAAGCAACCATCGTCAGCATGACCGCGGACGCGCCAACGATACGTGCTTTGCGACTGGTCGCCAGCTGGGTGTACAAGTGTGAGCTTGTGATTTTCTGTATAGGGTTCATGCAATCAGTTAAAATTTGCCCTTGAACGCTTCGTGAACTAGTGTCCTTTTTTATTGTTATTTTGGTGCGTTTTCATGCGGCAAGATTGATGGAATCGAGCATTATATCAAATTCTGCTACTTACTACTACATTTAAGATTTTATGGATATTAATACATCATCTGCTAAGGGGCCTAACGCACAGACAGCGTTGCCGCTGTCCGATAGAGTACAAGAAGCGCTTGCCATTACCAAGCGCGGCGTCGACGAACTATTGATCGAGAGCGAATTTGCGCAAAAATTGGCGCGCTCCGAACAAAGCGGCGTACCGCTGCGTATCAAACTGGGCCTGGACCCGACCGCACCGGACTTGCATCTTGGCCACACCGTCGTACTCAACAAGATGCGCCAGCTGCAAAACCTCGGGCATCAGGTGATTTTCCTGATCGGCGACTTCACGTCGATGATCGGCGATCCATCGGGCCGCAACGTCACGCGCCCACCGCTGACCAAAGAACAGATCGAGATTAACGCGATGACGTATTTCGCGCAAGCTTCTTTGGTGCTCGATGCCAGCAAAACCGAAATTCGCTATAACTCCGAGTGGTGCGATCCGCTCGGTGCACGCGGCATCATCCAGCTCGCTTCGCACTACACGGTCGCGCGCATGATCGAGCGCGACGACTTTACCAAGCGCTTCCAGGGCGGCGTGCCGATTTCCGTCCATGAATTCCTGTATCCATTGATGCAAGGCTACGACTCGGTTGCGCTGAAGTCGGACCTGGAGCTGGGCGGCACCGACCAGAAGTTCAATCTGCTGGTAGGGCGCGAATTGCAGAAGCAGTATGGCCAGGAGCAGCAGTGTATTTTGACCATGCCGCTGCTGGAAGGTCTGGACGGCGTGGAAAAAATGTCCAAGTCGAAGAACAACTACATCGGCATTACCGAGCCGGCCAACACCATGTTTGCCAAGGTGATGAGTATTTCCGACGTCATGATGTGGCGCTACTACGAGCTGCTGTCGTGGCGCTCGATTGCCGAACTGGCGCAACTGAAGAGCGAAGTCGAGGGCGGTCGCAATCCGCGCGACGCCAAAGTGGCGCTGGCGCAGGAGATCGTTGCACGCTTCCACTCGCAGCAGGCGGCCGAAGAGGCGCTGGCCGACTTTGTCAACCGTTCCAAGGGCGGCATTCCGGACGACATTCCTGAGGTCACGCTGGCCGGTGCACCGCTGGCCATTGCCCAGCTGCTCAAGCAGACCGGCCTGTGCCCGTCCGTATCGGAAGCGACCCGCATGATCGACCAGGGCGGCGTGCGCATCGACGGCACCGTGATCAGCGACAAGGCCCTGAAAGTGGACGCCGGCGTGCTGGTGCTGCAAGTTGGCAAGCGCAAGTTTGCACGCGTGACCCTGAGCGCATGATTGCACTTCTGCAACGCGTGACGCAGGCGAGGGTGGAGGTCGATGGCGCCGTGATTGGCGCGATCGGCGCCGGCCTGATGGTACTGGTCTGCGCCGAGCGCGGTGACACCGAAAAGGAAGCCGACGCGCTCTTGGCCAAGCTGCTGTCGTATCGCGTCTTTGCCGACGAGGCCGGCAAGATGAACCGCAGCGTGACCGACGTGGCTGGCGGCTTGCTGCTGGTGCCGCAATTTACGCTCGCGGCCGACACCAAATCGGGCAC
>Ga0308158_10001525_pt1 | contig 24597 bp, 19 predicted proteins | sample PhyBR2_FD_201038 | JGI IMG/M metagenome (GOLD analysis project Ga0308158, IMG submission 201038) | Phyllosphere microbial communities from UC Gill Tract Community Farm, Albany, California, United States - DLSLB.R2 | ecosystem: Host-associated > Plants > Phyllosphere > Unclassified | place: USA... | reverse complement strand
GCCAGCCAATTGCCGCCGGTGATCTCACCATCGCCGAAATGGCATTGCCGCCTGCAAACGGCTACACGGTGATCGGCGAAGTGGAAGGACGCACGCCGTCAAGAAACATCGCTGCCGGTGCAATGATCACCAGCGAGCACCTGCTGCAGGGCATTGCAATCGGCATCAAGCCAGGCGAACGCGCGGTGGCGGTTCCGGTCGACGAGCTTGCCGGGGTCAGCAATCGCGTCACGCCCGGTGATTACGTCGATGTCTTCATGAGCCTGCAGGATCCATCGGCGGCAGCCAGCGGCCGCTCCAATACCCAGGCGCGGCTGCTGCTCTCGCGCCTGCAGGTGCTCGGCTACGGCAACGCCGATGTAGGCCAACGGGCGGCCTCCGACGACGCACGGAACAATGACGTCGGCGAGCTGCCACCGGAGCCCGGCAGCCGCGCCGAAACCATCGCCGCCCGCGACAGCCGCAGCAGCGGTGCGAACAATGCCGATGGCGCACAGGCACGCAGTGCGATCCTCGCCGTCCCGGTGCAGGATGCCGGGCGCCTGTTGCTGGCCGCACACAGTGGCAAATTGTTCCTGGCGCTGCGCAACCCCGGCGACACGGGCCTGGCCGACGAAACCATCTTTGCCGCGCCGCCGCCGGTGCTGGCCTTGCGCGGCAATCTGGACGATGCCGCGGCGGAGGCTGCCGCGCGGCCTGAGAACCGTGCCTATGCCGGCATCGACCTGAGTGCGCTGGCAGGCGACGGCAGCCGCTCGACGCCGGCGACCAACGCAAATGCCGCCACGACGGCACCGCAACGGCGGCGTTCGCCACGTCCGGCCGCACGCCAGGGTATCGAGATCATCCGTGGCACGACCCCATCCAACCGTCTGTCTTCGCCATGACCGGGGGCACAATCTTGCACCAGCGTTCTTCCCGCACTGCATCGGTCCTGCTCGCCCTGGCACTTGTTGCGGCGACCGGCAGCCTGCCGCCGCTGATGCCGCTCGCCCAGGCGCAGACCAGCAGCAGCGTCGTTCTCGAACTCAACGAACAGCGTCCCTGGACCCTACCAGCGGGCGTGGAGCGCATCGCCATCGCCGATCCTTCGATCGCCGATATCACCCGTATCGGCCGCAACAGCGAAGCGTTGCTGGTTGGCAAGTCCGCAGGCAGCACCACCTTGCTGCTGTGGCTGCAGAAGCAGGCTGCGCCATCGCGTATCCGCGTTGAAGTGCGCAACGCGGTGCAAGGCGGCCTGCTGACTGACAACGGCAACCTGCTCACCGTGCAGGATGGCCAGGCCCTGCTGTCGGGCAGCGCAAGCTCCCTGCTGGAACATGAAGCCCGTCGCAAGGCCGCCGCCTCCGCCATTGGCGAGAAGGGGGTGATCAGCGACGTCGCAACCATTGCCAGCAGCGGCGTGGTGCAGGTCGAGGTGAAGGTGGTGGAGTTCAACAAAAGCGTGTTGCGTCAGGTTGGCATCAACTTCAAGAACATCAATGGCGGCTTCAGCTACGGCATGACCTCCCCGAGCAGCGGCGGCGATGGTGGTGCGCTTTCGTCGGCCTTCAAGTTGATCGCCAAATCCGTCCCCGGTGCCTGGGAGGCCAATATCGACCTGCTGCAGGCCAACGGCATGGCGCGGGTACTGGCCGAACCGACCCTGGTGGCGCTGTCCGGGCAAAGCGCGAGCTTTCTGGCCGGTGGCGAGCTGCCCATCCTGGAACCGCAGGGACTGGGCACCACCACCGTCAGCTTCAAGCCGTTTGGCATTGGTTTGACCGTTACCCCTACGGTGCTGTCCGCCGACCGCATCGCATTGAAGGTGGCGCCGGAAGCCAGTGACCTGGATTACACCCGCGGCATCACCCTGGATGGCACCCAGATCCCGGCCATCTCCACCCGCCGTGCCGACACCACGGTGGAATTGGGCGATGGCGAGAGCTTCGTCATCGGCGGACTGGTCAGCAGCCAACTGTCTTCCAACGTCAACAAGATCCCGCTGCTGGGCGACATTCCGGTGCTTGGCTCGTTCTTCCGCAATCTCAGCTACAAGCGCGAAGACAAGGAACTGGTAATCGTCGTCACACCGCGCCTGGTCAAGCCGCTGGCGCGTGGCACCGACATTCCCCTGCCCGGCCAACGCGAAGCACAACCGCGCCTTCCGGTCTGGGGCGCATGGCTGCTGCATCCGGCCAGCCCCGACCAACTCCCCGGTTTCTCACGCTGACGTATTCCCATGCCCCCGGTGATGCCATTGCCCCAGACCCAACGCCATGCTGAGCTGAATCTGCTGCTGTACGCACCGGATAACCGCCACATGGCGCGGCTGGGGGCGGCACTGGCGGGGCAGGCCAACCTGCGCTGGGTCGACAGTCGCGAAACCGCGCCGCGGCAACTGCTGGAGGCCGCGGCGGCGTCGGCGTTCGTGCTGCTCGACTACTGCGGTGGCAACGCTGCCTATTCCACCGATCTGGCCCGGCAGCTGCATGCATTGCCTGCTTGCCCGGCGCTGATCGGCCTGGGCACTACCGGTCCGGAACAGGCTGCACACCTGCTGGCGGCGATGCGCGCCGGCGTCTGCGACTTCATCGACATCGACAACAGCACCGCGCAGATGCTGGAGGTATTTGAACGCGTCGCAGCCGTCCCCACCCCCGCGCGCGTGGCAACCACGCCGGAACTGCGCCCGGACGGCCGCCTGATCGTGTTGTTGGGCGTGCGCCCCGGCGTGGGCACCAGCACCCTGGCAACCCATCTGGGAGTGAGTCTGGCCGAACAGAACCCGGTGTCGCCCGATGCTGCCGGTCTGCAGGGGTGGCTGCTGCTGATCGACCTGGGCCAACCCGCTGCCGATGCCGCGTTGTACCTGGGCATGGAAAGCCACTTCAGCTATGAGGAAGCACTGCGCAACGTCGAACGGATGGATCGCACCTTCGCCGGCACGGCCTTTGCACATCACCCCAGCGGCATGGCGCTGCTCGGCATCGCCAGCGGCAGCTTGCTGAAGAAGCACGAGCCGATCACGTTGCTGGACCGCCTGCGCAGCGTTTTCCCGCTGAGCCTTTGCGATGTTGGCGGCCTGCCGGTACAGCTGCTACCCACCACACTGCTCAAAAGCGCCTCCGAGGTCTGGCTGGTCACCGACCAGGCCATCGGTTCACTGGTCTCCCTCGACCAGACCATGCGCGAGCTGGAAAGCCGTGGCCTGCGCGACGAACGCCTGCAACTGATCGTCAACCGCTTCGATCCCAACGGCGGCCTGGCCGATACCCAGATCGCGCAGCGCTTCAACCTGCCGCTGCTGGCCACGCTCCCGGACCGCTCGCGGGTGCTGCGCTCCAACGCAGGACTGGGCCGCCTGTTGACCGATGCGGCCCCGCGCGATCCCTATCTCAAGGCCCTGCAGCCACTGCTGCAGCGGCTGGACCGGCGTCGTCTCGCCCCGTCTCCGACCACCGCACCGGCCTCACCGCTGGCGCGTCTCGCCAATCTGCTGGGTAGATAACAATGGAAGACAAAGTCACCCCCTTGTCCCCCCGCATCGCCGCCGCGGCACTCTCGGTGGAAGCGGCACCGAGCGTGCCGTTCGAGCAGACCGAACAGTTCCAGAGCGTGCTGTCCGCCGCCCATGAGTACCTGCTCAACCATGTCGAGGACCAGCGCGTCGATATCGATTCCTGGTCGCCGGAAACCATCGGCAAGTACGTGCGCACGCAGACCGCCGCCTTCGTCAAGGAATGGAAGATCCCCGTCAACGCACAGGAAATGGAAGCCGTTGCCAGCGCCCTGCACAAGGAGCTGACCGGCTTCGGGCCGCTCGATGACCTGCTGCATGATCCGGAGATCGAGGACATCCTGATCAACGGCTACAAGGACGTGCATGTCTCCGCCGGCGGCATGCTGCGTCGTTCGACCCAGCGCTTCAGCGATGACCGCCACCTGCTGCGCATCCTGCGCCGTATCATCGCCCCGCTCGGCCGGCGCCTGGATGACTCCAATCCGATGGTCGACGCGCGCCTGCCCAATGGCGGCCGCCTCAACGCCATCATCTCGCCGTTGGCCGTCGACGGGCCGATGGTATCGATACGCAAGTTCCGCAAGGACCCGTTCACCCCGGACGAACTGCTCGGCCGTGGCGCGTTCGACAAACCCATGTATGCATTGCTCAACGCGATGGTGCGAGGGCGCTGCAACATCCTGATCTCCGGCGGTACCAGCTCCGGCAAGACATCACTGCTCAATGCACTGGCAACCTTCATCCCGCACAACGAGCGGGTCGTCACCGTGGAGGACACCGCCGAGCTCGCCCTGAACCACCCGCATGTCGTGCGCCTGGAGTCACGCATGGGCGGCTTTGATGGCAGCGGCGCGGTCAGCATCCGCGACCTGGTGCGCAACAGCCTGCGCATGCGTCCGGACCGCATCGTGGTTGGCGAGGTCCGTGGCGCCGAAGTGCTGGAAATGCTGCAGGCGATGAACACCGGTCACGACGGCTCGATGGCTACCGTGCACGCCAACAACGCGCGCGACTGCCTGTACCGGCTGGAAATGCTGGCCGGCTTTGCCGGATTCCAGGGCAGCGAGGACAGCCTGCGTCGGCAGATCGCCAGCGCCATCGATTTCATCGTGCAGATTTCGCGACTGGGCAGTGGCCGCCGGGTGATCGTTTCCATCACCGAGATCACCGGCGTCAGCGACAACGTCATCACCAGCCAGGAGCTGTTCAAGCACGAGGCATGGGTTGACCAGGACAACCGCGAACGTGATCGTTGGACAGGGCTGGGCTTCCATCCGCACTGCCACAAGCTCGAGCCGTTCCGGCAGGAGCTGCGCGAGGCCAACATGGGGAGCTTCTCTTCATGATGGTGCCGCTGCTGCTGGGGAGTGTCGCGCTTGGGCTGGTGGCGGTCGCCATGGTCCTGTGGTGGGGGCTGGCCACCCGTGTGCAGCAGCGCGCCGCCGCCAGCCACGCCGACACCCGGCTGTCGCAGCCCGGCCCACAGCGTGCGGCCGAAGAAGCGCGCAACACCCGCCCCGCCGGCAAGCGCTGGGCCGAGCTGCTGCGTCGTGCCGGCCTGACGGACACACCGCGCACGCTGCTGATGCTCGCCTTGCCCGCCATCGGCCTTCCCATCGCGGCCGGCCTGCGCCTGGGCAGCGCCTGGTTCGGGGTCTTTGTGCTGGCGCTCTACCTGCTGGGCGTGGCGCTATGGCTGTACCGGCGCATCGACAAGATCCAGCAACGGCTGGTCGCGCAGATGCCGGACTTCCTGGAGAACATGGTGCGCATGGCCGGCATCGGCAACAGCCTGTCGATGGCATTCCAGAGCGCTACCCAGAACGTCGATCCACCGTTGCGCCCCATCCTCGACAACGCGCTGACCTATACCCGCGCGGGCATGGACCTGGACCGCGCCCTGCAGCACGCCGCGCAGGCCTATCGGCTGCGTCCGCTGGAAATGCTGGCAGTGATCCTCGGTACCAGCATCCGCATCGGTGGCCGCAGCGACCAGATCCTGCAACGCATGAGTGATTTCATGCGCGACCTGGAGGAAGTCCAGCGCGAACTGCAGGCCACAACCTCCGAGACCCGGATGTCGGCCTGGGTATTGGCCCTGCTACCGGTGGGCGCAGCACTGTCGATGGCGCTGATGAGCCCGGATTTCTTCCAGCCCATGTTCCATGAGCCACTCGGCAAGAAGATCCTGCTGATCGCAGTGCTGCTGGAGCTGTTTGGCGGTTTCCTGCTGTACCGGCTGGCCAAATCGCTATGACGGCGCGCACGTCCTCCTCCCTTCGCAGGAGCGCAGCATGAATCTGCTGTTGACCATCGCCATGATGCTGGTCGTGCTGGCCCTGGTATTGGCGGCGGCAGGCCTGCTCTATCGCGGGCGGCGCAGCCAGCAGGCCGGTGCGGCCTTGCAGAGCGCGCTGGACACTGCCCAGCATGTGGAACCGCACAATGCGCCGAAGATCGGCTGGTGGCGGCAGCGCCTGGCCGATCTTGCCGCCATTGGCCAGCACTTCGATGGCAGCCGCTTGCAGAAAGCCTTGTTGGCGCCGGAGGACAGACTGCTGCTGGAACAGGTGGGCTGGAACCACAACACCGGCACTGCCGCCTTTCTCGCCACCCGGCTGTTGCTGGCCGTGCTGATGCCCTTCATCGCCGTGCTGGTGCTGCAGCCGCACGGCGGCGATACCCTGATCGTCCTGCTGGTCGGCTTTGCCCTGGGCATCCTGTTGCCGAAACTGCTGCTGCGCAGCTGGGCTGCGCGCCTGCGCAGGAAAGTGGACGAAGAACTGCCCTTGCTGATCGACCTGCTGCGGCTGCTGCAGGGCGTGGGCTTCAGCATCGACCAGAGCCTGCAGATGGTCGCAGAGAAACTGCATATCGCCATTCCCGTGCTGGGCCGCGAACTGCAGCTGGCCAATGCCGGCTACAGCCGCGGCCGCAGTCGCGCGCAATCGCTGCGGCGCCTGTCCGAGTCGTTCGACAACGACGACCTGCGCAGCCTGATACAGATGATATTGCAGGTGCACCAGCATGGCGGCGCGGTGCAGGAACCGCTCAAGCAGTTCGGCATGCGCCTGCGCGAGCAGCGCCGCATGAAGATGAAGGAGAAGGTCGGCAAGCTTTCGGTGAAGATGACCGTGGTGATGATGGTCACCTTGCTGCCGGCGTTGATGTTGGTACTGGCCGGGCCGGCGATCATCTCGCTGGCCGCCGCGATCAAGGGGATGTGATGAAGATCGGTGCGTCGAAAGCCAAGACGGTGCTGCTGATTGTGCTGTTTCCTGCGCTGCTGGCCGGTTGCGGTGGCAAGCATGCCGCCTACCGGCAAGCTCCCGTGGAACCGGCCCTGGTGGAGGCCCCCCAGGATGACCGCGGCATGTATCTGGGACTGCTCAGGCAGATGCAACAGCAAGGCGCCTACTACGCCTCGCTGGCGCATATCGATGCCTTCCGGCAACGCTTCGGCGACAGTCCGGAACTGCGCATCCTGCAGGCCAACGCACTGCGCGAAACCGGCGATCGCAGCACGGCCGGCAACATCTATCGTGGCCTGACCAAAGGCGCCCAGGCCGCGCCGGCCTGGCATGGGCTTGGCCTGATCGCGGCCGACGCGCGTGACCACGATGGCGCGCGCCTTGCACTGGAAAGCGCCGTGCGTGCCGATCCACTCAACATCGCCTACCTGGGCGATCTTGGCTTCGCCCTGCTGCAGGCTGGCCAGTTCGAACAGGCGCGTGCACCGCTGGCAAAAGCAGCGGAGCTCGCACCGGAAAACATCCGCGCCATCTCCAACCTAGCCCTGTGGGCAATGCTGTCAGGGCAGCATGCGACGGCCGAGAGCATGATCCAGCGCGCCGACCTGCCGCAGTCGGCACGAAGCGAAATCTACCGCCTGGCACAAACCTTGAGACAGGCAGCCGCCGCCAGCAATGCCAACGCAGTCAACAACACCACTGCCCTGGCCGTGCAACCACCTGGCAGCAGCACGCAGCGGCCCCGTCCGCCGGGCTCGATGCTTGATCGCTTCAACCCCACGACGGCCACTTTGCAGGAGGCAACGCCATGAACCGAACTGTTCGCCTCCCCTGCACATGGCTGCTGGGCATGCTCGGCATCTGCGCATCGGCGCAGGCACAGCATGCGCCGTTGATCGAACGCATGGCGGATCCAGATCCGGCCACTACTTCCGCTACTGCAACGGACGCACCGGACACCGTCGCGGACAGCCGCGCCGCCGCCACGCGCCAACGCACCTACCTGCCCCGTTCGCAGGTAGGTGACACCACCCGCAGCCTGCTGCAGCTGCAGGCCGACAGCGGTCGTCCCGGCAATGCCCTGCCGATGCTTGGTGAAGCCGCCAGCCGCAGCTACCAGCGTTATCTCGACAGTTTCAGCCATCCCATCCCCGAGTACTTCGAAGCCGCACTCCCCGATCCCAAGCAAGGCGGCAGTAGCCGCTGAGGCCAACCATGTACAGCCCGCGCCTGTCTTCGCCCCCGCCCGCACGCGCGCCAAGCGATCCCCGCCACAGCGCGCGGCAGCGTGGGGGCGCCGGCCTGCCGATGATGTTGTTGCTGCTCGGCCTGGTGGTGATCCTCGGGCTGGTCGAGGTCGGCTATCTGTACTGGAGCAAACGCGATGTACAGAAGACCGCCGACCTGGCAGCACTGGCGGGCGCGCAGCGGCTTGAGCTGTGCACTACCGATTACAAGGACAACCTGGCAGCGCGCAGCAACGCGGTGACCGACAACCAGTTCTCCGGCCAGCTGGCGATCAACTGCGGCTATTGGGGGGCCGAGTTGGCGCCCGGCGCGCGCTTTGTAGCGGTCGCCAGCAGCCGTCCCTTGAACGCCGTGCAGGTCACCGCCTCGCGGCAGGCGATACCGCTGCTGGGGCAGTTCACTTCACTGCCCCGCGTCAATGCCACTGCTGTGGCCAAGCGCATTTCACCGCAAGCGGCCTTCAGCGTTGGTTCGCGCCTGCTCAACACCAACAGCAATGCACCCTTGCAGGGAATACTGCGCCTGGTCGGGGTCGACCTTACCCAGACCCAGATCGCCAGTTACCAGGGCCTGGCCAACGTCAAGATCACCCCGCGCGGATTGCTGCAGGCATTGGGCATCCCGGTCGCCACGGACCTCAATGTCGGTGAATTGAACACTCTGCTGGCGGCCAACAAAGTGTCGGTGGGCAGGCTGCTGGAGGTGATGGCCAACCTGGCCAGCCAACAGGGACTGGCCGCGGTTGATCTGCGCCTGCTGCAGCAGAAACTGCTCGACAAGGGCATCAGCGGCCTGCTGCTGCAACTGGGCTCCAACGCCACCAGCAGCGGTCTGTTCGCGCAGATAGCCGGCGGCAGCGACGCCGCCAATGGCGCACTGGATGTGGACCTCAATGCGCTGGATCTACTGGGCACCAGCATCTCCATTGCCAATGCGAAGCACGCTGTCGCGGTGCCGCAGCTGGATCTGCTGGGCCTCAGCGCCAAGGCCAGCATCGTCGAACCGGCCTCGATCGGCATCGGCCCGGTTGGCACCACCGCCTATAACAGCCAGGTCCGGCTGTTTCTGGATATCGACTCCGAGCGGATCCCCGCGCTGGGTCCGATCCTGACCTGGCTGGGCACACGCATCCGCTTGCCCACCTATATCGATGTGATCGACGGTTTCGGCCGGCTCACCGCCATCGATTGCGCCAGCCAACCGGCAACAGCCACCATCGATGTCACCAGCGCCATCGCCAATGTGTGCATCGGCAAGGCAACCACTCCCTGGGACTCCACCCGCGAGTTGTGCCGAACCGGCCTGGGCAGTGAGACCCTGGTCAGCCTGCTCGGCCGCGACGTACTCAACAAGAAGGTCACGCTGGAAGCCTTGTCGCAACGTGAGTCGTTGCGACTGAGCGCCGGTGAGACCGGCACGGTCAAGCCCAATGACCTGAAGATAGGCAAGCTGGTCGACGATCTGCTCAAGGAGCTGCTGGACACCCTGGGCGCATTGTTCGCCTCGCAAGGCGACAACAATGACGTCGCCAAGCAGTTGGCCACCCAGTATCTGGAGGCCACCAAGGTCAACGGCCTCTACAATCCCGCCAAGGTCGTGCAGGCCTTGCAGAACGGCCAGCAGAACGCGGCCAGCCAGGTCAACCTGCCGGCACTCGGCGACTGGACCACCGATATCCCCGGTTGCAAATACGTCGTGCTGGTCTGCATGCCCGCCAAGGTACCGGGTAGCGTCTGGGAGGGTTTCAAGCGCGAGACCGGGATCAGCGACATCAGTCTGGTCGGAGGCCTGCTGGATGCCTTGGGCCTGACCGCCTGCGATGGCCTGATCAATGGACTGCTGCGTTACAACGACTGCGTGCGCGATGCCTTGGTCAAATACCTGCAGACCAAGCCCGGCGGACTCAGTGGTGCCGGCGGCTACAACCCGACCACGGGTACGGGCAGTTGCAGCAGTGGGCTGTGCCTGTTGCTCAAGCCCGTGGTTGATGGCTTCCTGCGCCCCTTGCTGGACGGGGTTGGCAAGCTGCTCAGGGACGTGCTTTCGGAAGTGCTTGGCCTGCAGCTGGGTCGCACCGACGTACATATGCAATCCATCCAGTGCGGCCGCAGCCAACTGGTCGAATGAGTTCCTTCCGAAACCGTGCAGACGCCCACGCCACGGGGCTTTCCAGCGCCGGAGCGCATGCTATGCTCAGCCGCGTACAGTGTGCATTCATGAATTGCGATAGCCATCGCAGTTCGGGGGAGTTACGAGGACTTATGACAAGGATCGAGATGCTTCCGAGCCGGCTTGCGTGTGCACTGCTGCTTGTAGTCGGCCTGCTGGCGGCACCTGCCGCGATGGCCGGGCGTTGGCAACGTGGTGAGGCCGAGGTACCGGCTGCCCCCGCCAACAGCGAGGACAGCGCGGTCGGCAATACCGTCGCCGAGCTGAAACGGCTGATGGGCAACCAGGAGCTTACCGAGCTGCGCACCACCTATAACGGCAATTACGGTGCCAGCCTGCTGTTCCATGCAGACTCCCTGAACTACTACGTCGCGCTGTTCCACGAGAAGGAGTTCTGGCGGGTGATCCGCACCGAATCGGTGGAAAACGCCGAAACGCTTTACCTCACCTTCGCCGACCAGACCAAGCAATTGGCGCAGGTCTATCTGGACACCATCCGCCTGCAGGCCGGCAAGGCCTACAGTGAGAAGCTGGTGGCCATGAACGAGCGCCGCCTGCGCGGGTTGCAGCAGGAAGTGGAACAACAGCGCCAGCAGTCGCTGCAGGTCAGCAACGCCTTGCAGGAGCGCAAGCAGCAGGCGGTGGCATTGAGCTCGGACCTGCGCGCCACCAATACCCAGTTGGAAGCCCTGAACCAGCAGATCAAGGCCTTGCAGGCGCAGCAGGTCAATCCTGAGTTGACCCTGCCAGCCACGCCCGCCGTTGCCCCGGTGACTGCGGCCACCCCGGTGATCCACACGCCCCAGGAACCAGCCAGCAACCCCTGAGGTCCTGGCTTCAGCGCAAAAACGCGAACGCCGCCTTCCTTCGGGAAAGGCGGCGTTTTTGTAGTGCCGAGCCATGCTCGGCAAGGGCTTGCCCAGCAACGCATCAGCCCCGGATCACCCGCAGGAGCAGTGCAGGCGGGCCTCGGGCCATAAGCTGCGCAGCCACCACGGCATCAGCCCGCGAAGAGCATCCCCCTCCCCAACCCTCCCCTTCGCTGCGCGAAAGAGAGGGAGCAACGCAAAGTGCGGAGCTGTGCGCCGCAAGGGATTGCCCGGGAAAACCCCTGCCGGGCATGGCTCGGCACTACGGGCACTGTCGGTGAAACCCAGTACCTGACGCCCTGCCGCCCGCGCCTGCTATTTGCCCTGCCAGCCCCCACAGAACTTGAGAACCCGCCCGGCCGTCGCCATAAAGGAAGTTCCTGACAGCAACGTAGCCAGCCATGAGCGATCTTCCCCACGTATTCGAGGCCACCACCGAAACCTTCGAAGCCGAAGTCCTGCAGAAATCCATGCAGACCCCGGTGTTGGTCGATTTCTGGGCGACCTGGTGCGGGCCGTGCAAGAGCCTGGGCCCGATCCTGGAGAAGCTGGCGGGCGAGTACAACGGTGCCTTCGAACTGGCCAAGGTCGATGTGGACAAGGAGCAGCAGATCGCTGCGGCCTTCCAGATCCGCTCCGTACCCACTGTCTTCCTGATCAAGGACGGGCAGATCGTTGATGGCTTCCCCGGCGCGATGCCTGAGGGTCAGCTCCGCGAATTCCTGACCCAGCACGGCGTCAGCCCTGCCGAGGCGGATGCTGCCATCGAGGACGAAGCCCAGGCCTTGCCGTTGGACCCGGCCGCCGAAGTTGCCGCCTTGCGCGAGGCCATCGCTGCCGAGCCGGACAAGGCCGAGCTCAAGCTGGACCTTGCCTTGGCCCTGCTCAAGACCGGCGCCACCAGTGAAGCCGGTGCACTGCTTGACGGCCTGCCGGCCAACCTCGCGACTGACGACCGTGCCATCCGCGCACGCGCCCGTCTGGATTTCGCCGCCGCCCTGCAGGACGCACCTGCCAGCGAGGCGCTGGCGGCCCGCCTGCAGGCCGACGGCAATGATCTGGAAGCACGCTACCTGCTCGGCATCCATCATCTGCTCGCCGGTGCCGACGAAGCCGCGTTGGAGCAGTTCATCGAGATGCTGCGCATCGACCGCAGCTTCCGCGACAGCCTGCCGAAGAAGGCACTGATCGATGCGTTCCGCGTCATCGAAGACGAGGACCTGGTGGGCCGCTACCGCCGCAAGATGTCTTCGCTACTGTTTTAACTTAACGCCAGACAGTTCAATTCGCGTGTCAATTGCACGAAAATTGACAGCCCATCGTGGATGATCGCGCCGTGGCCCTTGCCACGGCAGCCCGGATCACCAAACGATGAAGCCGCAATCAGCACGATGCCAGCGTAACGGACACGCGTTTTTGGAGCCCAAGTGGCCGTGAGAAACATCGACGTTCGCCCCTCCCTTGTGCAGCTGCTGGTGGCTGCAGTGCTGCTGTGTTGGGCAACATTTGCCAGTGCCCAGGATTGGACCTATCGCGCCCGCCCCGGCGACACCTTGTGGGACCTGGGTGCGCGTTACCTGAAAGCCAATGTGCCATGGCAGCAACTGCAGGCGCATAACCGGATCAGCGACCCTTACCGGCTCGCGCCCGGCCTGACCCTGCGTTTCCCCATCGCCTGGTTGCGCGTGCAACCGGCTCCGGCACGGGTAGTTGCATTGCGCGGCCCGGTCCAGGTCAGCGACCCGGTCAACGGCACCCGCCCCTTGCAGGCCGACATGCTCTTGCCTATCGGCAGCCAGCTGCAGACCGGAGACGATGCCAGCGTCACCCTCAGCTTTGCCGACGATTCACGCCTGCAACTGCGCGAGAACTCGCTGCTGCAGCTGGACCAGCTCAGCAGCTACGGTGCCACCGGCATGGTCGACACCCGCATGCGGCTGCAGCGCGGGCGCAGCAGCAACCAGGTGACACCTGCGCGCGGCCCGGCATCGCGTTACATCATCACTGCACCCACCGCGACCAGCAGCGTGCGCGGCACCTTGTTCCGGGTGAATGCCGGTGACGAAGACAGTGCAGCGACCACCGAAGTCGTCGAAGGCCGTGTCCAGGTGGGCAACCGGGCCGGCAAGCGACTGATCAACGCCGGCCATGCGACGCTGATCCCGGCACCCGGCACAGCGCCCGCAGCGGCACGCCCGCTGCTGCCACCGCCGCAGCTGATGGAGGCACAACTGCGCCTGCAGTCCCTGCCGTTGCTGGCGGCCTGGCAGCCAATGGATGCGGCGCGAGGCTACCGGGTGGAAGTCGTACCCGCGGCAACACCGGACATTCTGCTGTTCGCCCGCGAAGTGAGCACGCCGCAGATCCGGATCGACAACCTGCCTCCGGGTCAGCTGCGCCTGCTGGTAAGGGCGATCGACGCCGACGAGGTTGAAGGGCTGGACGCCGCACGCGATTTTTCCGTGCCCGACGGCCTGCCTGCGCCATTGACGATTGCCCCGTTGCACGGGCAGACCGTGCATCAGCTGCAGCCACGCTTCCAATGGGCCAAGGTTGCCGGCGCCACCGGCACCGTCCTGCAGATCGCCGACAACGCCGACTTCCGCAACCCCCTGCTCGAACAGCAGACCAGCACCCAGCACCTGCGCATTGGCAGCCCCTTACCGGCTGGCAGCTATTTCTGGCGGCTGGCCTCGATCGACGGTGACAGCGCGCCGGGCCGCTATGGCCAGGCGCTGCCGCTGCAGCTCAGCGATGCGCCCGCGACCACGCCACTGGATTCGGCAAAGGACAGCAAGGGCCGGCTTACCCTGCGCTGGCCAGCCGACGCTGCCGCCGAACGCTACCGCGTACAGGTCTCGCGCCAGGCAGACTTCTCCCGACTGCTGCTGGATGAGCACGTGGATACACCGGAAGTCGCATTCAAGCAGCCTTGGCGCGGCGGCACCCTGCACGTCCGTGTGCAGGCCATCGAGGAGGATGGCTATGCCGGCGCGTTCTCGGCGCCACAGCAGATCCAGCTGCGCTGCCGGCTCTGCTATGGCGTCGGCGCAGGTGCCTTGCTGCTGCTCGCTCTATGAGGCCACTGCGTCCACGTTGGCGGGTCCGCCTGCTGTTCGTGCTCGGCTGCGCCCTGCTGGTCGGATGGCTCAGCCATGCGCGGGTGTTCTGGCAGCAGGACGTAGCCAGCTATGACCTGCTGGTCGGTGACTGGGGCTACCCGCCCGATCCGCGGCTGGCGATCATCGCCATCGATGACCGCAGCCTGCAGCAGCTGGGGCAATGGCCCTGGCCACGCAGCACGCACGCGGCGCTGCTGGATCGCCTGCATCAGGCCGGCGTGGCGCGCGTCGCGCTGGACCTGATGCTGCCTGAAGCCGACCGCAAGGACCCCGGCCAGGACGCTGCCTTGGCCGCGGCCATCGCCCGCAATGGCCGGGTGGTGCTACCGGTGTTGGCCGCACCGGCCAGCGACGAGGCCGTTCCCGAGGAACTGCTGCCGGTGCCGGCCATCGCCAAGGCAGCCGCCGCGCTGGCGCATACCGACATCGAAGTCGATGGCGATGGGGTCGCGCGCGGGGCTTATCTCAGGGCCGGCATCGGATCACCGCATTGGCCGGCACTGGGCGCAGCGCTGGCCGGCATCAACGATCCACTGCCTGGCATGGTCGATGACAGCCCGCGCGCCAGCTCCCCGTATCAATGGCATCGCGACCACTATGTAAGGCTGCGCTATGCCGGACCGCCCGGCAGCTTTCCGCAGATGTCCTACATCGATGTGTTGGAAGGCCGCATATCCCCTGACCTGTTGAAGGACCGTTTGGTCATCGTCGGCATGACCGCCAGCGGCATCGCCCCGCGTCTGCTCACCCCGACCTCGCGCGACAACTGGATGAGCGGGAGCGAGTACCAGGCCAACGTGGCCGCGATGCTGTTGGCCGGCAATGCCATTCGCCCCCTGCCGCCGCTCCTGCAGACCACGATCACCGTGGCGCTGGTGATACTGGGTGCGCTGGGCATCACCTCCCGCATCCGCCAACGCTGGCTGCTCGGCGCGCTTGCCATTCCGACCCCGCTGTTGCTCAGCCTGGCTCTGCTGCATGCCAACAGCCTGTGGTTTGCCCCGATAGCGGCGAGCTTCGGCCTCATTGGCATGCTGTTGTTCTGGACGCTGTGGCAGATGCGCTACTGGCGCCACCAGGCCAACCGTGACCCGCTCACCGGCCTGGCCAACCGCATGCGCTTCGAGGAAACGCTGCGCCGCGAAACCGATGCCGCGCGCCGCAGTGGCCGGCCGCTGACCTTGCTGCTGATCGACGTGGATCACTTCAAACGTTGCAATGACAGCCACGGGCATTACGTCGGTGATCGCCTGCTGCGTTATCTGGGCCGCACCATCGAGGACATGGCGCGGCGGCCGCGTGACCTGGCCGCACGCTTTGGCGGCGACGAGTTCGCCATGATCCTGCCCGATACGCCTCCTGCCGGTGCCGAGCAACGGGTGCAGACCCTGATCAACCAGGTGCGCCAACTCAGCATCCCGGTCGACAAGGCCCACCACAGCAAGACCGGGACCACCGTCACCATCGGCGTATGTACCGTGCTACCCGGTCCGGATGATGGCCCCGCGCGCCTGTTCGAGGCCGCCGATGCCGCCCTCTACCAGGCCAAGCAGGCCGGCCGCGATGGCTACCGGATCGCTCCGCCCTGGCCGAACTGAATCTTCCATACGCATGCGAATGCTAGACTCCGGTTCCCCGTCCGTCTGCACGCACAATGAAAGCCAGCCTGTTCCGCCGCGGCATCAACCTGTGGCCGCCCTTCCTGTTCGCCGGCATCCACGTGACCGACATCAGCGCCGACTACCGCTACGTGCGGGTCGAACTGCGGCAGCGGCCGTGGAACGTGAACTACGTGCGCACCCATTTCGGCGGCAGCCTGTTTGCCATGACCGATCCGTTCTGGATGCTGTGCCTGCTGCAGAACATGGGCAGCCGCTATTTCGTCTGGGACAAGGCCGGCAGCATCGACTTCCTCAAGCCGGGCCGCGGCGTGGTCTGGACCGAGTTCCGGCTCGACGACGCCACCCTGGAGGAGGTACGCGCCGCCACCGCCAACGGCGACAAATACCTGCACTGGTTCCAGAACGACGTGCTTGATGCCAGTGGCGAGGTGGTCGCGCGGGTGCGCAAGCAGGTCTATGTGCGCCTGAAACCCGACGCGCGCAGTCCGGGCTGACTGCCCGGGCCGTCTGCTCCTTCCGTCTCAGTCCGGCAACCGGCTGGCCGGTAACGGCAGGCCCAGCCAATCATCACTGCCGGGCTTGCCGTACAAGGCAACCCGCAATTGCTGGCCATCCGCGTCCAGTTGCAGCGGCCGCAGTTGCCCGCGCAGGCGCAGCGGCATTGCCGCCAGGCTCTCGGCGGTCGGACCTTGCGGGTGCGCCCGGAGCCACAGCAATGCCTCCGCCGCACGCAGGCTCGCGCCGGCGTCCTGCAGCCGTGTCGCGTAGCCGTCATAGGCCGGACTCGCGATGTCGGCCAGGATGCACCCCATTGCATTGGCCGCACATTCCAGTCGCCACAGCGAACGCGGCGGCGGTACCGGCCAACGCTGCGCCTGATCGGCGGCCAATGCCTGCGTGCTCGCCGGCAGGCACGCCCCCTGCAGGCGCTGGGCCATCGCTGCGCGGTATTTGCGCGCATCCCATACCAGCATGGCCATTGGCTGGCGTGGATCCGGTCCGCCACTGCTGACCATCTGGAACTCACCCCGCATAGCCGTACACATGCTCAGCTCGGCCGGCGCCGCTGCCGTGAACACGTCCTTGCAGGCCTCGGGCAAGGCGTGATCAAGCGGCAGCTCCGCCAGCACCTCGGCCAACAGGCGGACGTTGCCCTGGACCATGCCGGCCCCCAGTACCGTCGGCACCAATCCATCACTGTGCGACATCAACATCCTGCCGGTACGGGCGTCATTGCAGATACCCGCCAAGGCCGCATCGCTATGCCCCTGCACATGGGCCAAGGCATGCGCGGCACTTGACCGCTGCAGCAGGCCCCAGCGTGGCAGCGGTGCGTGGGCGTCGGCAACGAAAGGGCTTTGATAGCGGTCGTAGCGCGACAACGCCGCGATCCGCGTCAGCAGGCCCTGTTGCGATTGCAGCGCCTGCGCCAACGCAAGTGGTGCCGCGCGCACCTGCGGCAGGCAGTCGGCGCCACGCCAACTGCAGACCACGGCCATGTCAGGCACTTCGGGGTAACGCCCCTGCGCCGCGCGCGTTATCGCCGGCTCCCAGTCATCCTCGCCACCGGCATCGCCGGCTGGGGTCCGCGCAGCCTCGGCAATCCGCCGCCCGTCTTCGGCGATCAAGGCAGCCCCGGCGGCGTCCGGCACGTCGTCGAAGTCGAGCAACCAGACCGTCTCGAAGGCATTGGCGCCCGGCAACCGCACCGGCTGCTCCATCAGCTCCAGCGCCTGTTGCTGCGCCTTGGGCAGTGGCATCCACCGCGACACCGACCACACCAGCACCGCCGTGACCAGCACCAGCAGGGCGGCGATCACGAACCATCGCAGCAACTTCAACACAGCGTTCTCCCGATGTTCCGTTGCAGCTGAACCGCGGCAGCTTAACCGGCAGCTGCATCCCGCTACAATTCGCAGATGTCGCCCGAAGCCGTCTCCCCCGCCCCCCGCCCCTCCCTGCAACGTCTTTTCCTTACCGGCCTGCTGACCCTGCTGCCGATCTGGTTGACCTGGGTGGTCGTCAAATTCGTGTTCGTCCTGCTCTCGGGCATCAGCAGCCCGCTGATCGTGCCGTTGTCCGAACGTATTGCCGCCTCGTTCCCGGACTACCTGGGCTGGATCAAGGTTGAATGGATGCAGGACATCACTGCCCTGCTGGCCACTTTGCTGGTCATCCTGCTGGTCGGCATCCTCAGTCGCCGGGTCATCGGCCAGCAGTTGCTGCGCTGGTTCGGTGCGGTGATCCGTCGCATCCCCCTGGCCAGCATCATCTATGACAGTGCCAAGAAGCTGCTCGACATCCTGCAGACCAAGCCGGGCAGCACCCAGCGCGTGGTGCTGATCGACTTCCCGCACCGCGACATGAAGTCGATCGGCCTGGTCACCCGGGTCCTCAAGGAACAGGGCAGCGGCCGCGAACTGGCTGCGGTATATGTGCCCACCACCCCGAACCCGACCTCCGGTTACCTGGAAATCGTCCCGGTTGAGCTGCTCACGCCCACCGACTGGACCGTGGACCAGGCCATGAGCTTCATCATTTCCGGTGGCGCGGTCGCCCCGGACAGCGTGCCATTCACGCGCTCCGCCGACCGTTGAGCCCTCTCCCATCCCTTGCGGCGGGCCCCACAAGGCATGGGATATAACCGGACCTGTATCACCGGCGCGTGTTCATCCGCGCCACGGCTGGTCGTCACCGCGGATATCGGGCAAGCTCCCGGGTCGATGTATTTGCGGAACACCTGATGCCTTACAGCCCGTTGCGCCTGCTTGCGCTTGCCATTGCCTCGATCATGACGCTGTCCGTTGCGGCCCCTGCCGACGCGGCGAAGAAGAAAACCCAGCGCCAGTCAGCGCCGCAGAGCCGCGCCGCCAAGCCCCGCACCACGCCGCGCCCGGCCCCGCGCCGCCCGGCGGCGGTGCCGCTGCCGATCAAGCAGGACAACGCCGCCAAGCTCAACCGCATCTACGACGAATACTGGGATGCCTCGATGCGGCTCAACCCGCTGCAGGCCACCTTCCAGGGCGACCCGCGCTACAACGACCAGCTGCCCAACTTCCTGTCCGCCGCCTCACGCCAGCAATCGCACGACTTCATGGTCGAGTGGCTGGGCAAGGTCCAGGCCGTCGGCCCCAGCGGCCTGCAGGGCCAGGACCTGCTGAGCTATGAGATCTTCGTGCGCGACGCGCAGGTCTCGCTGGCCGGCGAGCAATACCCGACCTGGATGCTGCCGATCAACCAGTACTACAACCTGTCCAGCATCATCGCGGTGCTGGGCTCGGGTGCGGGCGCGCAACCGTTCCGCACGGTCAAGGACTATGAGAACTGGTCCAAGCGCTCACTCGGCATCCCGGCGCTGTTCGACCAGGCCATCGCCAACATGCGCGAAGGCAAGGCCGCCGGGGTGGTGCAGCCACGTGCATTGATGGAAAAAGTGCTGCCGCAGCTGGACGCGGTGATCAAACCCACCGCCGAGGAAAGCCTGTTCTGGGGCCCGATCCGCAACATGCCCGAGGACTTTTCCGCCGAGGACAAGGCCAGGCTCAGCGCCGAGTACAAGCGCATGATCGAGAACCGGATCATGCCGGCCTATCGTTCCCTGCGCGGTTTCATCGCCACCGAATACATGGCCGCCGCGCGCAGCACCGATGGCATGGCCGCGCTGCCCAATGGTCGCGCCTGGTATGCACACAATGTTGCCAGCAGCACCTCACCGGCGCGCACACCGGCCGAAATCCACGCGCTGGGCGAGCAGGAGGTCAAGGACCTGCAGGCACGCATCGATGCGGTGATGAAGCAGGCCAGGATCCGCGGCTCGCAGCAGAAAGCCTTCAACGCGATGCGCAACGACCGCCAGTTCGTGTTCCGCGACGCCAACGCCCTGCTGGCGCGCTATGCAGAGACCGGCGTGCGGGTGAATGCCGCCGTGCCCGCATTGTTCAACGAGCAGCCCAAGGCCAGCCTGGAAATCAAACCCGTGGAGGCCGAGCGCGCCGCCACTTCCAGCGCCGCCAGCTACCAGCCGGGCAGCGCTGATGGCCAGCAACCAGGCGTGCTTTACGTCAATACCAGTGACCTGCCCTCACGCAAGCGCTGGGCAGTGACGATGCAGTACCTGCACGAGGCCATTCCCGGCCATCACTACCAACTGGGCGCGCAGCAGGAACTGACTGCACTGCCGCGCTTCCGCCGCCTTGGTGGCGATGTCGCCTATGTGGAAGGCTGGGGCCTGTACGCCGAATCGCTCGGCCAGGAACTGGGCCTGTACAGCGACCCCTACGATCAGCTCGGCTATCTGCAGACCACCTTGCTGCGCACCGTGCGGCTGGTCGCCGACACCGGCCTCAATGCCGCCGGCTGGAGCCGCCAGCAGGCCACCGAATACATGGTCAAGAACGCCGACATTCCGGCCGCCGATGCCGCCTCCGAGGTCGAGCGCTTCATGGCCTTGCCCGGCCAGACCCTGGCCTACCGCGTAGGCGAGATCAAGATCCGCCTGCTGCGTGACAAGGCCAAGGCCGAACTCGGTGATCGCTTCGACCCACGCGAGTTCCATCATGAAATCCTCAAGGACGGCTCCATGCCATTGGAGATCCTTGAAGCCAAGATCGACCGCTGGATCGCCAGCAAGAAAGCCTGATCACCTACCCAGGAGCCGCCATGCCACGCTGGAAACCCCGACTCGCCCTGCTCTGCCTGTTCGCGTGCTCCAGCCTGGCCGCTGCCGCCCCCTTGGCGCCGCCTGATGCGGGCATCGACGGCTTGATGCAGCGCTACGACGGCCAGGTTCCCGGCGCTTCTGTGCTGGTATTGAAAGATGGCCAGCCGGCATTCCGCCGCAGCTACGGACTGGCCGTGGTCGAAGACGGCACTGCGGTCACCCCGGCCAGCAATTTCCGCCTGGCCTCGGTCAGCAAGCAGTTCACCGCCGCGGCAATCCTGCTGCTGGCCGAAGACGGCAAGCTGGGCATCGATGACCCACTGAAGAAGTGGCTGCCCAGCCTGCCCGCCGTGGCCGACACGATGACCCTGCGGCAGCTGCTCAGTCACACCAGCGGCCTGCTCGACTATGAAGAGCTGATGGACCCGGCGGATACCCGCCAGGTCCATGACGCCGACGTGCTGCAACTGCTGCAGAAAGAGAACCGGACTTACTTCACGCCGGGCAGTGACTACCGCTACAGCAATAGCGGCTATGCCTTGCTGGCGCTGGTGGTGGGCAAGGCATCGGGCAGCGACTTCGCCAGCTTCCTGCGCCAGCGCATCTTCCTGCCGCTGGGCATGAGCAACACCTACGCGCACCAGGACGGCATCGATGAGGTGCCCAACCGCGCCTATGGCTACAGCCAGATCGATGGCCGCTGGCAGCGTACCGACCAGAGCACCACCAGTGCCGTGCTCGGCGATGGCGGCATCTATTCCTCCATTGACGATCTGGCCAAGTGGGATGCGGCGTTGTACGACGAACGCCTGCTGAAAGCAGCGTCACTGAAACTGGCGTTCAGCCCGGCAACGAAAACCACTGAACCCAACGTTCCGTTCTATGGCTTCGGCTGGCGCATCAATGGGGAAGCGCTGTGGCATAGCGGCGAGAGCATCGGCTTCCGCAATGTGGTCGTGCGTTATCCGACGCAGAAGCTGACGGTGATCGTGTTGAGCAACCGCAACGAACCCGAACCCTATGCACTGGCCATCGACATCGCCCGGCGCTGGCTGGATGCTGCGCGATGAATCTGCTTGGCATCCACCATGTTGCGGTGATTGCCACCGACTACGCGCGTTCGCGTGACTTCTACGTGCGCATCCTCGGGCTGGAAGTGATTGCCGAGAATTACCGCGACGCGCGTGACTCCTGGAAGCTGGACCTGCGCCTGCCCGATGGCAGCCAATTGGAATTGTTCTCCTTCCCGAACCCTCCCGCACGCCCCAGCCGCCCGGAAGCCCGCGGACTGCGCCACCTCGCCTTCCGTGTCGCGGCGCTGGACGATGTAGTGGCCCACCTGCAACGCGAAGGCGTAGCCTGCGAGCCGGTACGCGTGGACGAATTCACCGGCAGCCGCTTCACCTTCTTCGCCGACCCCGACGACCTACCGCTGGAACTCTACGAGACCCCAGCCAGGTAGTGCCGAGCCATGCTCGGCAGAGGCTTTCCTGGCGAAAAGCTGCCCTCACCCCAACCCCTCTCCCGCCAGCGGGAGAGGGGCTGAAGCAAGCGATGCCGCTACCCCGTAGTGCCGAGCCACGCTCGGCAGGCGCTTTCCTGGCAACACACCAGCGCAACGGATTGCAGGAACGGCGTAAGCCGCGAAGCCAAAGCAAGATCAACAGCGATAAAGCCAACCCCTCCCCAACCCTCCCCTTCGCCTTCGGCCAAAGAGAGGGCGCAACAACAGGTCACATTCCGACCGTATCCACGTCCCTGGTCCTAATGACTTCCGGCGCATTGTCGCCGGCCCGGCCGTGGCGGAAGGTTGCGGTCATCATCCAAGGAGAGGTTGGGTTCCCATGCTGCAGATCCGTGGTCTGTCGAAAACCTACGCCAATGGCGTACACGCACTGAAAAATGTCGATCTCGACATTCCCCGCGGCATGTTCGGCCTGCTTGGTCCCAATGGCGCCGGCAAGTCCTCCTTGATGCGAACCCTGGCCACCCTGCAGGAGGCCGATTCCGGCAGCGCCACCTTGACCACCGCCGATGGGGCCAGCATCGACGTCCTGCGCGACAAGGATGCGCTGCGCCGCAAGCTCGGCTACCTGCCACAGGACTTCGGCGTCTACCCCAAGGTCAGCGCACTCGACCTGCTCGACCATTTCGCCGTACTGAAGGGCCTGACCGCGCGCAAGCAGCGCAAGGAAGTGGTCGAAGCCCTGCTGCAGCAGGTCAACCTCTGGGATGCACGCAAGCGCAAGCTCGGCACCTATTCCGGTGGCATGCGCCAGCGTTTCGGCATCGCCCAGGCGCTGCTGGGCAACCCGCAGCTGGTGATCGTCGACGAACCCACCGCCGGCCTGGACCCGGAAGAGCGCAACCGCTTCCTCAACCTGCTGGCCGAGATCGGCGAGAACGTAGCGGTGATCCTGTCCACGCACATCGTCGAGGACGTCACCGACCTGTGCCCGACCATGGCCATCATGAACAAGGGTGAGGTGCTGCTGACCGGACGTCCCACCGATGCCATCAATGCATTGCAGTCACAGGTCTGGCGCAGGCAGGTGGCCAAGGCCGCGCTGCCTGACTACGAAAGCCGGTTTACCGTGCTGTCGACGCGACTGGTTGGCGGCCACCCGGTGATCCACGTATTCGCCGACAACTGCCCTGAAGCAGGCTTCGAACCGGTAGCACCGGGCCTGGAGGACGTCTACTTCCAGCGCCTGCGCCTGCAGGCGCAGGCCGCCTGACGGAGACGACCATGACCCTCGCCTTCCTGCGCTTCGAGCTACGCGAGCAGCTGCGTTCTCCCTTGTTGTGGCTGCTTGCGGTGCTGTTCGCCCTGCTCGCCTTCGGTGCCGCCTCCAGCGACGCCGTCCAGATCGGTGGCGGCATCGGCAATGTGCATCGCAATGCACCGTCGGTGATCGCCAGCTTCATGACCTCCTTCACCCTGCTCGGGCTGCTGGTGGTTACCTTGTTCGTCAGCAACGCATTGCTGCGCGACTTCGAACTCGGCACCTCGGAACTGGTGTTCTCCAGCCCGATCAAACGCCGCGACTACCTGCTTGGGCGGCTTGGCGCGGCCCTGCTGGCCAGCCTGCTGATGTACGTGATCATCGGCATCGGGTTGTTCATCGCCCAGTTCATGCCGTGGATCGATGCCGCCCGGCTGGGGCCAGTGTCACTGCGGCCCTATCTGTGGTCGTTCGCCTTCATGGTGCTGCCGAACGTGCTGTTCACCACCGCCCTGCTGTCCGTGCTGGCGGTTACCACCCGCAACATCCTGTGGGTCTATATCGGCGTCATCGTGTTCTTCGTGCTGTACGGCGTCAGCCGCGCCCTGCTGGCCGACATCGACAACATGCGCATCGCCTCGCTGCTCGATCCACTGGGCATGCGCGCGATGAGCCATGCAACGCGCTACTGGTCGGCCGAGGAGCGCAACACCGGCCTGCCTGCGTTCACCGGTTACCTGCTGGAGAACCGCGTGCTGTGGCTGGCGGTGACCGGCGCGTTGTTCGCCGCGACGTTCGCCCTGTTCCGCACCGAGCGCAGCGGCACCGGCCGCAAGCGGGGCAGGAAGGTGGCCAGCGTCGCTACCACCGACGGCAAACGCAGCAATGTGATTGCACCCAAGGTCACTCCCAGCTTCAAGGCTGCAACCGGTTGGCGGCAGCTGCTGCGTCAGGTCGGCTTCGATGCGCTGGGCGTGTTCCGCAGTGCGCCGTTCCTGGTGTTGCTGGTACTGGGCATGGCCAACTTCATTCCCAGCGCCCTGCACCGTCAGACCATGTACGGCACACCCAGCTGGCCGGTGACCTCGCAGATGCTGGAAGCGCTGCAGGGTAGCTACAGCTTCCTGTTGATCATCATCGTGCTGTTCTATGCCGGCGAGCTGGTTTGGCGGGAACGCAGCGCGCGCATCGCCGGTATCAGCGATGCCATGCCGGTGCCGAACTGGGTGCCGCTGCTGGGCAAGTTCCTCACCCTGATCGCGGTGGTGGTCGCGTTCCAGGCCATTGGCGGCCTTACCGCCATTGCCATCCAGCTGAGCAAGGGCTACACCCAGATCGAGCCCTTGCTGTACGTCAAGACGCTGGCCCTGAACTCGGTGGTCTACATCCTGATGGGCGGCATGGCCTTGGTGCTGCAGGTGCTGA
>Ga0308158_10001520_pt1 | contig 24686 bp, 21 predicted proteins | sample PhyBR2_FD_201038 | JGI IMG/M metagenome (GOLD analysis project Ga0308158, IMG submission 201038) | Phyllosphere microbial communities from UC Gill Tract Community Farm, Albany, California, United States - DLSLB.R2 | ecosystem: Host-associated > Plants > Phyllosphere > Unclassified | place: USA... | reverse complement strand
TGCTCGGCAGAGGCCTTGCCGGTAGAGCCCCTGCCGAGCATGGCTCGGCACTACAGGAGGTGGGCTTTACCGCGCGGGTAACGGAATGCTGTCGTCCTGGCGGTCTTCGCGCACCGCCATCGTCGCGTCATCGCCGCTCACGCGCATCATCTGCAGTGGCTGGCCATCGAGGCGGAACTCCAGTGCCGACTGCAGCCTATCCAGCGCCTGTACCTGCGTGCACAGCGAGCGCACGTGCTGCTCCAGGGCGGCAGCGCGCACTTGCAGACGCTGCTCCAGTTCGGCGTCGAGTTTGTCTGCGCGCGCATCCAGCTTGTCCCCGCCACCGGTGAATACCGCCCACAGCATGCTGCGGGCGATGGAGCTGCTCAGGCTCTCGGCGGCATCCTGCACCCGTGCTTCGAAACCTTCATTGAACAGGTCCTGGTCCCAGCGGCCGCGGCCGATGGTCTGTTCGACAAAGCGCTCGGCCTCCTTGCGCAACTTGCGCACTTTGCGGGAGTTGGCGTTACCGGTGAGGCCTTCGTAAACCGAGTCCAGCGTATCGAAGCTGATGCCAACGGACTCGGTGGCGATGCCGGTCACCGCCGGCATCAGCCGACGCACGCCATCCTCCAGTGCGCGCAGACGTTGTGCATCGGCGGGCGATACCGTCTGCATGCGGTTGTCGATGCTCAGCTGGCCGTCGTGGAAGACGATCTCGCGCATGGGCAGCGTATTGCGGCGCAGCCAGATGCCGCCGCCGTCGACCAGCACGTTGTAGTCGGTGGATACGCCGCATTGATCGGCGGACAGCTCAGGCGCCTTGACCGTGCCGGCCTGGGCCGCCAGCGGCAGCAGCAGGGTAAGCGAGACCGCGATGGAAGACAGGCGCATGGCATGGATCCCTTGCCGTGAACATGGACGCAGCTTGGCGGCTCCTGTCGCAGCTGGCGCAGGCCGGAAGTCACGTCCGGAATTTCATCAGAAATTTACGCTATCAACTCAGGTGGTTTCCCTACAAAAAAACTCTGTAAAAGGCTTGACTGCGCACTCCGTTCGAGCGGGCTGCAGTGTCCGGCCCGGGCGCCGGACAGTCCAGGCCTTGTGCCGCAAGGCTTGGCAAAGAAATACTAGATTTGGTGTTGACCCTGTCATACACCCCCACTATCTTGTGCCCCGTCGGTTCTGGCGGAATTTTCCGTCGGATTAATAGGGAAGCCGGTGATGCCTTCAAGGCTAGTCCGGCACTGCCCCGCAGCGGTAATTGGGAACGACCCCGCCAACAGCACTGAGGCACAGGCCTTGGGAAGCGGCGGAGTAGGAGAAGGCCCCCGCCTTCCTGCCCATGAGTCCGAAGACCTGCCGACAGCCACGCGATGCACACCGCGTGGTGCCGGCTGCGGTGTCTTCGAGGGGAAGACGGCTGGTGACGTGGTGCCGTACTGCTGCCGACCCTGGGTCGCGGGCAGTCGCGGCTGCTGCGACGCCGTCCTTCCATGCTCGCTGCTCCGTACCGGCTCTGCTTCCTGCGCGGGCAGGAGCTGCGTGCATAACGTTTGCAAGGACACCATCGTCGTGACTGCCACTCATACTGACGTCGCTCCGGCTGAAGCCGGTTTTGAACTGACCCCGCCGCCGACCGCCACCGCCATGAGCGTGACCAAGCGCAATGGCAGCACCGAGCCGGTAGACCTCAACAAGATTGTCCGTGCCATCCAGCGTTGCTGCGAAGGCCTGCACGCGGTGGACCCGATGCGGGTGGCCACGCGCACCATCTCCGGCCTGTACAACGGCGCCAGCACCCAGGAACTGGACGAGCTGTCGATCCGTACCGCCGCCCTGCTCATCGGCGAAGAGCCCGAGTACGGCCGCCTGGCCGCGCGCCTGCTGGCCAACTTCATCGCCAAGGAAGTCTCCGGGCAGGAAATCCATGCGTTCTCGCAGTCGGTGGGCCGTGGCCACGAAGTGGGCCTGATCAACGACCGCCTGCTGAACTTCGTGCAGGTCAATGCACGCAAGCTCAACGATGCGATCGACCCGGGCTACGACCTGAACTTCGATTACTTCGGCCTGCGCACCATGTATGACCGCTACCTGCTGCGGCATCCGCATACGCGCAAGGTCATCGAGACCCCGCAGCAGTTCTTCCTGCGCATCGCCAGCGCGCTGAGCGAGGACGTGCCCGAGGCACTGGCGCTGTACCAGCGCCTGGGCAGCCTGGACTACCTGCCGTCCAGCCCGACCCTGTTCAATGCCGGCACCAGCCACGAGCAGCTGTCCTCGTGCTTCCTGCTGGATTCGCCGCAGGACTCGCTGGAATCCATCTACGACCGCTATGCCGACATCGCCCAGCTGTCCAAGTTCAGCGGCGGCATCGGCGTCAGCTATACCCGCGTGCGTTCGCGTGGCTCGCTGATCAAGTCCACCAACGGCCACTCCAACGGCATCGTGCCGTGGCTGAAGACGCTGGATTCGTCGGTGGCAGCGGTCAACCAGGGCGGCAAGCGCAAGGGCGCGGCCTGCGTCTACCTGGAAACCTGGCACGCCGACATCGAGGACTTCCTCGAGCTGCGCGACAACGCCGGTGACGATTCGCGCCGTACCCACAACCTCAACCTGGCCAACTGGGTGCCGGACCTGTTCATGCAGCGCGTGGAGGCCGACCAGGAATGGTCGCTGTTCGACCCGCGCGTGGTGCCCGAGCTCACCGACCTGTACGGCCCGGCCTTCGAGCAGGCCTATGTACAGGCTGAAATGCAGGGCAAGGCCCGCAAGAGCGTATCCGCCCGCAAGCTGTACTCGCGGATGATGCGCACCCTGGCCGAGACCGGCAATGGATGGATGACGTTCAAGGACAAGTGCAACCTGGCCAGCAACCAGACCCTGCGCGCCGGCAACGTGATCCACCTGTCCAACCTGTGCACCGAGATCCTGGAGATCACCTCCAACGACGAGACCGCGGTCTGCAACCTGGGTTCGATCAACCTGGGCAACCACATCGACGAACACGGCGACTTCGATTTCGAGAAGCTGGCCGAGACCGTGCGCCTGGCCGTGCGCCAGCTCGACCGTGTGATCGACCTGAACTTCTACCCGATTGAAACCGCCCGCCGCGGCAACCTGCGCTGGCGCCCGGTTGGCCTGGGCTGCATGGGCCTGCAGGACGTGTTCTTCCGCAAGCGCCTGGCGTTTGATTCGGAACCGGCCCGCGCGCTGTCGGCCAAGATCGCCGAGACCATCTACTTCCACGCCCTGGAAGTGTCCTGCGAGCTGGCCCAGGAACGTGGCAAACACCCCTCGTTCAACGATACCCGCGCCGCCCACGGCGAGCTGCAGTTCGACGCCTGGAATGTGGTGCCGGAAGACACCGCGCGCTGGGACGCCCTGCGTGAGCGCATCAAGCAGCACGGCCTGCGCAACTCGCTGATCATCGCCATCGCCCCGACTGCCACCATCGCCTCGATTGCCGGCTGCTACGAATGCGTGGAGCCGCAGGTGTCCAACCTGTTCAAGCGCGAGACGCTGTCCGGCGACTTCCTGCAGATCAACCGCCACCTGGTGGCCGAACTGAAGCAGCTGGGCCTGTGGACGGCGGAAATGCGCGATGCGATCAAGCTCGCTGACGGTTCCATCCAGAACCTGCCGCAGATCCCGGAAACCCTGCGGCATATCTACCGCACCGCCTGGGAACTGCCGATGCGCTCGCTGATCGACATGGCCGCCGACCGCGGTGCCTACATCGACCAGTCGGCCTCGCTCAACCTGTTCATGGAAAGCCCGAACATCGGTGCGATGTCGTCCATGTACATGTACGCATGGAAGAAGGGCATCAAGACCACCTACTACCTGCGTTCGCGTCCGGCCACCAAGATCGCCAAGACCACGGTCAGCAGCTACACCCCGGTCGAAGCCGTGGCCTGCTCGCTGGAAAACCCGGAAGCCTGCGAGGCCTGCCAGTAAAGCGGGAGTGAGTTAAGAGGCGCGAGGAGTGAGAGGGAACAAAGCAAGCGCTGCATTCTCTCGTTATTTTCCTCACTTCTCGCTCCTTCTCCTCCTCCGCAGGGTGGTCAGCATGCGGCTGGCTTCGTTGATCAGGCTACGGGGTACCGCAGTCTGGTCAACTGGAAACCAGTCGAGCTGTTCACATAAGGTCAAAAGAGTTTCGAGTTCAGCCAGTGATCCGTGTGCGATGGCAAGGAAGTGTGCTTTCTCTGCGCTGGATTCACGGGTCCAACCTTCGGCGATATTGGCCGGTACCGAGGTGGCGGCCCGGGTGAGCTGGCTACGCATGCCGTAGACCTCCTCGCGCGGCAGCAGTGGTGCCAGCCGGTATATCGCCAACGTCAGATGCATCGTTTTTTGCCAGATGATGGTTTGCCGGTAATGCATTTCCCCTCCAGAAGATGAGTGTCTACTCAATTTCTCCTCTGGACAAAGAAAGCCAATAAGGAAAATCCAAATGTCTTCGTCAGCCGATATCGATCAGGCCGCTACTCTCACTTCTCACTCCTCTTCACTCACTCCTGTGCAAGGGCGGCGCCCGATGCTCCTGGACCCTGGTTTCGAGCTGACCCTGCGTCCGATGCGTTACCCGGACTTCTACGAGATGTACCGCAACGCGATCAAAAACACCTGGACGGTGGAAGAGATCAATTTCCAGATCGACATCACCGACCTGCACCAGAAGATGTCGCCGGCCGACCAGCACCTGATCCACCGCCTGGTCGCGTTCTTCGCCACCGGCGACTCGATCGTGTCGAACAACCTGGTGCTGAACCTGTACCAGCATCTCAATGCGCCGGAAGCGCGCATGTACCTGTCGCGCCAGCTGTACGAAGAAGCGTTGCATGTGCAGTTCTACCTGACCCTGCTGGACAACTACCTGCCGGATCCGGAAGAGCGCTTCAAGGCGTTTGCCGCGGTGGAGAACATCGACTCGATCAAGAAGAAGGCCGATTTCTGCTTCAAGTGGATCGACTCGCTGCAGGAGACCAAGCGCCTGGAAACCCGCGAGGACCGCCGCCAGTTCCTGCTCAACCAGATCTGCTTTGCCGCCTGCATCGAGGGCCTGTTCTTCTTTGCTGCGTTTGCCTATGTGTATTACTTCCGTTCGCGCGGCCTGCTGCCGGGCTTGGCCTCGGGCACCAACTGGGTGTTCCGCGACGAGAGCTGCCACATGGAGTTCGCCTTCGAGTGCGTACGCAAGATCCGCGCCGAAGAACCTGACCTGTTCGACGCGAAGATGGAGCAGGAGGTCTACCAGATGCTGGAAGAGGCCATCGACTGCGAAGTGCAGTTTGCCGAGGACGTGCTGTCCGGTGGCGTGGCTGGCATTTCCACCCGCGACATGCGTCAGTACCTGCAGCATTGCGCCGACAACCACTTCCTGAAACTGGGCATGGCCAAGAAGTACAACGTGCGCAACCCGCTGCCGTTCATGGAGCTGCAGGACGTGCAGGAACTGACCAACTTCTTCGAGCGCCGCGCCTCTGCCTATCAGGTGGGCGTGCAGGGCGAAGTGGCGTTCGACATGGCGTTCTGAGCGACGCTCTCCCGTGCGCGAAGCGCGCTTGGCTCCCTCCCTTTCACCGCAGGTGAAGGGAGCGCGCTTGTCTCCCTCCCTTGCGCGGAGCGCAGGGGAGGGTTGGGGAGGGGTGCTTTGGGCTCTACACGTAGCGCTCGATTGCAGCTTTTTGCGGAAGCTCCCAGCAACAGCAACAGCAACAGCAAAGGCACCCCTCCCCAGCCCTCCCCTCGGCTGCGCCGAAGGGAGGGGGCAGAGCGAAGTGCTGCGGCGTTACTGGTCTCCCTCTCTTTCACCGAAGGTGAAGGGGAGGGTTTGGGAGGGATGCGTCGCAGGCTTCTGAGGCTTTATCGGCTTCGCGGCTCACGCCGGTCCTACAAAAGCTATCTGCAGCTGCGTACACAAGCTGCACAGCTTTGCGGGCGTATCATCTGCGCCAACTTACAGGTGACACCCCCATGACCCCCATTCCCGAAACGAACCCGCCGGTCGAAGTCCGCATGGCGGAAATCGTCTTCCCCAACCACACCAACCATATGGGCACGCTGTTCGGCGGCCAGGCGCTGGCGTGGATGGACAAGGCAGCATTTCTCGCTGCGGCCCGTTATTCCCGTTGCACCGTGGTCACCGCACGCTCGGACCAGGTCGATTTCAAGCTGCCGATCCGCATCGGGCAGATGGTGGAAACCATCGGCCGGGTGGTCAAGGTTGGCCGCAGTTCGATGCATGTGGAAGTCGAACTGATCGCCGAAGACCTGCACAACGGCGAACGTGCGCTCTGCACCAAAGGTACCTTCGTGATGATCGCGCTGGATGGCGAAGGTCATCCGACCACCGTGCCGGCGCTGCCGACGCAGGCCTGAGCTGCGCGGTGATGACCACTTCATCGGTACCGACCGGGCGTCTGTCGCCGGCAGTGATCACCGAATTGCCGGAATTCATCGCCGGCCATCGGCGCCTGTTCGTGGTAACGGGTGCCGGTTGCAGCACCGACTCCGGCATTCCCGACTATCGCGATCGCGATGGCCAATGGAAGCGCACGCCGCCGGTGACCTACCAGGCCTTCATGGGCGAGGAAGCAACACGCAAGCGTTATTGGGCACGCAGCCTGCTGGGCTGGCCGCGTTTCGGCCAGGCCTTGCCCAATGGCACGCACCGTGCGCTGGCGGCGTTGGAAGCCGATGGTCGCATCGAGCTGCTGCTGACCCAGAACGTGGATTGCCTGCACCAGGCGGCGGGCAGCCAGACGGTGATCGATCTGCACGGCCGACTGGACCAGGTACGTTGCATGGGCTGTGAAGCACGCAGCTCGCGTGAGCTGCTGCAACAGCGACTGCTGGATGCCAACCCGGGCTGGGACACCTTGGAGGCCGGCATCGCGCCCGATGGTGATGCTGATCTGGAAGCCGATTTCTCCGCCTTCAGCGTGCCGGCCTGTGATGCATGTGGTGGCGTGCTTAAACCTGACGTGGTGTTCTTCGGCGAGAACGTGCCGCGCGAGCGCGTTGCCGCCGTGCATGAACATCTGCAGCGTTCCGATGCGGTGCTGGTGCTGGGATCGTCGCTGATGGTCTATTCGGGTTTTCGCTTCGTCGATGCCGCCGCCAAGGCCGGTTTGCCGATAGCCGCGGTCAATCTCGGCCGTACCCGCGCCGATCACCTGCTGTCGCTGAAGGTGGAAATGCCCTGCGCCCAGGCACTTGCCTTCCTGTTGGACGGCACCAAGACGCAGTGATCCATCACGCCGGTTGAATCAACGGCCGGCGCGGCGTGCAATGGGCGCCCCCACCGTTGATGGACGTTCCCCACGTGAGCCAGCTTTTCTCACCGTTGTCGCTAGGCCCGCTTTCCCTTTCCAACCGCATCGTCATCGCGCCGATGTGCCAATACTCGGCCGAAGACGGGCAGGCCACCGATTGGCACACGATCCATCTGGGCCAGCTGGCGCAGTCCGGCGCCGGCCTGTTGATCATCGAAGCCACGGCGGTCGAGCCGCGTGCGCGCATCAGCTGGGCTGATCTTGGCCTATGGGACGACGCTACCGAGGCGGCGCTGGGCAAGGTGCTGGCATCGACGCGACGCTGGTCGACCATGCCGATCGGCGTGCAGCTGGCCCATGCCGGGCGCAAGGCGTCCACTGCGCGCCCGTGGGACGGTGGTGGCGCGATCGCCCCGGGTCAGGAACACGGCTGGCAGGTGCTGGCGCCGTCGGCGTTGCCGTTCAAAGCAGGAGACCCGATCCCGGAAGCGTTGGATGATGCCGGCATCGAAGCCGTGGTCGAAGACTTTGTCGCTGCCGCCAGGCGCGCGGTGCGGCTGGGTCTGGAGCTGATCGAGCTGCACGCCGCGCATGGCTACCTGCTGCATCAGTTCCTGTCGCCGCTGAGCAACCAGCGCGATGATGCCTACGGCGGCTCGCTGGAAAACCGCATGCGCCTGTTGCTGCGGGTATTCGATGCGGTGCGTGCGGTGGTGCCGAGCAGCGTTGCACTGGGCGTGCGCATCTCTGCTACCGATTGGGTAGAAGGCGGCTGGGATGTCGCCCAGAGCATCGTGCTGGCCAAGGCGCTGGAGGCACGCGGCAACGACTTCCTGCATGTGTCCAGCGGCGGGCTGGATCCGCGCCAGCAGATTCCGGTCGAGCCCGGCTACCAGGTGCCGCAGGCGGCGGCGATCAAGGCCGAAATCGGCACGCCGGTGATCGCGGTGGGCCTGATCACAGAGCCGACGCATGCCGAGGAAATCCTCGTCGATGGCAAGGCCGACGCAATCGGCATCGCCCGCGGCATTCTCTACGACCCGCGCTGGCCGTGGCATGCCGCGGCAGCGCTGGGCGCGCAGGTGACGGTGTCGCCGCAATACATGCGCTGCGAACCCCATGAAGCGCGCGGTCTGTTCAAGCTCGACCAACGAGGCTGACGTCCGGCGAAGGCGCCAGCGGTGCGGAAGCTGGCGCTCAGGCGTGGTCGATGTCGATGCGCCAGGCAGGCGGCAGGGCATCGAGGATGTGCTGCAGCAGCGAGCGCACTTTCGGGGTCAGGTCGCGGCGGTCGCTGACGCACAGGAACAGGCGCATCGGCTCCGGTGAGGCCTGCGCATCGCTGCTGGCCTCATCCTGGAACAGGGCCTGCAGCTCACCGCGTGCCAGATACGGGGCGGCGACGAAGCTCGCCAGCCGGGTGATGCCGCCGCCGCGTGCGGCCATCGCCGCCAGGGCATCGATATCGTCGCTGACCAGCGCTGGTTGTACCTCAGCATCAAAGCGCAGGCCGTCGCGGACGAAACCCCAGCGCAGGTAGCGTCCATCCAGCGGATAGCGGAACAGCAGGCAGCGGTGCTCGTGCAGCTCATCGGGTGTACGCGGTGTGCCGGCGATGGCCAGATAGGCCGGTGCGGCACAGAACACGAATGGCACCTGCGCGATGGGCCGTGCCACCAGGCCTTCCTCCAGCTGCGGCTCGATGCGGATGCTGACATCCACGTCTTCATGGGCGTGGTCGACGCTGCGGTCGGCCAGCAGCAGCTCCATTTCCAGTCGCGGATAACGTTGCTGCAGGGCCGGCAGCAATGGTGCAAGCACATGCCGGCCGAACGCGGCACTGCTGGCGATGCGCAGCCGACCGGCCGGCATCGCATCGGGGTCGGTCACCGCTGCCTGGGCGCGCTGCAGGTCGCGCTCGATATGCCGCACCTGCGCCAGATACAGCGCGCCACGTTCGGTCAGCGCCAATTGGCGGGTAGTGCGGTTGAACAGGCGCACGCCCAGATGGGCTTCCAGGCGGGCGATGTTCTGGCCCACCGCTGCCGCGCTGATGCCCAGGGTACGCGCGGCAGCGGCCAGGCTGCCGGCGTCGGCGGTGCGGATGAAGCTGCGGATGGCGTGGAGGATGTTCATGCCGCTCGGCATTTTCCGGGAGGATTGCAAAGTAAATCTTTATAAAGCGCCAAGCCGACGCGATCTAGCCGTCCGCCGGCTTGCCGACTATCGTGCCCGGCCCGCAGCGCCTGATTGCTGCATGCATGGATCCCGCTGGATGCCAGACTCCCGTTCCGTCGCCGTTGCCCGCTGGAAGTTGCATGCGCGCGCCACACCTGTTGTTTTCGCGTTCTTCATGGCCTCGATCATGGCCATGCTGATGTGCCTGGTGATCACGGCCGCCAATGCCGGCATCGATGGCCAGTTCCCGGTGCGGGTGCTGTCGGCTTACTGCCTGGCGATGCCAACCGCATTCTGCTGCGTGCTAATGGTGCGGCCGGTGGTGATGCGACTGGTGGCGCTGACGGTACATCCGCACTGAGCAGGCCGACGGGCAAACCGTGTCAGCTGCAACTGTCTTTGCCGGGGATCGACTGGAACGGTTACTTTCCACGACCCCACCGATAAATGTTGTTGGCCATGCGTCCCGATTTCATCCTCACTCTTTCCTGCCCGGACCGCACCGGCATTGTCTATCGCGTGTCCGGCCTGCTGTTCGAGGCGGGCTGCAACATCCTCGATGCCCAGCAGTTTGGTGATGATGAAAGCGGCCGCTTCTTCCTGCGCGTGCATTTCGACATGGGCAATGCGGGCGATGAACCGGTGGTGCGCGCCAGGCTGCAGGGCCTGGGCGAAGAGTTCGCAATGCAATGGGAGTTGCATGATGCGCGCCGCCGCGCGCGCCTGCTGGTGCTGGTCAGCAAGCAGGGCCATTGTCTCAATGACCTGCTGTTCCGCACCCATAGCCGCCAGCTGAAGGTGGATATCGCTGCGGTGGCCTCCAACCACAATGACTTCGCCGGGCTGGCTGGTTCCTACAACGTGCCCTTCCATCACCTGCCGGTGAGCACCGAGAACCGCGAGCAGCAGGAACAGCAGATCATCGACCTGGTCGAGCGTGAACGCATCGATCTGGTGGTGCTGGCGCGCTACATGCAGATCCTGTCGCCGCGCCTGTGCCAGGCGCTGTCGGGCCGCGCAATCAATATCCACCACAGCTTCCTGCCCAGCTTCAAGGGTGCCCAGCCGTATCACCAGGCGCATGCGCGCGGGGTCAAGATCATCGGCGCCACCGCGCACTACGTGACCTCGGACCTGGACGAGGGCCCGATCATCGAGCAGGACGTGGCGCGCGTGGATCACGCGATGACGCCGCGCGATCTGGTGCAGCTGGGCAGCGATACCGAATCGCTGGTACTGGCGCGGGCGGTGCGCCGGCATGTCGAGCATCGCATCCTGCTCAACGGGCATCGCACGGTGGTGTTCCGCTGAATCCGGCCCGGATTCAGCCGATCTCGATACCTGCTTCCATCAACGCAATACGCGTGGCCTCGTCGCTGGCGAAGGCCACCGGCCGGGTCAGCTCCCACAGGAAGCGCACCCGGAAGCCGCTGATGGCCGCGTCCTGCGCGCTCCACAGCACGCAGTAGTCACGTGCCAGGCCACAGACGTGGACCTCGCGGATGCCGCGTTCATGCAGCCAGCCTGCCAGTCCGGTGGGGGCACGGATGGCTTGCGGGCCGATGTTCTCGCGGAACGCGCTATAGGAATCCACGAGCCGCTGTGTGCCTTTGCGCAGGATCAGGTCGGCGTGCTTCCAGTCCACCCGTGCATCCAGACTTGCTCCCTCCGTGCCCTGGACGCAGTGGTCTGGCCATAGGGTTTGTGGTTGGCCGTGCAGTTCGATGGCGTCGAATGGTTTACGCCCGTGGTGCTGGCTGGCGAACGAGGCGTGATCGGCCGGGTGCCAATCCTGGGTGGCAACCACGGTGTGGTAGTGGCGTGCTGACAACAGCGCAGCGATGCCGGGCACGATAGTGTCGCCATGCGGGCAGGGCAGGGCACCGCCGGGCATGAAATCCGGTTGCAGATCGATTACCAGCAGCGCAACGTCGGTTCCGTACATCGACAACTTCCTCACGCGGGGAAGCACAGTTTAAGCCAGCGGCGATGGAAGCAAGGTAGTGCCGAGCCATGCCCGGCAGGGGCGTGGCGAGCAATCTTGTGGGAGCGGCGTCAGCCGCGAAGCAAGCAAAGCCAAAGCACCCCTCCCCTTTGCGACGCAAAAGGGTGGGAGCAACGGCGGTAGTGCCGAGCCATGCTCGGCAGAGGCGTTACCAACAATCTCGTAGGAGCGGCGTAAGCCGCGAAGCAAGCAAAGCCAAAGCACCCCTCCCCGGCCCTCCCCATTGCTACGCAAAAGGGAGGGGGCAACGGCGGACCACGCTCGGCTCTATCGCTCAATGTGCCGTTGAACGTGAGAACAGGTTGATCACCAGCACCCCGGCGCAGATCAGGCCAATGCCGACGATGGCGGCCGCATCAAGCTTCTGCTTGAACACGAACAGCCCGATCAACGAGATCAACACGATGCCGACGCCGGACCAGATCGCGTATGCGATGCCGGTGGGGATGGTCTTCATCACCAATGCCAACAGCCAGAAGCACACGCTGTAACCGAGCAGCGCACCCACGGTGGGCCATAGCCGGCTCATGCCATCGGAGGCCTTGAGCAGCGAGGTGGCGAGCACCTCCAGGGCGATGGCGCAGGCCAACAGGGCGTAAGCGTTCATTGAGCGGACTCGACGGGTGGGGCGTTGATTCTAGCCGGGGAGGTCTTACGCCAAGGTCGCGACCGCGCGGTGTTCTTACGGTGCCTCTATACACTCCGCGCACATTGCGCCTGGGCTATCGAGCCGGTAGCCGGAACCGCGATGCAGGAGGCCATTGTGGAATCACGGAGCATGGGGGGGCAGTACCGTCGCCCGGAGGGACATGTGCTGGACGCGCGGCGGGGACGCGCGCGCCTTGCCGTCCTGGCGGCGGTACTGTGCTTTTTGCCTGGCGGCACGGCGCTGGCGCAGCACCATTTCTACAACGTACCGGCGGCAGTGCCGGTCAGCGAGGTCGCGCAGCTGGAAACGGAGCGGCGGCAACTGTTCCAGAAGATCCTCGACGATCCGGCGGACCTGGATGCCGGTTTCGCCTATGCGGTGGCATCCACCCGCCTCGGTGATTACGAGGCGGCGATCGCCACTTACGAGCGGATGCTGATCGTGCGGCCGGCGACGCCGCGGCTGCAACTGGAGCTTGCGGCGCTGTATTTCCGCCTGGGTGCCTATCCGCGCGCGCGGCAGCTGTTCGACCGGGTGCTGGCATTGCCGGAGACACCGGATCCGGTACGTCGGCGCATCGCGGGCTATATGGCCGTGATTGAAGGTGAGCGCAAACAGCGCGGCGGCTTCAGCGGCATGCTCAGCATCGGCGCACGCGCGGAAAGCAACGCCAACGGTGCGCCGGACCGTGACAGCATCAGCTTGAATGGCCGTGATTTCGAGTTGGCTCCCGATTCGCGCGCAGCCAGTGACAGCAGCCTGCAGCTGGGCGCTTTGCTGCGCTATCGGCAGCCGCTGTCCAAACAGGGCGATGTGTTGGATGTGTCGCTGGCCGCAGCCTCCAGTCGCTATCGCGATCTGGGGGAACTGGGCAGCGACGGGCTGGAGCTGCGCCTGGGGCCGGACATTTCACTCAACCGCTGGGGGTGGCGTGACGCCCGTATCGCGGTTGCCGGACTGCTGGGGCAGACCTGGCTGGATGGCACGCGCTACATGCATTCGGGAGGATTGGCGGTCGCCTTCCGCAAGCCGATAGGCCGTGAATCATTGCTGGCGGCGAATGTCGACTGGCGCGATGAGCGCTATACCCCGGCCGCGGACATGGCCAGTGCCAAGGCCTATTCGGGTGACCGCTACCGTGCCAGCGTCAGCTACAGCCGTCAGCTTGCCGATGACTGGCAGTTGCTGCTGAATCCTGGCGTCGAGCGGCGCAAGGCGCAGGTCGCGTTCAACAGTTATTGGGAACCGCGCTTCAACGTCGGCGTGAACTATCGCTACCCCGCCTTGCTCGGCAAACGCAGCCAACCGTGGATGCTGGCGGTGACTGCACAGGCAGCGCGGCGGCGCAATGATGTGCCGATGACGGTGGTCAGCCGCGATACGCGCCAACGCGGCAACGAATTGGTGCTGCAGGCGGTGCAGACCATCCCGCTGCGCAGCGGCACTGATCTGCAGCTGTATGCCGGCTACCGGCGGCTGCATTCCAACTATGCACTGCGCGAGTACAACAACCGGTTTGCCGGCTTTTCAGTGATCCAGGCGTTCTGAGGATTCCAGCGATGCGTATCCATCTACCGGTAGCGGTAATTGCGGGCCTGTTGCTTGCGGTGGCGCCGGCCTCGGCCGAGAAAGTGGGCACTGCGGCGGCGGTCGCGCCGGATGCCCAGAGTTACTTCGGTTCGACGGCACCGCGGGTGGTGCGACTGGGCGACAACGTGTTGCGCAACCAGCGCTTCCAGACCGACGCCAAGGGCGTGGTGCAGGTGCTGCTGGTGGACGGTTCCAGTTTCACCATCGGCCCGCGTTCGTCGTTGGTGATCGATCAATTCGTCTACAACCCCGAGCGGGGAACGGCGCAGCTGGCTGGCAGCATGTCGCGCGGGGTTATGCGTTTCATTGGCGGTGCGGCGTCCAAGAGCGCGGATGGAGTGAAGATCAAGACGCCGGTCGGCGTGGCCGGCATCCGTGGCGGCATTCTGGGTTTGTGCGTGGATGATGCGGCGGCCGGTTGTGCAGGCAGTGCCATCGGGCAGTTCGAGTTTGGCGATGAGGCACGCTTCGAACCGGCGCAGGGACCGGCGGTGGTGCTGCACCAACCGGGTACGGGCTTCAGTTCCAACGGCGATGGTGCCTTGATCAACAATGGCGGCGGTGCGCCGGTTGATCCGGCGGCGGCGCTGCCAGCGGCGCAGGGTGAGGACCAGAATGTCGGTGGGCTGGAGGCACAGCCAAACGCGCGTGCCGGGTTCAGCGGCGCTCCGATGGGGCCGGCGCTGGGTGTGCCCGGTGTTGTGCCGGGGCAGGGGCCTTCGGCATTGCTGCCTGCTGCGCAGGGCGACAGCCCCGGGCAATCGCAGCTTGAGACAGAGCTCGAGCGCCGCGCCACACCGCCGGATCCGGTGACGCCGGTCGACCCTGTAGGTCCGGTAGACCCGGTAGAACCAGTAGAACCAGTAGAACCGGTAGAACCAGTAGAACCGGTAGAACCGGTAGAACCGGTAGAACCGGTAGAACCGGTAGAACCAGTAGAACCAGTAGAACCAGTAGAACCGGTAGAACCGGTAGAACCGGTAGAACCAGTAGAACCAGTAGAACCGGTAGATCCGGACTTGCCCAAGACGCTGAACGGCACCATGCAAGGCTTCGCCTCTGCCTATGCCGGCAACACGGCAGTGTCCACAAGCACCGCGAGCTTCCAGTTCGATGCTGCCGCCGGTACCTTCACCGCCAGCATTGCGCCGGAGTCCTGGAACGGTGCCTCCCTGTCAGGTGCGGGTGACTATCTGCATGACCGCAGCTATGAGTTCGAAAGCAACCAAGGCAGCCTGCGCGTGGACGGAAGCCCGGACCTGCTCTGCAACTGCGATTACCTGAGCTGGGGACATTGGGAGGCGATCAATGTACCGGGAACCCAGCCGGGCATTCCGGGCGAGGATGTGCCACCGAACGTCGCACAGAACGGTTACTGGATCATCGGCAAGCTGACCCCGCTGGCCGAGCTGCCGACCAACATCGTTGCCACCTATTCGGGCATGGTGATCGGTGCGGCTTATCGTGATGACCAGGTCGTCGACGGTTTGACCGGGGATTTCACCGCGACAGTGAACTTTGCCGCCGGCACCGGCAGCTTGAACATCGCCAATTTCGATGGGCACAGTTTCGGCAGCAGCTTTGACCTGGGTTCGGCCGCTTCCGGCATGCCGGACAACGCGATCTCGGGAACCATCGAGTCCACCATGGCCGCGCCTTATTTCGGCCGCTACACCGCTGGCTTCGCCTCGGACGGCACGGACAACACCGCGGCGATGCTGGGCACCTTCGACGTGCGTGAGGAAGGCGGAACGAACTGGTCGGCCACCGGCATCTTTGCTGGCAAGAAAACCAGTGAGACGCCTGCTTCCGGCGCCCCGTGAGCGCGCTGTCGTCGAGCCGCCGCAAGGCAACGCCAGTGCGACCGCGCCGCGCCAGGCTGCTGCTCGGTGGGGTGGCGGTGTTGTTGCTGGCATTGCTGATCGACACCGCGTTCCGCGATGGCCTGTCGCGGCAGGCTGATCTGCTGTTCGACAGTTTCCAGCGCGCCGCCCCGCGTGCGGCCACGCCTGATCCGGGTGTGCTGGTGGTGGACATCGATGAGGCATCGCTGGCGCGGGTTGGGCAATGGCCGTGGCCACGCGATCAGATGGGACAGCTGGTCGATACCGTCGGCAGTCTTGGTGCGGCGGTCATTGCCTTCGACATGGTGTTCACCGAACCGGACCGTACTTCGCTGGGACCACAGCTGCAGCGCCTGCAGGCGCAGGGCATCGGCGTCCAGGTGCCGGATGGCGCGCCGTTGGACAATGATCGCGTGTTCGCCGAGGCCATCGCCCGCAACCCGGTGGTGATGGGGGTTGCGCTGTCGAGCGAAACCGGGCGCGCATTGTCACCGCCGCTGGCCGGGCTGTCGTTCGCCGGCAGCGACCCGCGCCGCTATCTGCCCGCTTTCGAAGGCGGGTTGTCCAATCTGCCGGCGTTGAGCGCGGCGGCCACCGGCATCGGCAGCTTTTCGTTTCCGCCGGCACACGACAACATCATCCGTGCGATGCCGTTGCTGGCGTCCGCCGATGGCCAGCTCTATCCCGGTCTGGGCGTGGAAGCCCTGCGCGTCGCGCAGGGCGCAACCGGCCTGGTGCTGCGCTCCAGTGATGCCAGCGGTGAAAGCGCCGCTGGCCCGCTTGCGCTGACTGCAGTGAAGGTCGGCATGCTGGAGTTGCCAGCCGCCGCCGATGGCCGCTTTCGCGTCCATTATTCGGGCATGCCGCATATGACGGTGATTCCGGCATGGCAGCTGTTGCAGGGTGATGCGGCGGCATGGTCGGACAAGGTGGAGGGCCGTGTTGTGCTGGTCGGCACCTCGGCCATCGGCCTGCGCGACATCGTTGCCACGCCGCTGGCGGCGGCCGAACCCGGCGTCAATGTGCATGCCGAGCTGATCGACCAGGCCTTGAATCAACAATCCCTGCAGCGCCCGGATTGGGCGCGCGGCGCGGAAGTGCTGGTTGCCATCGTCAGCAGTGTGCTGTTGTTGCTGGTGCTGGCGGGTGCACGGCCGCTGCTGTCTTCGCTGGTATTTCTGCTGTTGCTGGCCGGTGTGCTCGGCATGGCGTGGTGGGCGTATACCCGGCACGCCTGGTTGCTGGATCCGGTGCCGGCACTGCTATGCCTGCTGGCGGTGTTTGTAAGCATGCTGCCGGCATTGCTGTTTGCCGGTAACCGAGAGAAGCGTTTCGTGCGTTCGGCATTTGCGCGCTACCTGTCACCTGCGCTGGTCGAGCGACTGTCGCACGATGCGCAGGCCCTGCAGCTTGGTGGCCAGACGCGGCGGATCACCGTGCTTTTCTCTGATATCCGCGGATTCACCTCGTTGTCGGAGAATCTCAGCCCGGATGCATTGACCGCGTTGCTCAATGACTTCCTGACGCCAATGACCGATGTGTTGCTGGCGCATGAAGCGACCATCGACAAGTACATCGGCGACGCGATCATGGCGTTCTGGAATGCACCGGTCGACATCGCCGCGCATCCACGCAAGGCCTGCCTGGCGGCGCTGGGCATGGTGGCTGCGGTGGAGGCGCTCAATCGCGAACGCGGCAGCGCATTGCGCATCGGTGTGGGTTTGAACCTGGGCGATGCCTGCGTCGGCAACCTGGGTTCGCAGCAGCGGTTCTCCTATTCGGCCATTGGTGACACCGTCAACCTCGCCTCGCGCGTGGAAGGGCTGACCAAGTACTACGGCGTCACCGTGATGGTGGCCGATGCGGTGCGCGTCGAGGCTGCCGATCTGGCCTATCTGGAAGTGGATCGGGTGCGGGTGGTGGGACGCACTGAACCGGTGCAGCTGTTTGCCTTGCTTGGCGATGCGCAGTTTGCGCAGCAGGCGGATTTCCAGGCGCTGGCACAGGCCCACGCACAGGTTCTTGGTCTGTATCGCTGCGGGGATTTCGGTGCTGCGCTGCGTGCGCTCGGCGCACTGCAGGCGCAGTACGAACTGCAGCTGCTTACGCAGTTGCACATGCTTTACCTGCAGCGACTTGAGCAGTTGATCAAACATCCGCCGACGCAATGGGATGGCATCTTCACGGCGACCTCCAAGTAGTGCCAGACTCAACCCCTGACCTGAACCCGATCGGCACATGTCCCTGATTCCGTCGTTGACCACGTTTGTGTTGTTGATCGTCGGCCATGCATTGGCGGATTACCCGTTGCAGGGCGAGTTTCTGTCCAGGGCCAAGAACCGCTTCGCGCCGCTGGCCGGGGTGCCGTGGTACCAGGCATTGGGCGCGCATGCGGTGATCCACGGTGGGGTGGTGGGCTGGGTCACCGGCAGCATGTTGCTGGGCCTGTTCGAGGCGCTGGCACATGCTTTGATCGATGACCTCAAGTGCGGCCATCGCATCAGCTACAACGTCGACCAGCTGCTGCACATCGTCTGCAAATTTGTGTGGGTGGCCTTGCTGATGGTGTTCGGCCCCTTGCCCTGATCGCGTGCCTTGCGCCGCATCAATCCTCGAACTCGGGCATCACTTCGCCGCGGCGCCAGGCGTTGATGCCGTCCAGGCCGCCGGCCTTGTCGAGGAAACGCAGCGTGTATTCATAACCGGCCTGTTCCTGCGCACGGCCCAGCTTGAAGGCGAGCAGGCCCATGCCCGGGACGGTGGGTGGTTTCAGCAGCAGGTCGCTGCCAAGACCGGTGCCGCGCAGCATGCGCCCGGAGGTGATCTGCATCGAACGCGCCGCCACCTCACCAATACGCGGGAAGTCATCGCCCTTGCGTCGCCCGCGCAGCAGCTGCCAGGCCAGTGACAGGCGCGATGGTACGTTGCCGTAGGCACTCCGCACCCGCCACTCGTTGCCCGGCGACAGCATCGACACGATGTTGGGTCCGCTCTTGATGGCGCGCATCACCGAGATCGGCACGTTGTTCATCACCCCGCCATCGACCAGCACCTGTCCTTGTTCGTTGATCCACGGCGGCAGCGCCACCGGGATGGCGGTGGAAATGCGCAGCGCCTGCCAGGTCAGGCCGTGGCGCACCACTTCCAACTCGTTGGTGGACAGGTTGGCCCCCACCGCGAAGTAGTTCAGCGGCAGGTCTTCCAGGCGTGCATCGCCGAGCTGTGCCTGCATGCAGGCATCCAGGTGGCGGTGGTCGAGCAGGCTGTACCAGGGCAGGGTGAAGCGCCCCAGCGCCTTGTTGCGCAGGAAGAACTGCTCGTAGTCCTGCATCATCGCCGCGGCGTCCTGGCCGGCGGCGTAAGCGTGGCCGACCACCGAGCCAATCGAAGTGCCGCCGATGATGTCCAGTTCGATGCCGGCCTCGGACAGCGCCCGCAAGGTGCCGATATGGCCGGCACCCAATGCACCGCCGCCGCCCAGTACCGCACCCAGCCCGCGTCCGGTCAGCAGCCGCGCCACCCGTGCGTAGTCGCGTGGTTGCTGCAATGCCAGATGATGGTGCAAGTGCAGTGGCCGATCCTGCAGCCAATGACGGGTGTGGCGGATGGCATCGCCGGCCTGTTCGCGCCATAGCAGCAGGCCGACCTGGCGCGGCCGGAACAGGGGCAGGGCATAGGCTTCCAGCGCACTCAGCGGTACCGGGCCGGCCTCCGCCAGGTCCTGGCGGCCGCATAGCAGCAACTGGTCACAGTGGCGCAGCGCGGCGCGGTCCCAGACGTCATTGCCATCGCCGGCGACCAGCACCAGTTTGTTGCCGGCGTGTTCCTGCAGGCCCAGCCACTGCGAGAGCTGCTGCTCGTTGTCGGCGACGACGTCGGCGGGCAGGTCGCGTGCACGCAGGGCGCTGGCGGCGGTGCCACTGGCCTGCAAGGCCTGCAGCAGTTGTTCGACCAGCTGCGCCGGGATGGGGGCGCTGCCGGCCGGGCACAGTCCGATGGCATCGGCGATGCGGGGGGCCATCGCCGCCGCCGCCGAGGTGGTGGCGGCCAGGCGTCGGCCAAGGATGCGCAGGATCGACTGGGTGAAATCCGGCTGCGCCGCCGATACATGCTCAAAGCTGTCGCGGCTGAGCTCCAATACCTCCGAGTCGCGGCTGGCGACCACATCGGCGGTACGCGGCAGGCCACCAAAGAAGGCGATCTCGCCGACCGGTTCACCCGCACCGATCTCGGCCACCAGGTGACGGCCACCGAGCAGCACCTCAAAGCGCCCGCGCAGCACGTAGTAGACATGATTGGCGGCCTCGCCCTGGCGCACCAGGTGCTCGCCCTTGCGCAGCTGCAGTCGCCGCATCCGGGCAAGCAGGCTGTCGCGTTGGGCGTCGGAAAGCCCGGCCAGCAGGTCGGAACGGGGAGCGGTGGCAGTATCCAAGGGACGGCTCGTGCTGTGATCGGTGACGTTTACCCGCCTGTTATCGCCGCAGACCGTAAGAGTGCGCTGAACCGCTGGGCCATATCCCCTGCAAATGGTGCAGCCGCGCCCCCTGCGGCGGCCCATGGGCGGGGTAAGAGCGCTGGACGACCGGCTGTCAGGCTGCGGCCCAGGCATCCTGCATGAGCTGGCGTGTGGAGGGGCCCCCTTGGCTTTCGCCAACTGGCTGCCACGATCATGGACCGGCGGGGTTCAGCCCGGTCGTTTACTCTTTGCAGCCCGAGTTCCCCGCTGGCGCCCGTTGAGGCCGCACAGCCACCTGACTTTCGATCCGATCATGTCCCAGCTTTCCGCCTCGCCTGCCACCCGCTACGCCGACTCCCTGCGCCTGTCCGTTGCCCCGATGATGGACTGGACGGACCGGCATTGCCGGGTGTTCCACCGGCTGTTGGCGCCGGGCGCGCGGCTGTATACCGAGATGGTGCATGCCAATGCGGTGATCCATGGCGACCGCGAGCGGCTTATCGGCTTCAACCCGGTCGAGCAGCCACTGGCCCTGCAGTTGGGTGGCAGTGATCCGGATGCGCTGGCGCAGGCCGCGCGGATCGCCGCTGACTGGGGCTATGACGAGGTCAACCTCAATTGTGGCTGCCCGTCTGACCGGGTCCAGGCCGGGCGCTTCGGTGCCTGCCTGATGCGTGAACCTGAATTGGTTGCTGAATGCGTCGCGGCGATGGTGGCGGCGGTGGATATCCCGATCACGGTCAAATGCCGCCTGGGTGTGGACGAGGACAAGGACTACGACGTGTTTGCCGGTTTTGTGGATCGGCAGGTCCAGGCCGGCGCCGCGATGGTGGTGGTGCATGCCCGCAATGCCTGGCTCAAGGGCTTGTCGCCCAAGGAAAACCGCGAGATCCCGCCGCTCCGCTATGAATGGGCCTACCAGCTCAAGCGTGAGCGTCCGACGCTGCCGTTGGTGATCAACGGTGGCATCGCCACGGTCGAGGCCGCACAGCAGCACATGCAGCACATGGACGGGGTGATGCTCGGCCGCGCGGCCTATCACGACCCCTACGTGCTGCATGCCCTGGACTGCGCGCAGACCGGGCAGCCGCTGCGCGGCCGCGAGGAACTGCTGGTTGCGCTGCGGCCCTATGTCGAGGCACAGCTGGCTGCCGGCCTGGCCTTGAAGCACATCACCCGCCACGTGCTCGGCCTGTTCCATGGCCAGCCGGGTGGACGCGGTTTCCGCCAGGTGCTCAGCGAGGGCGCGCACCGGCCGGGTGCCGATTGGGCACTGGTCGAGCAGGCATTGGAGGTCACCCGCCAGCAGGCCGCACGGGTTGCCTGAGCGGTCGATGGAGGCGGCGCCGCAGGACATGTTCGGTCAGCTTGCTGAACGAGTAGGCAGGGCGAGGGAACGGGTTCAGATCGGATTCACCCCTAAAAATCAAGAATTTGGCTCGATTTCGTAAGGCCTCGGGGAAATTTTCAGGGGTCGTGGTTTACGAATTTTGAACGTTGCCTCGCCGTCCGCTAGGATCTGTCCCATGCATTCGCTTTCCCGTCGTCGTCTGCTGGTCGCCCTGATTGCCACGTTGGTCGTGGCCGGTCCGGGCGTGGTCGTGGCGTCGGCGCAGCAGCCGCAACAATCGCGGGGCGAGCACGCCCGTGGCATGGACGGCGGTGAGCGCGTTGCGCGCGCGGGCCGTCAGGGCGGTGCAGACCGCTCGCTGTCCGATGCCGTGCGGCGCGTGCAACGCGAGACCGGTGGGCGCATTCTTGGCGCCGAGCGCGTGCCGTATGACGGCCGCGACATCAATCGTGTCAAATACATGGATGACCGTGGGCGCGTACGCTACATGGACGACCCTTCGCCTTCACGAGACCACCCGCGCGACCAGCGGGCGGAGCTGCCACCACGCGGCGATAACTCCTGAACAGCGATAGTGGTTGTGGGTTTTGAATACACACGCTGGCCGCTTGGCCGGCCCAAAGTACTAGGGAGAGTTCATGCGTATCCTTCTGGTTGAAGACGAAGCCCCGCTGCGGGAAACCCTTGCGGCCCGCCTCAAGCGCGAAGGTTTTGCCGTGGATGCCGCTCAGGATGGCGAGGAAGGCCTGTATATGGGCCGCGAAGTGCCGTTCGACGTGGGCATCATCGATCTGGGCCTGCCCAAGATGTCGGGCATGGAGCTGATCCGCGCGCTGCGTGACGAGGGCAAGAAATTCCCGGTGCTGATCCTGACCGCACGTTCCAGCTGGCAGGACAAGGTCGAGGGCCTGAAGCAGGGTGCCGATGACTACCTGGTCAAGCCGTTCCATGTGGAAGAGCTGCTGGCCCGCGTCAACGCGCTGCTGCGCCGCGCCGCTGGCTGGTCCAAGCCGACCCTGGAATGTGGCCCGGTGGCGCTGGATCTGGCAGCCCAGACGGTGAGCGTGGCCGGCAGCAATGTCGACCTGACCAGCTACGAGTACAAGGTGCTGGAATACCTGATGATGCATGCCGGTGAGCTGGTCTCCAAGGCCGACCTGACCGAGCACATCTACCAGCAGGATTTCGACCGCGACTCGAACGTGCTGGAAGTGTTCATCGGCCGCCTGCGCAAGAAGCTGGACCCGGACGGCGAGCTCAAGCCGATCGAAACCGTGCGTGGTCGCGGCTACCGCTTCGCGATTCCGCGCAACGAGGGCTGAGCCCCGCCAAGGGGTAGAGCGTGATGACGGGCCGTCAGTGGCTATTGAAGCGTTGGCGGCCCCGCTCCCTGCAGGCCCGCCAGCTGTTGGCGGCGTCGGTAGGCTTGGTGGCCTTCCTGGCCCTGGCCGGTTATGCGCTGGATGCGGCCTTTGGCCAGACCGCGCGTGACAACCTCAGCGAGCGCCTGAAGAACTACGCCACCGCCTATGCCGGTGGCATCGATTTCACCCGTGATGGCTCGCTGTACATCCGCGAACAGCCCCCGGATCCGCGTTTTGATGTACCCGGCAGCGGCCTGTACCTGCAGGTGGTGATGCCCGGCCATGTCGCCAACTCGATGTCGGCCGAAGGCCCGATGCTGCCGGACGTGAGCGAGCACACGCTCAAGCCGCGCGAGGAAGTATTCGAAGGTCCCTTGCCCATCACCCAGATCGACGGCACGCCCGGCGAGGTCTATCGCTACGGCATGGGCCTGGTATGGGGCGGCGATGGCGCGCCCGAATCCGAGTTTCCGTACACCATCTATGTGCTTGAGGATTCGCGCGCGCTGGGCATGCAGCTGCGCAGTTTCCGTGCGGCGGTGTGGTTCTGGCTGGGTGTTACCGGCCTGATCCTGTTGCTGCTGCAGACGCTGGTGCTGCAGTGGAGCCTGCGTCCGCTCAAGCGCGTGATCAACGAACTGACCCGCGTGCAGCGCGGCGAACGCGAACGCATGAGCGAACTGCATCCGCGCGAGCTGGAGCCGCTGACCGAAAGCATCAACGCCTTCATCGAGAGCGAGCGCGAGAACCTGGAGCGCCAGCGCAATACCCTGGCCGATCTGGCGCACAGCCTGAAGACACCGCTGGCGGTGCTGCGCAACGAGTTGGAAAGCGGTACCAGCAATGAGAGCGAGCTGCGCGAGGAAGTGGGCGTGCAGTTGCAGCGCATGAACAACCTGGTGTCCTACCAGCTGGCACGCGCGGCATCGTCCGGGCACAAGCTGTTCTCCGCGCCGGTGCCGATCGAAACCACCGCCGAGGAAATCGTGCGCGGGCTGGAAAAGGTCTACGCCGCCAAGGGCGTGTTCTGCGAGTTCGAGGTGGCGCCGGGGGTGAACTTCTACGGCGAGCCGGGCGACCTGCAGGAACTGCTGGGCAACCTGTTGGAGAACGCCTTCAAGTGGGCCAACCGACGCGTGCTGCTGACCGCCAAGCCGATCACCGCTGGCAATGGCAAGCGCGCAGGCCTGGCGTTGGCAGTGGACGATGATGGCCCGGGCATTGCCGAGGACAATATCGCCAAGGTGCTGCAGCGTGGCGTGCGCGGCGATGAGCGCGTGCAGGGCCATGGCATTGGTCTGTCGATCGTGCAGGACCTGATCAAGGCCTATCGCGGTGAACTGCAGGTCAAGCGTTCGGAAGAGCTGGGCGGCGCCCGTTTTGAAGTGACCTTGCCGCCGGGTATCTAGTTCCGGAACAGGCCTGGGAATTGCCGGCCGCGTGCGTGTTCTTGGTGCTTCTTGCGCTTGAGCTGAAGGCAAAGTCAAAAACCGACCCCTCCCCAACCCTCCCCTTGGCTGCGCCAAAGGGAGGGGGCGAAGCCTGCTCCCTCCCTTGCGCACGCAGTGCGTAGGGGAGGGCCGGGGAGGGGTTCGCTTTTGATCCTGCTCTAGCTCTACCGCAGCGCAGCCTCAACCGGCCCATAAAACCGCCGCAGATGCGCGGCCACCGCCGGCATTGTCTCCGCCAGCAGGTCCGGCGCAGAGAAGTGGTACTCGCTGACTACCGCAAAAAACTCCTCTGGCGCTTCCGCCGCATAGGGGTCAATCACGGTTTCGACCTCCGCATCCACCTGCGCGCAGAACGCGTCATAGGCCTGCTGGAAATCCCGCGCCCATTGCCGCTGCCATTCGCGCGGCAGTGGCGGTGTGCCATCGATGGCGCCATCCAGCGCATCGATCTTGTGCGCCATCTCATGCACGGCCACGCAGAAGCCGGCCTGCGGATCGGCGATGTCAGCCTGCACATCGGCCCACGACAGGAT
>Ga0308158_10001519_pt1 | contig 24691 bp, 20 predicted proteins | sample PhyBR2_FD_201038 | JGI IMG/M metagenome (GOLD analysis project Ga0308158, IMG submission 201038) | Phyllosphere microbial communities from UC Gill Tract Community Farm, Albany, California, United States - DLSLB.R2 | ecosystem: Host-associated > Plants > Phyllosphere > Unclassified | place: USA... | reverse complement strand
GCCCCGCCCGTCCCGCCCGTCCCGGGGATACCCCAGGCGGATCCAGAACGTGACGGAAACCAGGGCCGCCCGGTCCGACCTGATACGTTTCGGCGATGCCCCTGCACTGCACCGAGTCCGCTCCTGCACTGCCGATCGGAGCGCGTCCGTGATCGAGCTCGCGCCATGGGCGTGGGCGCTCCTGGCAATCGCGGGCACGGTCGTCGGCCTGTCGAAGACCGCCCTGCCCGGTGCGAACACGATCTCGGTCGCGATCTTCGCGGCGCTGCTGCCCGCACGCACCTCGACCGGAGCGCTGCTGATCCTGCTCATCGTCGGCGACATGTTCGCGCTGCTCACCTGGCGGCGTCACGCGCACTGGCCCACGCTGCTCCGCCTCGCCCCGGCGGTGGCCGCGGGCATCGTGCTCGGGGCGGTGTTCCTGGCCTTCGCGAGCAACGCCGTGGTGCGCCCGGTGATCGGGGTGATCCTGCTCGCGATGGTCGCGCTCACTCTGTGGCGCCGGGCACGCACCCAGGCGGCCTCGGCGGACGGTGCATCGAACCTCCTCGCGACCCGCGGTTACGGTGCCCTCGGCGGATTCACGACCATGGTCGCCAATGCCGGTGGACCCGTCATGTCGATGTACTTCCTCGCGATGCGCACGCCGGTGAAGGTGTTCCTCGGCACCGCGGCCTGGTTCTTCGCGATCGTCAACATCGTCAAGGTGCCGGTGCTGGCCGGGCTCGGCCTGATCACGATGCCCGTGCTCCTCATGGACGCCGTGCTCATCCCCGCGGTCGTGATCGGTGCACTGTTCGGCCGCTGGCTGATCCCCCGGATCCACCAGCAGCTGTTCGACCGGATCGTGCTCGTCCTGACCATCCTCGGCGCCGCCTACCTGCTGATCCCCTAGATCCGCTCAGCACGCCCCGCCGATTCACCCGGGCTCTCGCACCACCCGGTAACGCGAGCGCACCACCCCGGAGCCGAACACCCGGCTGTCGAGGAGGGCGAGGTCGGTGCGGCGCTCGTCACGGGGGAACAGCGGGGTGCCCCCGCCGATCAAGGCCGGATGCACCGAGATGCGGTACTCGTCGATCAGGCCCGCCGCGGCCGCCTCGGCGGCGAGCATCGCCCCTCCGAGGTGGATCTCCCCGTCACCCGGCGCGGACTTCAGCCGCGCGAGCTCCTCGGCGAGCCCGCCGGACAGCAGCCGTGCGTTGCCCCGCACCGACGCCAGCGTCGTGGAGAAGACGACCTTCGGCAGGGCGTTCCACCGCTTCGCCCACTCGCACTCGTCGGCGCTGAGCTCGGGATCGTCCTCGACCGTCTCCCAGAACAGCATCGTCTCGTACAGACGGCGGCCGAGCAGGTACACGTCGACCCCGCTCAGCTCGTCGACGTACGTCCGGAACAGCTCCGCATCGGGCACCGACCAGTCCAGGCTGCCATCCGAGTCGGCGATGCAGCCGTCCACGGAGGTCGAAATCGAGACGATAACCGGGCGCATCCGAAGCTCCTTCGACGTCGGCGGAAAGCCGTTCCAGTGTAGGTTCGCCGGGTCGTTCGCGTCGATGGTCGGCTGGCGCTCGACCCACTGTCGGCTGCTCGCCCGACGGGATCCGGACGAGCTCGACCAGGGCGATCGACTACTCGCCGCCCGCCTCCACTGCGGCGAGCGCCTCCACGGCGCCGCGGGTCGGCGAGATCCGCACGAGACCACGGTAGAGCCGCAGCAGTGCGGCCCGATCGGTCACGCCGGTGCGCGCGCGGTCGCAGTGCACCGACTGGATCGCCGCCTCGAGCTGGAATCTCCCCGGCACGCCTCCCCCGGCGACACCGCTGAGCCGCGCCGCGCGGTGCAGCAGCGCCTCGCCCTCGGCGATGAGCGCACGGTCCCAGAGCGCGGGATCCTGCTCGTCCAGCGCGGGCCAGGGATCCCCGGGGTTCGCGGAGACTCGCGCCGGAGCGCGCGACTGCGCCAGCGTGAGCAGCGCGGCCAGGCCCCAGGCCTCCGCATCCGTCTCGAGCAGGGTGGCGGTGAGCACGGCGAGCCAGCGCGCCTCGTCGGCGATCGAGGTGCGCACGTCGTCGCGGCGGTCGAGCCAGTCCAGCGCGTAGGCGCCGTAGATCGCCTCGAGAACCGCGGTCGTGCGGGCCGGCATGTCGGTGCGCGTCGGCAGGGCGAACCGGATCCCGGCATCGCGGATCTTGCGTTTGGCACGCACCAGGCGCTGCGCCATCGCCGCGGGCTCGACGTCGAACGCGCGCGCGACCTGGGCGGCGTCGAAGCCGAGCACGGTCTGCAGCATGAGCGGGGTGCGGATCGCCAGGTCGATCGCCGGGTGCGCGCACGCGAAGAGCAACTCCAGGCGCCGGTCCGGGATCGCCTCGCCGCTCTCCACGAGGGCGACGACGTCGATGCCGGCGTCCGCCCCGTCGCCCAGCGTCTCGTCGAGCGGAGCGCTGGTGCGGCGCGCCGCGGAGCCCCACACGTCGCGGAGTCTGTTGCGGGCCACGGTGAGCAGCCATCCTTCCGGGTTGTCCGGCACGCCGGCGTCGGGCCAGGTGCGCAGAGCGCGTTCGAGGGCGTCGGCGAGGCAGTCCTCGGCGAGCGCCAGATCCCCCGTCCCTCCGGCGAGGAGGGCGACGAGCCGCCCGTAGGAGGCGCGGACCGCGCGCTCGGCGGCGGCCCGCGCCGCTTCGGTCGTGCTCATAGCGCCTCCGGTGTCGATCGGATCCGGTCCGTCCTGTGCACAGCGGCCGGGGGAACGGCCGGCCCAGTGCCGCACGTCACTGGACGGGCGAAGCTCCCTGCCAGGCGCCGTCCGCGAAGCGGGTCGCGATCGGACGCACCTCGACCGCTCCCCAGGCCACCGACGGCGCCTTCGCGGCCCAGGCGATCGCCGTGTCGAGGTCGTCCACCTCGATCACGAAGGTGCCGCCGAGCTGCTCCTTGGTGTCGGCGAACGGCCCGTCCTGGACGATCGGCTGCCCTTCGCGCACACGCACGGTCGTGGTGGCGGTGGAGGGATGCAGCACCTCGGCGCTGCGCAGCACACCCGCCTCGTCCAGCGCCTTGGCGTAGACGTCGAAGGCGTGCATGCCCTCCGCGAGCGCCTCCGGTCCGAGGTCTTCGGCGCTCATCTCGGGGTACTGCAGCAGAAGCGTGTAACGCATGATCGGTCCTTTCGCGAGGAAGTCGAGGCCCTGGTGACCACTGACACCATGATGACGATCGAGGGATCCGCCGATCGACATCCTCCTCCGATAAGCCGCGTATCGGGCACAGGAGCCGGTCGAGCAGGTCGCCGAGTGGGGCGTCGGCTCAGAGCCGACCGAGCACGTCGCCCGGTTCGGCGTCCAGCGCGAGCGCCTCCAGCACGCCGAGGAGCTGCCGCTCCTCGAAGGCGAAGTGGTTCTCCATGATCGCGCCGACGCCGTCGAGGTGGCGCTCGAGCTCGTCGGGCGCCACCTCCCCGTCGACGGCGGCCACCAGCGCCGTGAGCAGCACGTCGATCATGGCGTGATCCGCCGCGAGCGTGCGCAGCACGGGGGCGAGTTCGGGATGCGCCGCCTCGATCGCGGGGAACAGGGCGCGGTCCTCGCCGCGGTGGTGCTGGTCGAGGGCCGTGCAGAACCCGCGGCAGTGCAGCAGCAGGTCACGAGCCGGGGTCCGCGGGCCGGATCCGTGCATCCCGTCGCGCACGACGCGGAGGGCTTTCCGCAGCCGCTCGTGCGCCCGACGGAGTTCGTTGCTCCAGGCGATGAGCCTGGTCGTCTCGCGCTCAGTCACGCGAGAACGAAGGGTGGGACGAGAGCATCGTCACGCTCCTTCAATCCGGCGCCTCCATGCCTGACACGGTCTGCCACCAGCACGCGACGCTCCGGCCAGCCTAACGCGGAGCGGTCGATCGGATCCGTCGCCGACCGGCAAGCGAGGAACGGCTCGCAGACGCCGGATCCCGAAGGCCATTTCACCCGGGGCGGGCGGGCGTAGGGTGACGGCGAAACCACCGCACGCGAAGGAAGCACCGCACTCGAAGGGGATGACATGTTCGGAGAGAAGCATCGCGAGGCGAAGCGCGAGGAGGCCGCACTCGCCGAGGCGAAGCAGCAGGCGGCAGCCGCGGTCGAGGAGAGCGAGACCGACGACGCCTCGCTCGAGCCCGACGAGCGCCTCGAGGAGCAGGAGGAGCCGGACAGCGGCGACATCCGGAGGTAGAGAGCCCGGATCCTGCCATCCGGCCAACGCTCGTCGTCCGGTCCCCGAGCCTGTCGAAGGGTCCGGATCCATACCCGGACGCATCGAAGACGTCGACGGCAGGCACCCTCAGCCCGACCCGCTCAGCCCGACCCGCTCGGCCCGACCCGCTCGGCCGGATCCGCTCAGCCGGACCTGTTCGGCCGGATCCGCTCAGCCGGACCCGCTCAGCAGGTCCTGCAGCACGGCGGCTTCGCTGATGTCGGACCGTTTGGCCGCCGTCAACAGCGTCACCGGGCCCTGCTGCAGGAGTGTGCGCAGAGCGGCGAGCGCCTCGGCCCGGGCCGGATCCCCCAACTCGGCCCGATAGCGGCGCGTGAACTCGGCGAACTTCTCCGGGACGTGCCCGTACCACTGGCGCAGTGCCGTCGACGGCGCCACGTCCTTGCACCACTCGTGCAGGTCGGCCCGCTCCTTGCTCACCCCGCGCGGCCACAACCGGTCCACCAGCACCCTGGCGCCGTCGTCGGGCTCGACGGGGTCGTAGATCCGCCGCACTCGGACTCGGGAACCGCCCGGGTCCGCGGCCATCGGTGCTTCCTCACCCCAGGACGACACTCGCCTCGGCGGGCGAGGCCGTGGCGCGGTCGGGGGCCGTGGAGGCTGCGGCGTTCGCGGCGGCTGCGGCGTTCGCGGTGGCCGCGGCGTTCGCGGTGGCCGCGGCGTTCGCGGCACCTGGGCCCGCCGGCACGTCGTCGAGGAAGTCCACAGTGGGCACGAAGAAGAGCGACCCCGTGCGCGCCGTGGAGAAGTCCAGGATCCGGTCGGTGTTGCCGGGCGGATCGCCGAGGAACATGTTCCGCAGCATCCGCTCGATCACGTCCGGATCCGCCGCATAGCCGATGAAGTAGGTACCTAACTCGCCGGTGCCGAGCTCGCCGAAGGGCATGTTGCTGCGCAGGATCTGCCGCTCGGTGCCGTCCGGGTCGACGATCGTGTTGAGGTGCACGTGCGAGTCCACCGGCTTGACGGCGTCGGGCATCTCGATGTCCTCGAGCTTGCTGCGCCCGATCACGCGCTCCTGCTCGTGCACGGGCAGCTCGCCCCAGGAGGACAGATCATGCGTGTACTTCTGCACGATGACGTAGCTCCCGCCGGCGGAGTCGGGATCCTCCCCGCCGATGAGCACGGCCGCCGTCGCCGCAGCACCCTCCGGGTTCTCGGTGCCGTCGACGAAGCCGAGCAGGTCGCGCTCGTCGAAGTACTTGAAGCCGTGGGTCTCATCGACGACGTCGGCGTGGCCGCGGAGGCGGTCCACCACCTGGCGGCCCAGCTCGAAGCACACGTCCATGTGGTGCGCGCGCACGTGCAGGAGCAGATCCCCTGGGCTCGAAGGAGCCGCGTGCCGCGGACCCTGTATCCCGTCGAACGGGTGCAGGCCCTTCGGCCGCGGAGCAGCGAACAGCCGGTCCCAGAGCAGCGCCCCGATGCCGAGCACGCCGTCGAGATGGTCGGTCGGTGTACGGAACGACACGGAGCGGGTGAGGCCGGACAGATCGGCGAGCAGTTCGCGAACGACCTCCTCACTGCCCTCGCGCACCGTCAGCACGAGGAAGAGCGCAGCACGCGCGGGCGGTGCGATGACCTGCTGTGTGACCACCGGATCCGTCCCTCCGTGCGCATTCAGGGCGCACGGTCAGCCTGTCACGACGCCCGATCAGCATCAAGCGCCGGGAGGCCCCTCGAGCACGGTCGGGGCGTATTCGAGCAGCTGCAGCCGGCCGTCGAAGGTGCGCGAATCCACCAGATCGAGACGCACATCCGGGTAGCCGTCGAAGATGCGGTCCTGGCCGGTGGCGCCCGTGATCACCGGGAAGAGCACGACTCGGTACCGGTCGACGAGTCCGGCGTTCAGCAGCGACCGGCACAGGGCGATGCTGCCGAGGGTGCGCAGCGGCCGGTCCGACTCGTCCTTCAGCCGTCGCACGAACTCCACCGCGTCGCCCTGGACGAGGATCGCGTTCTGCCAGGTCAGTGGTTCCTCGAGCGTCGACGAGAACACGTACTTGGTGATCCCGTCGAGCACCTCGACGCCCTCCTCCCCGCCCGCGGCGAACGCCGACATCAACCGGTACGTCGTCGCGCCCATCAGGATCGGATAGTCCTTGTCGGGCGCGGTCCCGAGCCATTGGAAGTACTCCGGACCGCCCATCCCCCACAGGCCCGGCCACCCCTCGGCGGCGCCGTAGCCGTCCAGCGAGCAGATGAAGTCGACGGTGAGCGTCTGCATGTCTTCCCCTTCCGACGATGCCGACATGCCCGGCCGATCGCTGGGCCGTCGGTCGATCTGGACGCCAGGATCCGCGTTCCGTTCAGAATCGGCGCCGGGCGAGCGTCCGCACCATACCTCGGGTTCCGGCGCCGGGACAAGCCCTGTTCGCCGCTCCGCCGCCCTCCGTAGGGTGAACCGTGCTCCGCGTGCGGCACCGGAGCAGGAAGGGACCGAGATGGCAACCGGAACGGAGCGCAAGACCCCCGCGAAGAAGCCCCGCACCACGTCGACCCGGAGCGCCACCGCCGCGCGACGGACGACGGAGGAGAACGCGGAGAAGGGCTTCGCGGCGTCCCAGGAGCTGAGCGACAACCTGCAGAGCGTGCTGGTCGACCTCATCGAACTCGCCCTGCAGGGCAAGCAGGTGCACTGGAATGTGGTCGGGACGAATTTCCGCGACACCCATCTTCAGCTCGACGAGATCATCGCCGCCGCACGGCTCTTCGCGGACACGGTCGCCGAGCGGATGCGGGCGCTGCACGCGCTCCCCGACGGACGAAGCAGGGTGGTCGCCGAGAGCACCGCGCTTCCCGAGGCGCCGCAGGGCGAGATCGCGACCAAGGAGGCGATCGATCTGATGACCGAGCGTCTGGATGCGGTCGCCGCGACCTGCCGCCGCGTGCACGACGGGGTCGACGAGGAGGATCCGACCAGCGCAGACATCCTGCACTCGATCCTGGAGCGGATCGAGCAGCTCTCCTGGATGGTGAGCGCGGAGAACCGCACCCCGCAGAAGGGGCGCTGAGCCCGCACCCACGCCTGGGGGTGGTCTGCGGGATCAGCCCCCGTCAGGCGGTAGGGCGGATCAGTGGAAGTCTCCACCTGTAGGTTCGGGCCCGAGATGGCAGTCGATCGGGCCGAATCTAGGGTAGATGACAGTCGTTTCCCACTCTGGATTCCATGCAAGGTGGCGAATGCCTACACACCGTGCGCCCCTGCGCTTGAGGTTGCTTCGGCAACATCAAGTGACTGATGGCGACTTGCCGAGCCGATTCAGGGTTCCCTGCAACTCGCAGTCCACCGTCCCGACGGAAGACAGCAATCGTTCAGATCAGTTGGTCTGCACTCGGATCCAGCACGAGCCGCAAGGTGAGCTCCGGTTGCTGGCCATTCGCATCTATCGACAACTCGATGCTGAAGCCAGTGTTCAGGATCGTTTGGACATCGGATTGATCTTGCGAACGAATAGTACCTACGCGCCGGTTTCCCTCGTACACAGCGAGCGATCCCGGCGAGTTCCGATCTCCATTGGCATCGATTCTGATTTTGCCATCGCCGAGCAGTTGGTCCATCAGAAGCAGAGGAAACGACACAGACCCCGAGTCCAGGAGCGTCTTGAGGAGACTTCGCCTTCGTTGACGGGTGAAGTCGAGAAGATCGGCTACTTCGGACGCGCTCGCGGAGAACTCTCGCCGCCAATCCTCGACGGAGAGTGCGCCGATTCCCTCTCGGAGCTCATCGACCCCAACGCTGCCGTCGGTTAGCAGCGTCTGGGCGACGAGATTCGCGATCCGACGAGAGTGCAATCCTTCCGACATCAGACGTAGAGCGACCTGTGACTTCACTCCATAGCGGATGTAGCCCGCCAGTTCCGGGCACACCCGCACATCAGATCCATGCGACTCCAGAAGCGAGTTCGTTAGCTCGACTACAGCCCCCAGAGTCCATGACAGATAGTGCTCGAACTGGGCGGTTGTGACGTTAACCATTTGCTCGATCCGCCACGCGGCGTCCGGAGCCGCAGCAAGAAAACGATCGGCCAACACAGGTAGAGAGCCGCCTTCGAGCCACGCCATCAGCAGGGTGGCCGGGCTCACATCGATCGACTCCCCCATTTTGCTCGTCCGGAATTTCCACTCGGGCGCTTCGTCAAGTAGCAGCAAGTCCGCAATTGTCCCAGCCAGCAGGTCGACAGCGCCAGCTGCCGTCTCAATCGATGTTCCAGCGTCACCGTTCAACACCGTGGCGGCGACCTGACGAGCAATTAAGTCGACCTTTCGCGCCGAGCCGATTGAAGTCCCAACTCGCGCCCATCGGCGACGGGCATCTGGATCAGTCGCTTGATACGCCGTGTGCGTAACCGCCGCGAGAGAAAGGTACTTCGCTCTCGCGGCAGCCGAGTGGCGCGACGCCAAGGTCGAGTCCACAACCCGAGCTGGCTCCGCAATCGTCCAGTCGTCCAGTTGTTCAGCCGCTGCGAGCATTGACCAAACGAAGGACACAAAGTCCGCGGCTGCCCCTTGGGCCGTGAACACTGCATCGTAGCCAGCGCGTGTAGCCAACTCGAACTCCGCTGCCGAGGCCAGCGCGTCGTCAGTGGTGAGCGTGGAGGTGACTTCGAGGTCGCCCGCATCCGGGTTCAGATCCGTAAAGTCCTGTTCCGTAGGTTCGGCAGACCTCACCAGCACGATCCACCCTTCGGTCTCGCGACCAGCACGCCCTGCCCGGCCCATGGCGTTAACGAGGCGGGCCCCCTTGAGACGGCTGTCCTCGGGCTGATTGGGATATGGAGTGTCGTACAAAACTACGGTCCGAACGGGTAAGTTCACTCCGTCGGTCAGTGTGGATGTGCAGGTCAAGTACGGGAGAACATCATCCCGAACCGCGCCTTCAAGGGCTTCCAACACTTCGACCGGAAGGCCAGCATGGTGGAAGCCGACCCCTTTAGCCAATGTGCCAACGAGCGGATGAGCCTCCCCCAAGTGACTACGGACAAGATCGACGAGTGGCGCGAGCGACGGCGCATCATCGATCACGTCGGCAATGCCTTGAGCAAGCCGCTGAGCCTCGAGCTTCGTAGACGCGACTACAAGTACAGATCCCGCGTGCCCAAGCGCAGTGATCATCTGGCTAGCAATCACGTAGTTCTTTGTGCTTCGAGAGGCGTCGCGAATGGCCCCGCTCGGGAACCTGGTGTCGTCCCTAGCCTTCCTGACAAGCTTCCAGCCCGTATCGCCCCGCGTGCTCAGGGATTTTGTCGTACCGTTCGCCAAGCGAACCCGGATTTGCCCGGTGAGGGCGGTGGTGTGTCGATATGGCCATGTCCCCCGTGCCACGCTCTCGACGACCGTGTTGTCCCAGTCAGCACGAGTATTGAAGACGGCATGGAGCCGCCTCGGCCCGCGCCACTCACTCTGTTGCACCAGCGCCGCCTGTGACGGACTAATCCATTGACTGATGGCGCCAGCGTTTCCCATCGCCGCAGAGATCAGTGCGATGCGGTGCTCGCGGTCGGCCGTAAGGATATTTAGCGAAGCGATCAACGACTCAAGGGTGAATCCGCGGCCTCTCTCCTTGAGCAGTTGGGCTTCATCAAAGATGAACATCCCAAATCGATCTAGCACGGCGTTTGGGTTCTGTCGCATGAGGTGGCTAAGCCGTTCCGGGGTCATCACCTCGACGTCGGCCGGCGGCTGCTCTGGGATCGAAAGATCCAGAGTCTCCAACCAATTAGGGAAGTCCGGCTTCTCATGCCCAACGGTCTTCTCGAGGATCCGCACTCTTGCCGACATCGCACGTCGCACCTCACGGCCGAGACTTCGTGTCGGGACTACAAAGCAGACGCTCTTGTCGCTGCGCGCGAGTTCCGCAACCGCTATGACTTGGGCGATCAGCGTCTTACCGCCGCTGGTCGGTACGGCCAGTACCATCCGTCTTGAAGCCGGATCAAGTGGGGAGCGCGCTCCGGTCAGCAACTCTCGTTGCGGCTCCCAGAAAGTTAGGACTGCGGGCGAACCGATGGCGAATGCTTGGCGCACCGACTGGGGCACCTCAGGAGGGAGAATCCGCGGGTTCCAGGGTGATCCAGATTCGGCCTCGCTAGCGAACGCTAGTAGGTGCGATGCCACCCACCGCTCGTTAAGCGGCGCGCCCTCATCGATCGTCACCGCGCGTAGCCGGCCCAGTCCTCGCTCAAATAGGTCGTAGCTTCCGCGCGCAAGGAATGTGAGCAGATCTTCCGCTCCCCGCACGAGCAACTCGGTCGCCCCCAGGGCTGTTGATCGCAAATCGCTCAGCTCGGCTTGACCCGCCAAGTCCGAAAAGTAGCGCCTCCAACTCGCCAACCACCGGAACGCGACCTTTGTATCGAATCCGAGAAGGACAAGCCCAGCGCGAAGCGCCAGGGCATCGAGGCCGTTCGCTCCTGGCACCAGAGAGCTCGTGCCGAGATATTCGACCAGCCGTGAAACGATGGCGGCGGCGTTGGGGTCTCGTCCCCCACGCCGGTAACCGATCGCAGCCGCGAAGCCGATCGCGAGTCGTTCCTCTACATCCAAGTCATCTCTCGCCAGCGCCAGATCGAAGATGTGAGCACTCACGAGAAAGGCCTGGCGCTGCCGAGCGACTGTGTACCGCTCGCGGGCCGTGCTCACCGATGCGATCCCGTGCAGGTACCAGCCTGTCTTGAGGAGCTTTCTGTCGATACTGGTCTGACGGAGTATCAGCGCAATCTCTGCTTTCGCCATGCGCTCCTGAAGTTGATCAGCGCTCGGCAGACCGGTGCGATTCGCGAGCGCTTCCTGAAGTCGCTGCAGATCTAGAGCCCGCTCCACACGATCTCCTGTACTCGCTTAACGAATCCGGGAAAGTCTGGCAACGCGAAAACCAATGACTCGGTCTGGCCAGCTCCTGTGAAGGCCGGGAAATGGGTACGCAGAGACTGAAATGCACGACGGCCAGTCGGTGCGTGCACGTCCGAGGCGCTGACCGAAACGCCGACGCCAGCACGAGGACTGCGGTCGAACCAAAGCTCAAGCATCGAATCGTAAAGTTCTGCGAGTTCGCCCGTTGCGGTAGCTGTTGCTGGCCCAGCGATCTTTGCCAGATACTCGTGCCCCCGCGTCTTCAACTGCTTCCCGGCTCTGTTGATGGTGTTCGACACTCGCGCAGTCGAGTCATGCTTCTTGATCTCCCATAAGCGGAAGACGAGGGTCCCTCCTGCACTCCTGTAGACAACCAGGCCGTCCCCACCCGGCTCGAGTGCATCTGCCTTGATTGGCTGAGACGCCACATATGCCCTGCCGTCCCGGCAAGATTGCCGCTCACCGATTACGCGACTCCACAAGAGCTCCGCGACGTGCCCCTGGACATGATCAGAGTTCTTGGGTTGACCCGGAAGCCCGAACCCGATGTTCATGAACGTCCGCATGACCTCGAGTCGCGCACCCACCTGAGCAGGCCCTCCATCTCGCCGATCTCGCCACCGCGTCAGCACCGATGAGGCGCCACACGCCACCGTCATCGCGTCATCGGCAATCATCTGAGCTGCTGTCTCCCGACCCGCGCCGATGAGTCCCAAGCCCCCAACCTCGTACTCGACGAGTGACTGGCCGCCACTGGGCACGAGGGCCAACAATGAGGAGAGTTGCTGCGTCGGCATTACCTACACACCACCGCTCCGTGTAGAGATATCCGCTCGATCGAGGTTGGGCGCCCGTGCACTGTAGCGCTCCATCGCGTCACGGCGAGCAACTTGCCGGTCACGCCTGCTTGTCCTTCAGGAACTCATACAACATCGCCGGCAGCGCCTTGCTCAGCTCCGCGAACAGCCCACTGTCGCTGAGCATGTCGTCGACAAGAAGGGGCGTCTCATCCCGGACCTCGATGACGGCCTTGGCGAACGCCTTCGGCAGCGCGGGCGACTCCGCGAACTGCTGCGGAGTGTTCACCTCCGCCTGCCGGGCGAGGTCGTAGTCGACGGCGAGCTTGCCCATGATGTGGGTCACGGTCAGGTCCACGGCGCCGATGCCGTACTTGTCGCCGAAGCGCTCGTTGAGCTTGCCGATGATCTCCTCGAGGGCACTACGGTGCTTCTCGTGAATCGCGCCGGACCCGATCGCGGTGATCGGATCGAGTCCCGGACCCTGCTCCAGGTTGAGCTTCACGGAATCCCCGGGCGCGATGCTGTACTCCGTCAGCTGCACCTTCGAGATGTCGACCGGCTCCTCGTAGGTCGCCGTCGACAACTGCGGCAGGATACGACGCAAGAAATAGTGTCGCCGAGGCAGGTCGGTGTCCTCGAGGTTCCGCGCCTGCGAGATGAAGTCGTAGAACTTCACGTACTGGCCCGCGTCGCTCTTGAACAGCTTGAGCTCATCCTGCTCCGCGGCATCCCCGTCAGTGACCGCGTTGAACCACCGCTTCGCGAACCGATCAACTGCAGGGGCGGTCGCGGCACTCACCGCGCTGTTCGCGTTCACTCCGCCCGCAAGTGCGGCATCGAACGCCTGTGATACTTCGGCCATCGTGTAGATGCCGGCGCCGTCGAGCTTCGTCACCAGGTCGTAGATCAGGTTCGGATCGGTCGTCGCCGTCAGCGTCGCTTTGCGGTAGTAGTCCTTGAACGCGTCGAGGATCTCGAGCGGCTCGTTCACGAAGTCGAGCACGAACGTCTTGTCCTTGCCCGGGTGCGTGCGGTTGAGGCGCGACAGCGTCTGGACGGCTTGCACCCCGCCGAGTTTGCGATCGACATACATCGCGACGAGGCGCGGCTGGTCGAATCCGGTCTGGAACTTCTCCGCCACGATCATCACGTTGTACGTCGACTGTTTGAACGCCGCGGCAAGATCCGACGTCCACAAGCCCGGGTTCTGGGTCTTCTCCGTCAGGCCCTCACCGACATCCTCGGGATCTTCGACTGTGCCGGAGAACGCGACGAGCGCCTTGACACCCTGGATGCGTGAGTCGGACAGGTACGTGTCGAGATACTTCTTCCAGCGCACCGCCTCCTTGCGGGAGCCGGTGACCACCATCGCCTTCGCCTTGCCGTCCAACAGCGGCTGCGCGAACGCGCGGAAGTGATCGACGACGATCTTCGCCTTCTGACTGATGTTCGTGGGATGCAGTCGCACATACTGCACAAGCGCCTTCACGGCAGTTGACTCGTCGACCTCCCCCGGACCGTCATAGTCCGCTCCCGGATGCTGCAACTGCCACGCGACCTTGTAGGGCGTGTAGTTCTGCAGCACGTCGAGAATGAAGCCCTCCTCAATCGCCTGCTGCATCGAGTACAGGTCGAACGGCTCCGGCGTCTCCGCACCATCGGGAATCCGACCGAACAACTCCAGAGTCTTCTGCTTCGGTGTCGCGGTGAACGCGAAGTAGGAGATGTTGGATGCGTTGGCGGTGACCTCCATCGCCCACTGCAGGTAGGCCTCCGAGTCGATCGGGGCTCCCTCAGCTACGGCAGCTTGTTCCTGCGGGGACAGCACCTTCGTGAGCGCGCCCGCCGTCGAGCCGGTCTGCGACGAGTGCGCCTCGTCCGCGATCACGGCGAACCGCCGCCCCTGCAGCTCCGGCTTTGACTGGATTGCAGTGATCAGCGCCTCGAACGTCTGGATCGTGACGATCACGATCTGCTTGCCGCCGGAGAGCGCGGCCGCGAGTCCAGTCGACTTCGACTCCCCGCTCTCACGGGTGATCGACTGCACCACGCCAGCATGCTTCTCGAACTGACCGATCGCATCCTGCAGTTGCTTGTCGAGCACCGTACGATCGGTGACGACCACAACTGTGTCGAACACTTTCTCGTTCTGCTCGTCATGCAGCTGTGACAGCCGGTGAGCGAGCCACGCGATCGAGTTCGTCTTCCCAGATCCGGCAGAGTGCTGCACGAGATAGCGACTACCCGCACCCTCGGCACGCGAAGCATCCACGAGCCTGTTGACCGCCCGCCACTGATGGTAGCGCGGGAACAAGATCTTCTCCGAGCGTGTCTTTTTGCCCGTGTCGGGATCGACATCGACCTCGACTTGCAAGTGCACGAACGACCCGAGCACCTGCAGCCAGGCATCCCGCTGCAGCAGCTCTTCCCAGAAATACGAGGATGCCGAGCCCGCGGGGTTCGGCGGGTTACCCGCACCCTGGTCGTAACCCTGATTGAACGGAAGGAAGCGAGTGCCGGCGCCGGCGAGCTTCGTCGTCATCCGCACCTCGTTATTCGACACGACGAAGTGCACGAGCGACCGCTTCGCGAACGCGAACAGCGGTTCCCCCGCCGGGTTGCGATCGAAACGGTACTGGTTGACCGCGTTGGCGATCGGCTGAGTGAAGTCCGTCTTCAGCTCGACGGTCGCGACCGGGATACCGTTGACGAACAACACCAGGTCGAGCGCCTTGTTCGGATGCTTCGCCGAGTAGTGCACTTGCCGCACCACACGTACCCGCATCTTCGCGTAGTCGACGAGGGTCTCGGGGTTGTTCGTGGTCGCTGGCCTGAACTGCGCCATCCGGAACTTCACCGCGCCACCATGCAGCGGCACCATCGAGAAACCCTCATGAAGGATGCGGATCGTGCCGCCGTTCTTCATCGGGTCGTTATCGAGAGACTTTCCCAGGCGGGTGAGGACGCTGCGAGTTGCCGCCTCGCGTTGACCATCGGTGTCGCCTGGGCGCAGGACCTTTGCGAGTTCGGTCGACTGAGACTCCGCGAGCCAAGCGAGAACGTCTTCTGGGAAGAGTGCAAGTTCGCGGTCGTAGCCGGCGTCGGTCGGCGAGTAGAGCCAACCGTTCGCAGACAGTTGCTCCGCGATCTCATTCTCCAGCACAGATTCAAGATGAGCACCAGCAACCCCTGTCATGCTGCCTCCCTCACGTCGATCTTGCCCGTCACTGCAGCAGAAATGAGCGCGGCGCGGCGTTCGCGCGCGAGCGAGATCCCACGACGCGCGACGTCGATTGAGACATCGATCGCTTGTAGACGACGGTCGAGTTCACTGACAAGTGCAACCTGCGTGGGGACCGCGCAGTAGGGCAGCGGCAGGTTCCCGACGAGCGTCTTGTTCGTCGAAGCGAGGTTCGTCGTCTGCACTGCAGTCGCCTCGAAGTACTCGCGGGACGAGGACGCGTCAAGCCAACGCATGAGGAATCGAGCATCGAGGTGATCGCCCGTCCTCACGGCGAAGACGTGGTTCTGGTGCAGCATCGGCTCCGCCTCACCGCTCCACATTGCGCCGCGCCCGAGCTTGTCGCGATCGCCACCCTCGGTCATGAGAACGTCTCCTGGGTTGAGCATGGACTGGCGGGCTCGAGTTTCCGAGACTCGCACAGTCTTCACTTCGCTGAGATCAACCCGACCCACTTGAACGTTCGCAACGCGCAAGTACGGCCACTCCGGGTCATCCAGATCCCCCTCACCACCGAGGGTCACGCCCGTCTGGATCCGAGCCAAGTGCTTCAGCCTGGTCAGCTTCTTGTCCAGGCTCGCGAAGGCATCATCGATAGACGAAGCACGGCGCTCGGTGAGTAGGTTGATGAGTTCCTGGTTCTTCGCGATGAACGCGTCGATCTGTGCCGTCTCACGGTCCAGATAGTCGGCGATCGCCCGCTGCTGTGCGTAGTTATGTGCAGGGATCCTAATCGCCCGCACACTACCTGCAGCGAGATGCTTGACAGTCGTAGACCGGGTCAGCTCGTTAATCTCCTGCAAGTGGGGAGGAATTGCGTACGCCAGGTACCTTGGGTCAACGCCGCTGCGGGCGCGGAGCAGGCATACCCGCTGATTCAGTGCGGCCTCGCCGCGATTCCAGAGCACCGAGTTGAAATCACCGTCCATACCGATTACGACATCGCCGTCGCGCACAAACGCGGAAGATGGCACAGCCTCACGCGGGACGAAGGTCTCAAATTCAGACGCCTTGAGGTCGCGAATCCTGACGAGCGGGACGTCGGCATCGCTGCTGAAAACCCTCGAGTCGAAAGGGAATCCATTGATCAAGACAGCGAGTTGAGCAACGCGGTGATGTCCCGCGCCGTTCGAGGTACGGGAATCGTTCATCCTTCGACCTCGACGAGCATCGCGCGCAACTCATCCATGACGGCCTCCAGATCGCCGTCGATCTCTTCTAGCGGACGAGGCCGCACGTACTGGTAGAAGTGGCGAGTGAAGGGGATCTCCGCTCCCTCCTTTGTCTTGGCGCGGTCAATCCAGGCATCAGGTGCGTAGGGCAGCACTTCGCGAGCTACGTAGTCCTCGACGCCTTCGTCCCAGGGCGCATTCTCGGTGTCGCGCAGCGAAGCATCCGGCTCTGGGTTCCCCTTAGCGTCGCGACACACTTCGGCGGTATCGTCCTGTTCGCCGAGCTCGGTCGTAATCGCCTTGAGTAATGGCCCGGTAAGCGAGAAAGACTCGGCCTTCGCAGCACTCTTCAGCGCCTTGTGAAACTCGACCCGGTTCTTCCACACCGTGTCGGCGCCGAGCGTCTCAATCATGCGGCGCAGCGATGCGGCATCCTCATCGCTCAACTTCTGAATCACCTTCGCCTCGAACACTGAGTCGATGCGCTGGGGCGTCGCCTGCCAGTTGAGCTTGAGTGGCCGCTCCACCGTGATGGTGCGGTAAAGGAAGTCCTCATTGCGGAAGATCTTCGAGTACTCACCGTCTTCGAACCCCGCGTAAAGGCCGACGATGGTCTTGATGTCCTTCGCTGAGAGCTCGTTGCGCTTGGATCCGAGCCCCTTGCGGAGCTTGGTAAACATCTCGCGGCCGTCGATGAGCTGCACGTGGCCCTTGCGCTCGTCGGTCTTGCGGTTGCTGAGCACCCAGATGTACGTGGAGATGCCGGTGTTGTAGAACATGTCCTTAGGCAGTCCGATGATCGCCTCGACGAGGTCGTTGTCGAGCAACCACTTGCGGATGTTCGATTCGCCTCCGCCGGCGCCGCCTGAGAACAGCGGCGATCCGTTGAGGACGATCGCGACGCGCGATCCGCCGTCCTCCTTCTTACGCATTTTGGAGACGAGGTGCAGGAGGAACAACATCGCGCCGTCGCTGACAGCAGGGGTGCCAGGGCCGAAGCGTCCGTTGAAGCCGAGCTTCGCGTGCTCCTCGTCGACGTACGCGCGCTGGTCCTTCCAGTCGACGCCGAACGGTGGGTTGGAGAGTCCATAATCGAATTTCTTGTCGTCGAAGGCGTCTACCGTGAGGGTGTCGCCCAGAGCAATGTTGTCGACATCCTGACCCTTGATGACCATGTCTGCCTTGCAGATCGCGTAGGAGGCGTCGTTGTAGTCCTGCCCGTAGAGGCTCAGCTGGATGCCCGGGTTCATGCGGCGCAGATACTCGTCGGCGACGGAGAGCATCCCCCCCGTCCCCGCGGTCGGGTCATAGATGGACCGGACGACACCCGGCTTCGAGAGCGCGTCATCGTCGAGCGCGAAGATCAGCTGCACCATCAGCGCGATGACCTCACGCGGTGTGTAGTGATCGCCCGCAGTCTCGTTCGACCGCTCGTTCGCCCACCGGATGAGCTCCTCGAAGATCAGCCCCATGTCGATGTTGCTGACGACCTTTGGGTGGAAGTCGGCCTGCGCGAACTTCTCTGTCACGGAGTAGAGCTTGTTCTTCTCGGCCAGCTTGTTGAGCGTCTTGTCGAACTCGAAACGCTCGAAGATGTCACGAACATTCTCAGAGAACCCTGCGAGGTAGGCAGAGAGGTTCGCGCGCAGGTCCTGCGGGTCGGCGACAAGTTTCGCGAAGTCGAACGGGCTGGTGTTGTAGAACTGATTCCCGGCCGCCTCGGTCAGCCGCAGGTGCCGCAGCATGTCGGGGATCGACTCCGTCGCCTTCGCGACGTTCAGCACCTTCGGCTTTGTCTCCGCGAGCACCGCATCCAGACGCCGGAGAACCGTGAACGGAAGGACCACCGATCCGTACTCCGCAGGCTTGAACGGGCCGCGCAGAGACTCCGCGATGTTCCAGATGAAGTTAACGTGATTGACCAACGGTGCGTGCTCCTGAACAGTCCAATGAGGCCGATCGTGCCCCGTGACACCATCTTGTCCTACCTCGCGGATACGCTCGGCAGGTCGGCTGCGCGACGTGCAGGGTACCTAAGAGCCTCTACACCAATCATCCGATCGCGCTGATGGACTCGAACGGCATCTAGACGAGCTTGACGTTCTCCTGGTACTCGAAATGAGACTTGACCTGTGCCGTCACGTCGATGTTCTGGAGCTTGCGCGATTCCGGGTGGAATCCTTCAAGCCCGGCGGCGCTCTCCCCCACCTGAACCGCTTTGTACACAAACTTCAGGATGTTGTCGTTCGCGGAGTGGTAGCCGTGGACGGCCTCATCGACAGCTGAGGTCAAGCGCGCCCAATCGCTTCTCGCACCAATCGCGGTGCCGAGCAGATGCGCAGATTGAATTCGAGGCCCACCCGGCTTTGAGCCCAGCGTCTCCGCCGCCACGACCATGACCCGAGCACCGAGGCTATGCCCGATGAGCACGTACGAGTCGGCGGTCGTCCGCGCCAGCAGGTCGCCCACGATGACTCCCGTCTTGTCGGCCCGGTTTTTGGCGACGTGCCACGGGTTCTTCGCGAGGTCCGCCGCTACGAGGGCGGGCCCGACGACATTTCCGAGAAGCTTTGCGGCCGCCTTGTTGGCTACCGCCGCAGCTCCCTTCATGGCGAGTACGCCGCCGGCCTTCCCCGCGAGGTTCGCTCCGAGCACTCCGAAGTCGCGCAGTTCCTTGGCTCCCCAGTGGACGCGGTAGACCGGAGAATCCGGATAACGCTCATCTACGATCGTGCGCCAGTTTCCCCACTTGTCACTCTTCCCATCGGAGAGGAACCCGCTCGCCACGACAACGGGCACGCCTCCCTTGCCAGGACGCAGCAGTTCAATACGGAACGAGCTGTCCTCGCGTAGGTAGGCGTTCGAGACCGACGCCCCAAGAGCGCCCCCTACCGCCGCACCTACGGCGGACACAACAGCCGTACCACCGGCAATTCCGAGACCTCCTGCGGCCAAGGAGCCTCCTCCGAGCAACGCGAGCCCGTGTGACGTTGCCGCCGCACCGGAGAAACCACCGAAGAGCCCAAGAGAGCCGACAGCCCCACCGACGGCAGGCGCAGCGAGCAGTGCCAGAGGGAAGGCCAACCCTACGGCCAATGCGCTGCCCACCGCGATCTTGGCCCCCATGTCGAGATTCGGTTTGTCGTACTCGACGTATTCCTCGTAGTCGTGGAGCTCCCCGAAGGGCCCCTGGGCCTTCTCGAAGCCGGAGATGTCGTGGCGATGCTCGGCACAGAACTGCGGGATGTTGATCGCACCACGCTGGCGAACGGCCATGTTCGAGCAGCCAAGCGCTACACAAGGCAGAGTCGCAGATCCACACGCTTGGCACACGTATACCGGCAGCTGACCGCCGGGACGATTCGACTTCCGGTGCTCCGATTTGTTGAAACAGGACGAACACCATGCGTTCAGAACGTCCAGCAGTGACACGTCGTCGGCGACATCAGCGATCCACTGCGCGGTCCTCGCAAACGAGTCTGCCTGTCGCTGCGCGATGCGTCGACCCTTCTCGAGTAGCTTGACCGCGGCCTTCTGTTCCTCAGGATCCGCGATGCTCAGGGCACTGACGTTCGAGGCGGTCTGCGCCGCATACCACGCCTTCGCATACGCCCACATGTTGCTGCGTAGAGCCGGGTTGGTCTTGAGCGCGTCGCCCCCGTCCAGCGCTTCGCTGTGCTCGCTCTCTGGTTCAAGATCCGTGACGTCACCAACGAATGCGAGTTTCGCTCCCTGATCGGATATCACCTCAACACGAAGTCGGGTTCCATCGATGACATGAGCGTGAAGCGATCCGGGCATGGCTAGATGGTGCCATAGACCACACGATTGCCATTACCGTTCGATGCGGAACCGCCGTCCGATTGGTGGCGATCAGGTCAGTGGAAGTCCCCGCCGCCACCCTGGAAGTCGCTCGCCATGTCGGTGAATCGCGAGAAGTGGCCCTGGAAGGCAACCCCGATCGTCGCGGTGGGGCCGTTGCGGTGCTTGGCCACGATGAGGTCGGCCTCGCCGGGGCGGACGTCCTTGTCGTAGACCGACTCGCGGTGCAGCAGGATCACCATGTCGGCGTCCTGCTCGATCGAGCCCGATTCGCGCAGGTCGCTGATGGCGGGCTTCTTGTCCTGCCGCTGCTCGGGACCACGGTTCAGCTGCGAGAGCGCGATCACCGGCACCTGCAGCTCCTTCGCGAGCAGCTTGAGCGCACGGGAGAACTCGGAGACCTCCTGCTGACGCGACTCGACGCGCTTGCCGCTGGTCATCAGCTGCAGGTAGTCGATGATCACCATCTTCAGGCCGACGCGCTGCTTGAGCCGGCGGCACTTCGCGCGGATTTCGACGAGGGTCATGTTCGGGCTGTCGTCGATGTACAGCGGGGCGTCGTTGATGCGCCCGCGTGTCGAGGCGACGGTCGTCCAGTCGCGCTGGTCGAGCGTTCCCTTGCGCAGGTTCTGCAGCGGCACCGCGCCCTCCGCGCTGAGCAGGCGCATGGCGATCTCCGCCTTGCCCATCTCGAGCGAGAAGAAGATCGAGGGCTGGTTGTGTCCGATCGATGCGGCGCGCGCGAAGTCGAGTGCCAGCGTCGACTTACCCATCGCGGGACGGGCGGCGACGACGATCATCTGGCCGCCGTGCAGACCGTTGGTGAGCTCGTCGAGTTCGCGGAACCCCGTCGGCACACCCGTCATGGATCCGTCGCGGCCGCTCGCGGCCTCCATCTCCTCGACGGCAGCATCCACGGCGACGGTCAGCGGCACGTAGTCCTCGGCTGTCTCGGTGCCCGTGACCGAGTAGATCTCCGCCTGGGCACTGTTGACGAGGTCGGTGGCATCGCCCTGACCGTCGTAGCCCATCTGCACGATGCGGGTGCCGGCGTCGACGAGCTTGCGCAGGATCGCCCGCTCCGACACGATCCCGGCATAGAAGCCGGCGTTCGCCGCGGTCGGCACGATCGAGGTCAGCGAGTGCAGGTAGTCGGCCCCGCCGGCCCGTGACAGGTTGCCGCTCTTGATGAGTTCATCGGTGACGGCGATCACGTCGGTCGGCTCGCCGTGCGAGTACAGCGAGAGCACGGCGTCGAAGATCAGCTCGTGCTTGGGGATGTAGAAGTCGGATCCGCGCAGCGATTCGATCACATCGGCGACCGCATCCTTCGACAGCAGCATGCCGCCGAGGGTGCTCTGCTCGGCCATCAGGTCGTGCGGCGGGGTCCGCTCAGGACCGCGCGGCGAACCGAGCCGCTCCTCCGCGATGTCTGCGATCGACACGCGTGCCCCCTCTTCCTCCACCGATTGCCGTGCACATCACCCGTCGGATCCATGCTTCGGGCGGGATGACCTCCCGCAGCACAAAGCACACCACCAGGGTCCGACATCGGGATGCTCGACAACGCTACCGGCAGCGCGGAGCGGCCTGTGGATAACTCTGTGGAGAGATTGCGGGTAACTCCGGAGTGTCTGTGCAGAACGCCTGGGGATAACTATGGGAGTCGATGGCAATCACAACTTTTTTATTCGCCTTGAACTGGCTTTTGCTGATTCCCCAGGCTGTGGATGAGAATCTGTTTAAAGTGCCTCTTGAAGGTTCGGGATGGCGTGGTGGGATGTGTACAACTTGGGGACAAGCTCCACGCCGGGCGCCGTTTGTCAAGTCGGCCTTTCGGCGGGTGTGGCGCTGCTCATCCGAGCGCCCTCACGCCGCGCACCCGCTCACGCGGCGCACCCGGCCACCAGTAGCACGACGACCGCGCGGAGGCAGGGGCGGATCGAGCGGCTGATGCCTGGAGCTGGCTCGGCGCCGCGGCGGTCCCGAAGTGTGCGCCCGGGAGAGGGCACTACGAGCGATTGAGGCGCCGAGCGGTAAGCAAGCGCGCACTCCCGCCGGATCGCGACGGTTTGGGCCTCAGGAGATGCGCACCGCGGTGACGATCCAGTTGTCGACGGAGTGTCCATCGACGTGCGGTGCGTCCAGGTCGCAGGAGAACAGGGAGAGGGAGCGCTGCGGCCCATCCGCCTGCCATACCCAGCTGTACGTGGTCGTCGCCTCCGCCACGACGTCCTGCTTCGGAGCCGATCGCGCATCCTGCGTGACCGTGAAGTCCGCGGTGGCGAACCCGCCCGCCTGCAGTGCGTAGGTGAGTACCACACTGTCGCCTGCGCGCACCCGGCCGAGGTCGTAGAAGACGTCCTTCGTGCCGTAGCCGGTCACGTTGTGCCCCACCATGATCCCCCGATAGTCGGAGATGTTCCCCGGCACCGTGTCCCACTGCGGCGGCCCGTACCATCCCGCCAGACCCGGATCCGGATTCAGCCAGCCGTCACCGTCGAGCTGGATCCGGTTCACGTCGGCGTCGATCAACGGGACGCCTTGCTGGAGCACCGTCACGTGCACGGGAACCCCCGCGATGTCCTGCAGCGGTGCCGGAGTCGGTGCGACGGGCCCCGTCGTCGGACCGGGCGAGGGCGGCGACGTCGCGGCCGTGCTCGGTTTCGCGGCGGCCGGCGCCGTGGACATCGGCACGTCGCCCAGGGCGGATCGCGTCGCACTCCACAGCAACAGCGCGGACACCCCCGCGACGAGCCCGACGATGAGCAGGGCCACCGCGAAGCGGCGGCGCGTCGCGGTCGCCCTGTCCATCATGTGCGGCGATCCGCCCGTCTCAGCTGCGGCGCGAGCGCGCGAGCAGTCCCGCCCCGGTCAGGGCGCCGGCCGCGAGGAGGCCAAGACTGCCGGCGAGGACCAGGACAGCGGTCTGGTCGCCGTCGGTCTGGACGGTGACCGGAACCGTGTGTGTCTCGGGGACCGGTGCGGGCGCGACGACGGGCGGCGTCACCACCGTTGCGGGACACGTCGTTGCGTCGTGGTGCACGACCTGCGTCACCTCCGGCGTTCCTTCCGTCGGCGGGACTGCGGGCTGAGCCTCGACATCGATGACCTTGTCTGCGGACCAGTAGAACCAGTTGGCGTTGCCGGGCGTAGAGGTCTGGAAGATCTGGTTGATCGGATCCGTCCCGTGGCCAGCACCCTCGTAGTCCGTGGTGTTGGCCTGCCAGTTCTCGCCCATCGGGACGTCGCCCGGCGCCGGACCGTCAGGACCGCCCGTCCAGGAGTATCGCTGGAAGTTCGTCCAGTGCGACACCTCTTCGACAGCCGGGGAACCAGGAGTTCCCGGAGTGGCGGGCGAGACGACCACGGTCTCATCCCAGGCGGCCATCGGCGTGCACACGGCGTCCTCTGCGGACGCCCCCGGCACGGTGATCAGGATTCCCGCGACGGCGAGCGACATCGCGCCCGCCGCGTATGCGGCCTTGCGGAGCACCCCAGCGCTCCTCGTGATAGAAGACATCTCCCCAGCTCCCCAGCTTGGTGATCGGTGATGATCACACGCGACCGGGTGCGCGGAGACGGCAGGATGCAGGAAAGACTCGCCGAATCCAGTTCCCCAAGTTCGTCGGGTCCCACCCCGTCGAGAGTTGCCCACGCCCCAGCACGTGCAACCTTTGACGCAAACCATACCGGTCTTCCGGTATTCGGGCAATCGATCGGCGCGGAATCTCCCGGCGAGACGTGCCGTGCACGGGGTGCACGTCCGACGGCCGCTCGCGCCCGGGCACGCGAAAGGGGCCGCCTCGACGTACGAGACGGCCCCTGACAGGGAGTCGGCGCTTACTTGGCGGCGACGACCTGCAGCGTGATCACAGCGGTCACGTCGTCGTGCAGACGAACGGTGGCCTCGTGCTCGCCGACGTTCTTGATCGGCGAGGTGATGTGCACCTTGCGCTTGTCGATCGCACCGACACCCGCAGCCTCGACGGCGTCGGCGATGTCGGCGGTCTTGACCGAGCCGAACAGGCGGCCTTCGGCGCCGGCCTTGACGGCCAGACGGATCTTGGCGTTCTCGAGCGCGTTCTTCAGCGCCACGGCGTCGTCACGGTCGTGGATCGCGCGCGCCTGACGGGCGGCACGGATCTGGTCGACCTGCTTCTCGCCACCGCGCGACCACGCGACAGCGAAACCCTGCGGCACGAGGTAGTTGCGGGCGTACCCGTTCTTGACCTCGACCACGTCACCGGCGCTACCGAGCCCGGCGACCTCATTCGTGAGAATCAGCTTTGCCATGTCGGTACCCCTTAGCGGCCAGCGCCGGCATAGGGCAGGAGCGCCATTTCGCGCGCGTTCTTGATCGCCTTGGCGATCAGACGCTGCTCCTGCACCGAGACACCGGTGATACGACGGGCGCGGATCTTTCCGCGCTCCGAGATGAACTTGCGGAGGGTCGCGACATCCTTGTAGTCGATGACACCCACGCGGATGGACTTCGCGGGAGCGGTGGGCTTGCCACCCTTCCGCGGCTTGCGGCGGTCGCCGCTCGACTTTC
>Ga0308158_10001517_pt1 | contig 24718 bp, 18 predicted proteins | sample PhyBR2_FD_201038 | JGI IMG/M metagenome (GOLD analysis project Ga0308158, IMG submission 201038) | Phyllosphere microbial communities from UC Gill Tract Community Farm, Albany, California, United States - DLSLB.R2 | ecosystem: Host-associated > Plants > Phyllosphere > Unclassified | place: USA... | reverse complement strand
GAGGGAGCGCATGCGCAGTCGCCGGAGGACCTCGACGTCGCACCACTCGGTCTCGTCGCCCCGGTTTCCGCCCGAGGCTTCGGGCAGGAAGAAGCCGCTGGACAGGCGCCCCTGCGACTCGAGGCGTTGCAATGTCAGCCGCGCGACCGCCACGCCGACGCCGAGGCGTTCGGCGACGGCATCGGTCGTGAACGGCGCGTGCGTGCGGGCGAAACGCGCGACGAGGTCGCCGAGCGGATCAGGGAACGGTTCGAGGAACGCGTTCGGGATGCCGACCGGAAGCGCCGCGCCGAGAGCGTCGCGGAGTCGCCCGGCGTCTTCGATCCCGGCCGCGCGGGAGACGCCCGCGATCGTCACGCGGATGGCGCGCCGGTCATCGACCAGGCTGGCGAGGTGCTGCTCGGCCTCGGCGAGCGCGTCTCCCTCGGTGTCGAGTCTCGCGGCCACCTCGGTGGCGTCGAGCGGACCGAGGATGCGCAGCAGATCGGCCACGCCTTCGACGCCGCGGGCCCGACGGTCGGGATCGAGGCGCTGGGCCTCGCGCTCGAACTGCGCGATGACGTCGGGGTCGAGCAGCTCGCGCATCTCGACCTTGCCGAGCAGCTCGCTCAGCAGTGCCGGGTCGACCGACAGGGCCGCGGCGCGACGCTCGGCGAGCGGGGAGTCGCCCTCGTACATGAAGGCGCCGACGTAGCCGAAGAGCAGATCTCGGGCGTATGGCGACGGCTGCGAGGTGGTGATCTCGACGAGGCGGATCTTGCGCTCGCCGATCTGTCGGGTCACGCGCAGAAGGGCAGGCAGATCGTAGACGTCCTGCAGGACTTCGCGGAGGGTCTCGAGGATGATCGGGAATGCCGGATGCCGCTTGGCCACCTCGAGCAGCTGAGCGGAGCGTTGCCGTTGCTGCCACAGCGGCGACCGGCGGTTCGGGTTCAAGCGCGGCAGGAGCAGGGCACGGGCCGCGCACTCCCGGAACCGCGAGGCGAACAGCGCGGATCCGCCCACCTCGTCGGTGACGATCTGCTCGAGTTCGTCGGCCTCGAAGACGAACAGGTCGGCCCCGGGCGGCTCGGCCGCGGCGTCCGGAACTCGGGCGATGATGCCGTCGTCGCTCGCCACGGCCGCGCCCTCGACGCCGAGGCGCTCTCGGATGCGGGCGTTCACCGCGAGGGCCCAGGGGGAGTGAACCTGCATGCCGTACGGGGAATGCAGGATGATGCGCCAGTCCCCGACCTCGTCGCGGCTGCGTTCGACGGTCAGAGTCTTGTCGGTGGGGAGGCTGCCGGTGGCCTCGCGCTGCTCGGCCAGGTACGCCAGCAGATTGGTGATGGCGTTGTCGTCGAGACCCGATTCGCGCAGGCGCTGCTCGGCCTTGCCCCGGTCGGCGCCGGCGATGTCGCGTGAGAACTTGCCCAGCGCCTCACCGAGTTCGGCCGGGCGACCGATGCCGTCCCCGTGCCAGAACGGGAGCTTGCCGGGCTGGCCGAAGGCGGGCAGCACATTGACGCGGTCGTGGGTGATCTCGACGATGCGCCAGCTCGTGGTGCCGAGGGTGAAGACGTCGTTGACGCGTGACTCGTAGACCATCTCTTCGTCGAGTTCGCCGACGCGGGCGTTCTGCGACTCGCCCGCGACGAAGACGCCGAAGAGGCCCCTGTCGGGGATTGTGCCGCCGCTGGTGACCGCGACGCGTTGCGCTCCGGGCCGGCCCGTGAGAGTGCCGGCGTCGCGGTCCCAGACCAGGCGGGGGCGCAGCTCGGCGAACTCGTCGGAGGGGTAGCGGCCGGCCAGGAGGTCGAGGGTGGCCTCGTACGCGGAGCGGGGGAGCGAGCGGAACGGCGCGCTGCGCTTGACCGTCTCGAACCACTCCTCGACGTCGATCGCGCCCAGGGCCGAGGCCGCGACCGTCTGCTGCGCGAGGATGTCGAGCGGGTTCTGGGGGACCGATATCGCCTCGATGCGCCCGGCGAGCATGCGCTCGGTGACCACGGCGGTGTGCAGCACGTCGCTGCGGTGCTTGGGGAAGAGCGCCGCCCGGCTGACCTCGCCGACCTGGTGGCCGGCGCGTCCCACACGCTGGAGGCCGGATGCCGCGCTGGGCGGCGACTCGACCTGGATGACGAGGTCGACCGAGCCCATGTCGATACCGAGCTCGAGGCTGCTGGTCGCGACGACGCAGCGCAGCACCCCCGACTTGAGCTCGTCTTCGACCTGGGCGCGCTGTTCTTTCGACACCGAGCCGTGGTGAGCCTTGGCGAGGATCGCGGCGACCCCGGCGGACGAGCCCGCCTGCGCCATCATGCCCGCGGGGACGGTGGGCTCGGGCACGTCGATCCCCACCCGCTCGGCGTAGATCTCGTTCAGTCGGCCGGTCAGCCGTTCGGCCAGACGCCGTGAGTTCGCGAACACGATCGTCGAGCGGCGCTGAAGAATGCGGTCGACGATGGCCTCCTCGACGTGCGGCCAGACCGAGCCGGCCATCTCGGTGCTCTCGGGACGCTCGGAGAACCACTCGCCGTCACCGGCTTCGTCGGGAGCCGGCGACCCCGGGGGCGGCGGCGGGTTGAGCATGTCGTCGATCGGCACCACGACCGAGAGGTCGAACGCTTTGGTCGCCTTGGGGGCGACGATGTCGACGGGCTGCGCTCCGCCGAGGAAGCGGGCCACCTCATCGATCGGACGCACGGTCGCCGAGAGCCCGATGCGCTGCGCCGGCGCGTCGAGCAGGGCGTCGAGCCGCTCGAGGCTCACGGCCAGGTGCGCGCCGCGCTTGGTGGCCGCGACCGCGTGCACCTCGTCGATGATGACCGTGTGCACGCCGCGCAGCGTCTCGGCCGCCTGGCTCGTGAGCATGAGGTAGAGCGACTCGGGCGTGGTGATGAGGATGTCGGGAGGCGCGGTCACGAGCTTGCGGCGGTCGCTCGAACTCGTGTCGCCCGAGCGGACGCCCACGGTCACCGAGGGCACCTCGATCCCGAGACGGCGCGCGGACTGCCCGATCCCGACGAGAGGCGAGCGGAGGTTGCGCTCGACGTCGACGCCGAGGGCCTTCAGCGGCGAGATGTACAGGATGCGGGTGGTGGTCGGGGGTGCTTTCGGGGCGGCCTTCTTGCCGCGGCGTGCGGGAGCGGCATCCGGAACCTCGGGGCCCTTCTCGCGGAACACCCGGTCGATCGCGAAGAGGAAGGCCGACAGCGTTTTTCCCGAACCGGTGGGCGCGACCACGAGCGCGTTGCGGCCCGACGACACGGATTCCCACGCGCCCTTCTGAGCGTTGGTCGGCGCCGAGAACGCTCCACGGAACCAGTCCTGCGTCGCAGGACCGAATCTCTCCAACACGTCGGCCATGCCGACATCCTCTCCCGGACCTCCGACATCGGGTCGGGGTTGACGTTCGCCCGCCGCGGCAGCGCCTGTCGACGCTGGTGGCGTGGGTGTTTCTTCGCGAGCCTGAGCGGTGGCGAATCCGACCGCTGAGAGCGACGGCTAGCTGCCGACAAGGCCCCCGGTAGTCACCGCGATCCGGTGCCGGCGCGGTCGGCGAGACGCTCGTCGAGGAATGCCCGCACGTCGTCGAGCTCGTCCGGAGAGATGGAGTGGGTGAGGCCCGGGTACACCCGGCCTCGGAGCTCGCTGTGGCGGGGCAGCCATTGCGAGGTCGCGTCGATCAGCAGCGGCGGGATCACGTCGTCCGCCGCGCCACGCCCCCAGAACACCGGAGGGCGCCGCTCCGCCAGGACGGCATCGCCGGGCAGCTCGCCACCCGCGGCGTACCCGGCGAGGACGACGGCGAAGGACACGGCATCCGGGTTCACACGGAGGGTCTGCACAGCGACCGCCCCACCCTGCGAGAACCCGAGCAGTCCCACGGGACTCTCGCCCACGGTGGAGCGGATCCAGGCCAGCACCGCGTCGGCCGCGCGGGTGACGGCGGCCGGATCGCGGCCGTCGAGGCCCTCGATCGGGTACCACGAGGCCCCGGGCATGGGCCACGGCGGGGACAGCGGAGCGCGCACGCTCGCGACGACGAAGGCGTCGGGGAGATACGGCACGAGACCGAACAGGTCGTTCTCGTCGGAACCGTAGCCGTGCAGCAGCACGAGAACCGGTCGGTCGCCGCGTTCCGCGGGCGGCACCGACCACTGCACGACGGATGGATCGAGGGAGGGCGTGGTGCTCATGCGGCCATTGTCGCAAAGGCCTCCGACATCGCCCCGCGGGGTCGGACACGCGGCATCCGGAGCGGAGCGTTGATATACAGGGAGCATGCCCGTGCGCACTCCCGATCCCGAACCCGGCGACAACGGCGATGAGCGCGAGCCGCTCTCGGCGTCCTTCTCAGGAGCTCAGGGGGGCCCCAACCCCAACCCGGGCTGGCTGAGCGAGGTCGAACTCGCCGAGGCGCGGCGACGCCTGCCGATGCTCTACGTCGAGGCCCTGCCGGTGCGCACCGATGGCATGGGCGCCGTCACCCAGGTCGGCATCCTGCTGCGTGCCACCCCGCTCGGCGAGATGACCCGCACCCTCGTCTCGGGCCGCGTCCGCTACGGCGAGACGGTGCGCGACGCGCTCTTCCGGCACCTCGAGAACGACCTCGGACCGATGGCCTTCCCGCTGCTTCCGCCCTCGCCCACGCCGTTCACGGTCGCCGAGTACTTCCCCCTCCCCGGGGTCAGCGCGTTCCACGACGACCGGCAGCACGCGGTGGCCCTCGCCTTCGTCGTCCCCGTCACGGGTACGTGCGAACCGCGCCAGGACGCGCTCGAGGTCACGTGGCTGTCGCCCGAAGAGGCGGCATCCGACGCCCTGTCCGATGAGATGGAGGGCGGCCGCGGCACCCTCATCCGTCAGGCGCTCGCATCGGTCGGCGCCCTGCGCTGACCCGGGAGGCCGGGGTTCCGGCGCTCGGATGATTGCCTGTGTCGGAGGCCCTGCCTAGGGTCGAAGCATGCCGCATCCTCCCCTGGAACCCCTGACCCTTCCGCGCGACCTCGACGGGTGGCGAGCATTCGCCGAAGACCGTCCGACCGAGCGCCTCGCGCGCGTGGCCGAGATCGACGCCCGGCTCACCGCCGAGTCCGATCTCCCGCTGCAGGAGCGTCTCGCGCTGTGGAACGAGGCCGAGATCGCCCTGAGCGAGGCCGCCGCGCCCTCCCACCTGGTGAGCGAATCGCATCCCGATGGCGAGGTGCGGGACGCCGCAGAGAAGCAGGCGCAGGCGGTCGACGCCGTGCAATCGCGCCGGCTGCTGGACCGCGCGCTGTGGGGCGTCTTCGCCGATGCCACCGCCGACGGACTCGACGCCGACGAGCAGCGCCTGCTCGCCCAGATCCAGCGCGACTTCCGTCGCGGCGGCGTCGACCTCGACGAGGCCGACCGCGAGCGCGTGCGCGAGCTGACCGACCGCGACACCGAGCTCTCGTTGACCTTCTCGCGCAACATCCGTGAGGGCCGCCGCGAGATCCGCGTGCCCGCGTCGTCGCTCGACGGTCTCCCCGATGACTTCCTCGCAGAACACCCGGCCGATGCCGACGGGATGGTGACGCTCACCACCGAATACACCGACCTCATGCCGGTGCGCGAGTACGCGCGAGACCGCGCGGTGCGCCACGAGCTCATGGGGGCGTACAACGACCTCGCGTGGCCCGTGAACGAGCCCGTGCTCGCCGAGATGCTCGCCGTCCGTGCCGAGCGCGCGGCGCTGCTCGGATACGGCGACTGGGCCGACTACGAGACCGAGACCCGCATGATCGGTTCGTCGGCCGCGGTGAAGACCTTCCTCGAGAAGGTGGCGGATGCCGTGGCTCCCGCAGCCGCCGTCGAGTACGACCGCGTGCTCGAGCGTCTCCGCCGAGACGAGCCCACCGCCGACGCCGTCACGATCGCCGACTTCTGGTACGTCCTCAGCGCCCTCAAGCGCGAGGAGTACGACGTCGACTCGCAGCTCGTGCGCTCGTACTTCCGCTTCGACCGCGTGCTCGAGGGGGTCCTCGCGACCACCGCGCGCCTGCTCGATGTGGAGTACGTCCCCGTCGACGCGCCCTCCTGGCACGACGACGTGCGCACCTACGATGTCGTGCGCGGCGAGGAGCGCCTCGGGCGCATCCACCTCGACCTGCACCCGCGCGACGGCAAGTACAACCACGCCGCCTGCTTCGGTCTGGCCCCGGGCATCACCGGTCGGTCGCTGCCCGAGTCGGTGCTGCTGTGCAACTTCTCCCGCGGCCTGCTCGAGCACGACGAGGTGGTGACGTTCTTCCACGAGTTCGGTCACCTCGTGCACGACATCCTCGGCGGACACCAGAAGTGGGCGCGGTGGACGGGCGTAGCGACGGAGTGGGACTTCGTCGAGGCCCCCAGCCAGTTGCTCGAGGAGTGGGCGTGGGATGCCGAAGCGCTCGCCGCCTTCGCCGTGAACGACGAGGGCGAGCCGATCCCGGCCGACCTCGTCGCGCGCATGCGCACGGCCGACGCCTTCGGCCGGGCCCTGGAGGTCACGCGCCAGCTCGGCCACGCCACGACCTCCTACCGCCTGCACGTCGACCGGCCCGCCGACCTCGCCGAAGCCGTCGACGGCTACTACCGCGCCGCGAGCCCCGTCACGCCGCTCGACGGCTCGCACTCGTACGCCGGGTTCGGACACCTGACCGGCTACGGCGCCTGCTACTACACGTACCAGTGGAGCCTCGTGATCGCCCGCGACCTGTTGTCGGCCTTCGGCGACGACCTGTTCGACGTCGACACGGCCACGCGCTACCGGCGCGAGATCCTCGAGCCGGGCGGCACCCGTGACGCCCGCGACCTCGTGAAGGCGTTCCTCGGTCGTGAGTCGACCTTCGACGCCTACCGGGACTGGCTCGCCGGCGCGTGAACGTCGAGGGCCGCGGCATCCCTTTCCGGATGCCGCGGCCCTGGGTACGACGTGAGTTCGTGGGGGCGCGAGCTCAGGCCGTCGTCTCGCGCGCGATCGCCGCGATGAAGGCGTCGATGTCGGCCTCGGTCGTGTCGAACGAGCACATCCACCGCACCTCGCGGCGCAGTTCGTCCCAGTCGTAGAAGCGGAAGCTCTGACGCAGGCGGTCGGCGACGCCGGCCGGCAGGATCGCGAACACGCCGTTGGCCTGCGTCGGCTGGGTGAACTCGACGCCCTGGATCGAGCCGTCGGAGAGACCCGCCTCGATGCCCTCGCGCAGGCGCTGCGCCATCGCGTTGGAGTGACGCGCGTTCTTCAGCCACAGGTCGTTCTCGAGCAGGGCGACCAGCTGCGCCGAGACGAACCGCATCTTGCTCGACAGCTGCATGTCGAGCTTGCGCAGGTACGTGAGCCCGGTCGAGGCCTCGGGGTCGAGCACGACGATGGCCTCGCCGATCATCGCGCCGTTCTTCGTCCCCCCGAAGCTCAGCACGTCGACGCCGGCGTCGCGCGTGAAGGCCCGCAGGGGAACGTCAAGTGCCGCGGCGGCGTTCGAGATGCGCGCGCCGTCCATGTGCAGGCGCATGCCGTGGCCGTGGGCGTGGGCGGCGAGCTCGCGGATCTCGTCGACCGTGTAGAGGGTGCCGAGCTCGGTCGACTGCGTGATCGAGACGACCAGCGGCTGCGCGCGGTGCTCGTCTCCCCATCCCCAGGCCTCGCGGTCGACGAGCTCGGGGGTCAGCTTGCCGTCGTCGGTCGGGACGGTCAGCAGCTTGATGCCGCCGACGCGCTCGGGAGCGCCGCCCTCGTCCACGTTGATGTGCGCGGTGGATGCCGAGATCACGGCGCCCCAGCGGGGGAGCATCGACTGTAGGCCGACCACGTTGGCGCCGGTGCCGTTGAAGACCGGGTAGGCCTCGACGCCGTCGCCGAGCAACGAGACGAACAGCTCCTGGAGGCGGGAGGTGTAGACGTCTTCGCCGTAGGCGACCTGGTGGCCTTCGTTGGCGGCGGAGATCGCGGCGAGGACATCGGGGTGGATGCCGGAGTAGTTGTCGGAGGCGAAACCGCGCACCGAGGAATCGTGGAGGGTGGTCACTCCTCCAGCGTAACGACCGGGGGACATGACCCTCCTCCCCAGGGATGCGTCTCGGAGCGTTCTCCCTTTTCGCCTCCCCGGCGGCGCCGGGATGTCGGTGGGGCCCGGAAGAATGGCGGAGTGCACATGGACCCCGAGGCGCTCAGCATCGCCGGCGAGATCTTCTCCCCGGCGGCGATGTCGCGCGCCGACCGGCTCCTCATCTACGGCTCGGTCGAAGTCGGCGACGTGAAGGCGTTCGACGGCGTTCTCGTCGTCTCCGCGCAGTCCTTCGGGGCAGCCGGGTACGAACACCTCGAACTGCGCGTGCCCACAGATTTCACGCGCGTGTCCGGCTGGTGCTCGTGCGGCCGTGGTCCCGAGTGCGAGCATTCGTGCGCCGCAGCGGTGGTGCTCTTCGACCGGATGATCTCGGCCGGCCGGCCGCCGCGCCCCGAGTGGCAGCGCACCCTCGACGAACTGCTCACGGTCGGCGCCCGGGTCGACGACGAGCAGGCCGTCGACCTGTGCCTCTTCCTCGCCATCCGGCGCGGGGGAGGCCACGGACGCAGCACCGCGCTGACGCTCACCGCCCGCCCCGGCATGCGGGGGACGCGCGGTACCTGGATCAAGGGGCGGGCCGGATGGTCGGGGCTGTCGCTCCTCTCCGCCGACCCGCGGGCGCGCGCCGCCCTCGACAGCTTGGGCCGCCTTGGCCGCTCCGGGAACGGCGCGTTCCTCTCCGACGAATGGATGCCGCTCTCCGCCGTCCCCCCGCATTACCTCTGGATGCAGCTCGAAGCCGTCATCGCGGCCGGGGTGCCACTCGTGGCGGCCTCGGGCGCACATCACCCGGTGCGGATTCTCGAGCCCGAAATGACGGCGGCGGTCGCCGTCGACCGACGCGGCTCGGCCCTGCACGTGAGAGGGATCCTCGAGGGTGTCGACGACGACGTCGCGTCGCTGCCGTCGTGGGTGGTGGGCGACCCGGCCGTCGCCGTTGCTTTCGTGGCGGATCGCGACGGCGACGACGAGAGGTTCAGCATCGCGCGCCTGGCGACGCCGGTGACGGGGGCCGTCCGCGGGCTGCTGGCGCGACCTGGCGCCCTCGCCGTCGACGGGGGTTCCGAGGTGTTCCTGCACGACTACCTTCCGCGCTTGCAGCTCGAGGCCCCCGTGGTGTCCCCGAGGGGCACGGTCGACCTGCCGCCTCCGCCACGTCCGGTCCTCGAGCTCGACCTCGGCCACCGAGGCGGTCGTGCGTCCATCACCGTCCGGTGGGACCGGTCATCCACCAACGGCCGGCGCGACGAGGCGCACGAGGCCGCGGTGTGGGACGCCGTGGCGGCCATCGCGACCGAGCTGGGCGTCGGCGTTCCGCAACCTTTCCCCTCGGGTACCACCCCGCCCCGGGCGTGGACTCCCGCGGACGCGGCGATCTTCGTCGCCGAGGGCGTGCCGCGACTGCAGGCTCTGGCTCACGTCCGAGTGAACGTCGCCGACGGTGCCGCGCCCTATCGCGCGGCGGCCGAGCCGGCTGCCGTGGAGCTTCGTACCGGTGACGACGACGGCAGCGACTGGTTCGACCTGCACGCGCGCGTCACGGTGGGCGAGACCGAGGTCGACTTCTCCGCGCTCTACACCGCACTGGTCGTGGGTGACCGGGCTCTCTTCCTGGACGACGGGTCATACGTCCGACTGGACACCCCCGCCTTCGACCGTCTCCGCGCGGTCATCGACGAGGCGCGGACACTCGCCGATCGCCCGGACGGCGGGTTGAAGCTCAACCGCTACAACGTCGGTCTCTGGGACGACCTATCCGAGCTCGGCCTCCTCGCGGCGCAAGAGGCGGAGTGGTGGCTACGCGTGCGTGGTCTCACCGACGAGGCGGCTCTCGCCCCTGTCGCGTCCCCCGCGGGTCTGCGCGCCACCCTGCGCGATTACCAACGCTCGGGCCTGGACTGGCTGCACTTCCTCCGCACGCAGGGGCTCGGAGGCGTCCTCGCCGACGACATGGGCCTGGGCAAGACCGTGCAGGCGATCGCGATGATGGAGGTCGCCCGCGAGTCCGACCCCGAGATGGCCCCGTTCCTGATCGTGGCGCCGACGAGTGTCGTGGGCAACTGGGCTCGCGAGTGCGCCGCATTCGCTCCGGGACTGCGAGTGGCGACCATCGCCTCGACCCAGGCGCGACGCTCCACCCCCATCTCCGAGGCCGCCGCGGGTGCGCACGTGGTGGTCACGAGCTATGCGCTGTTCCGTCTCGAGCAGGAGCAGTACGCCGAGGTCGAGTGGTCGGGACTCGTGCTCGACGAGGCACAGCAGATCAAGAACCCCTCCTCGCGGGGCTACCGCGCGGCGCGCGCTCTCTCGGTGCCTTTCACGCTCGTCATCACGGGCACGCCGATGGAGAACAACCTGCTCGAACTCTGGGCCCTCATGTCTCTCGTGGCGCCGGGGCTTCTGGGCACTCGCGAGTCCTTCACCGCGATGTACCGCACGCCCATCGAGAAGCACTCCGACTCCGCGCGCCTCGACCTGCTCCGCCGACGGATCCGCCCGTTCCTGTTGCGACGGACGAAAGAACTCGTCGCGTCCGAGCTCCCCTCGAAGCAGGAGACCGTGGTCGAGGTGACCCTGCACCCGACGCATCGCAAGCTGTACGACCGGCGCTTCCATCGCGAGCGTCAACGCCTCCTGGGCCTGCTCGACGATGCCGAGGGCAATCGCTTCGCGATCTTCCGCTCGCTGACGATGCTGCGCCAGCTCGCTCTCGATCCGGCGTTGGTCGACGAGGGAGAGGCTTCGTCCGCCAAACTCGACGCCCTAGTCGAACTCGTGACCGAGGCCGCTGCCGAGGGACACCGTGTCCTCGTCCTCAGCCAGTTCACGCGCTTCCTGCGCGCGGCTCGAGACAGATGCACAGAAGCGGGTCTTCCGTCCGGCTACCTCGACGGTGCCACCCCGCACCGACAGGTCGAGATCGACCGCTTCCGCGAGGGCGACGACCCGGCGTTCTTCATCTCGCTCAAAGCCGGCGGAGTGGGCCTCAATCTCGTGGAGGCGGACTACGTGGTGCTCCTCGACCCGTGGTGGAACCCCGCGGTCGAAGACCAGGCCATCGATCGTGCGCATCGCATCGGGCAGACCCGTCCCGTGATCGTGTACCGGCTCGTGGCCGCCGACACCATCGAGCAGAAGGTGGTGACCCTGCGCGAGACGAAGGCCGAGCTCTTCTCGCGTGTGCTCGACGGCGGCGAGGGCGAGACGTTCGGTGGCGGCACCCGCCTGACGGCGGCGGACATCCGCAGCCTCATCGACTGACCCCGAGGATCCGCCGTTCGACCGGCCCCTGGTCAATGTCGGACCCCCGGTCTACCGTGGCGCTATGTCCGAGAGTCCGGCCCCCGCCGCCCCGCTCGACGCGGTCGCGTCGTCCGGGCGCCGCACCTTTCTCGCGGTGCTCGTCAACACTGCCGCCGCCAACGTGACCACGAGCTTCCTCTGGTTCGCCCTCACGTTCTGGGTCTATCTCGAGACACGCTCCGTCCTCGCCACCGGCATCGTCGGCGGCGCGTACATGTTGCTCCTCGCGGTGTTCGCGATGGTGTTCGGCTCGCTCGTCGATCGCCATCGCAAGCACCGGGTCATGGTGGTCTCGGGGTTCGTGACGCTCGTGGCGTTCGTGCTGGCGGGGGCGCTTTGGCTGGCGTTTCCCGAGGCCGCGCTCCTCGACCTGGGCGGACCGTGGTTCTGGCTCTTCTCGGGCATCATCCTCGCCGGGGCCGTGATCGAGAACCTTCGCAACATCGCTCTGTCGACGACCGTGACGCTCCTCGTCCCCGTCGAGCGTCACGCCAACGCGAACGGCCTGGTCGGCACCGTGCAGGGCCTCGCGTTCGTGGTGACGAGCGTGTTCAGCGGGCTGTCCGTCGGGTTCCTGGGCATGGGATGGACGCTCGCCATCGCGCTGGCGCTGACCGTCCTCGCGCTCGCCCACCTGTTGACGATCCGCATCCCCGAGGAGCGCCCCGCCGCCGGCACGGCTCCCGGTCCCGTCGTCGATCTCCGCGGGGCGGTCCGGGCCGTGCGCCGCGCCCCGGGCCTGTTCGCTCTCATCGTCTTCTCGACGTTCAACAACCTCATCGGCGGCGTGTACATGGCGCTCATGGACCCGTACGGCCTCGAGATGTTCGACGTGCAGATCTGGGGCATCGTCCTCGGGGTGACCGCGACCGGATTCATCGTCGGCGGTGGTCTCGTCGCGAAGTTCGGCCTCGGAAAGAACCCCATCCGCACGATGCTCTGGATCGTCATCGCGATGGGGGCTCTGGGGGCGCTCTTCACCCTGCGCGAATGGTGGTGGCTGTACGCGGTGGGCATCTGGGTCTACATGGCCCTCATCCCACCGGTCGAGGCGGCGGAGCAGACGGTCATCCAGAAGGTCGTCCCCTTCGAGACCCAGGGGCGCGTCTTCGGTTTCGCCGCGGCGTTCGAGTCGGCTGCGGCGCCCGTGACGTCGTTCCTTATCGCGCCGATCGCGCAATTCCTGATCATCCCGTACATGGACGCAGACGACGGCCGCGCGACGTGGGGCTGGCTGCTCGGCGAGGGGGAGTCCCGCGGCATCGCGCTGGTGTTCGCTGTCTCGGGGGTCGTGATGGTGATCGCGGGTGCGCTGGCTTTCGCCACGCGTTCGTACCGGACGCTCTCCCGGCAGTACCGGACGGCCGAGGTCAACTCCGAGGTGGGTACGGTCTAGCCGCCGGCCTCGATCTCGATGACGACGTCGTTCCACGCCGCGGCGTCGTCGTCCCACAGGGCCACGACGGCCGCGGCCAGGGCGTGCTCGAGACCGTTCAGGCTCCGCACCCGGAAGATCACGCCGGCGGCCGAGAGCTCGCGTCCACCGTCTCGCGCGTGCTTCGCGTAGCCCTGCGCGGCGGCCCGCGTCCAGGCCTCGCTCGCGGCCTTCACCGCGGCGTAGCTGGCGCCCCCGGCGAGGGGCCGCGCCACGGCCGTGGACGAGACGATGGCCAGGCGCCCGGCATCCGAGGAGCGCAGATCGTCGTCGAAGGTGCGGCTCACGTTCCGCAGTGCGGTGAACGATCGCAGCAGCACGGCGAGATCCTCGTCGCTCTGCCCGGCCAGCCCGCCTCCGCCGCGCCACCCGCCCACGAGGTGCACGACACCGTCGACCGGGCCGTGCGCGTCGCTCACGCGCGCGCGCAGGTCCGCCACGGCATCCGGATCGGTCAAATCGCACTGCTCGGTCGCCGCCCCCGGAGCGGACGCGGCGGAAGCGGCCAGCCGATCGGCGTTCGATCCGACGATCACGACGCGCGCCCCCGCCTCGACGAGGGCGAGCGCGCAGGCCCGGCCGGCCGCGCTCGTTCCGCCGGCCAGCAGCACGAGACGCCCCCGCACCCGCTCGTGCGGGACGGGTGCGGTCGCGAGGGAGCTCATGCGACGGTCAGTCCGTGCCGCGGATGCCCGCGGTCGACGCGATGACCGGGCGCATCTTCTTCTCGAGCGCTTCGAAGAACATCGACAGGGGGAACTCATCGTCGAGCACCGCGTCGGTGTAGCCCTTCGGCAGCCCCGCGAGCACCTCGTCGGACAATCCGCGCGCCCACACCGAGGCGGGGTGGGGTGTGACGACTCCGCGAACGAGATCGTATGCGGCGAGCCAGTGCGCGACCTTGGGGCGGTCGATCGAGCGCCAGTACAGCTCGTCGATCGCGTCGGCGAGGGCGATGACCGCGGCGGGCACCTCGTCCCAGTCGAAGGCGAGCGACGTGTCGGTCCAGTGCAGCACGCGGTGCTGGTGCAGCCAGGCGAACAGCAGCTGTCCGCCGAGGCCGTCGTAGTTGCGTACACGGGACCCGGTGATGGCGAAGCGGAAGATGCGGTCGAAGATCACCGCGTACTGCACGAGCTCGGCGTGCGCGAGCATCGCCTTCTCGGTCGCATCGAGGTCGTCGCGCGCCGACAGCCGCGCCTGCAGCGAGACGCACTCGCGGAAGGCGGTGAGGTCGCAGCGCAGCTCTTCGAGCGAGTAGAGGAAGAACGGCATCCGCTGCTTGATCATGAACGGGTCGAACGGAAGGTCGCCGCGCATGTGCGTGCGGTCGTGGATGAGGTCCCACATCACGAACGTCTGCTCGGTGAGCGACTGGTCGTCGAGCATGCGGGCGGCGGCCTCGGGGAGGTCGAGCTTGGTGATCTCGGCAGCGGCGCGGGTCACGCGGCGGTACCGCGCCGCTTCGCGGTCCTGGAAGATCGCGCCCCAGGTGAAGGTCGGAATCTCACGCATCGCCACGGTCTCGGGGAAGAGCACGGCCGAGTTCGTGTCGTAGCCCGAGGTGAAGTCGATCAGACGCAGTGAGACGAACAGACGGTTGGTGTACTCGGTCTCGAGTCGCGCGATGAACTCGGGCCAGATCGCCTCGACGAGCACCGCCTCGACGTGTCGTTCGTTGGAGCCGTTCTGCGTGTACATCGGGAACACGACGAGGTGGCGGATGCCGTCGACCCGGTGCTCCTGGGGCTGGAAGGCGACGAGGGAGTCGAGGAAGTCGGGCACGCCGAGGCCGGCGTCGCGCCACCGGCGGAAGTCGGCGACGGAGGCCGCGAGGTAGGACCGGTCGTGGGGGAAGAGGGGGGCGAGTGCCTCGATGGCGGTGATGAGGTCGTCGAGCAGGGGTGCGGCCGCGGCGGTGTCCTCGATGGAGCCGTCTTTGGCCTGAAGTGCCTGCAGGGCGGTGGCCGCGCTCTTCAGCTGGATCCAGGCGGGGGTCTGCTCGACCGTGTCGACGCCGTGGTCGGCGATCAGATCGTCGGCGGCACGGGTGGGCGTGGCGATGGTCATGGCATCCTCCATTCTGTGCTGTAAAAATTCCTGCTAAACGTGGATACTAACGGAAAACTTACGGACCCCGCCAGAGTGGCCCGCGGCGCCGCTGATACTGTCGACCGCATGACCGAGGCCTCATCCCGCGCCCCTCGACTCGAGGACTCCGTCGATGCGGCCATCGTGCGAGAGATCTCCCTCGACGCGCGGGCGACGCTCTCGCACCTGTCGGAACGCGTGGGGCTCTCGGTGTCGGCGGTGCAATCCCGTCTGCGCCGACTCGAGGCACGCGGCATCGTGAAGGGCTACCGTCCGATCCTCGATGCCGAGGCCCTCGGGCGACCCCTCGCCGCGTTCGTCGAGATCACGCCCCTCGATCCCGCGCAGCCCGATAACGCCCCCGAGCTGCTGGCCCACCTGACCCCGATCGAGGCGTGCCACTCCATCGCGGGCGAGGCGGCCTACATGCTGTTCGTCCGCGTGCCGACGCCCCGCGATCTCGAAGAGCTGATCCGCGACATCCGCGCCGCGGCACAGGTGAACACGCGCACGACCGTGGTGCTCCAGACGTTCTTCGAGGCGCGACCGATCGAGCCCGCCGACTATCCGGCGTGACCCCCCCCCCCCGGGCCGTGGGGCCCGGTCCCGAGGCCATCCGCACGACGGCTGACGGCGGGATACATCCCGCGACGGATGCCCCGCCCCCGTCGGTCCGCGTAGCGTGGCCGTGATGTTCGCTCTGCGCCCGCTCACCCGCTATCAGCTGGTCACCGACCTCGGTATCGCCGTGGTGTTCTTCCTGGTGGCCATCGCGATCGAGCTCGTCGCGAGCGCCACCCCGATCGACAACGTCGCGGGATTCTTCATCGCGCTCGCCTTCGCGGGGGCGGTGGCTCTGCGACGGCTCCATCCGGGCCTCGCCCTCTGCGTGGCGTGGGCGGCCGCCCTCGCGCAGATGGGGTTCGGCCGGCAGCCGTCGCCGTCCGACCTCGCGATCTTCGCCGTCCTCTATACGACGTCGGCGTACGGCTCGCGCCGTGTGTTCTGGTTCGGGTTCGTCTCGGCGATCGTCGGAGCGGCCGTGGTTCCGCTCTACCTCGTGGGTCGCGGGCTGCAGGCCCCGCCGAACGGGAACGACTGGTTCGCCGTCATCGCGCTCTTCCTCGCGGCCGGTTTCGCGCTCATGCTGGCCTGGGTCTCGGGTGCACTGGTGCGCACGGCCATGAGGGCCGCGGCGAACAGCCGTGCGCAGCGGGCGGCCGAGGCCGAGACGATCGCCGAGCAGGAGCGTGTCCGCATCGCCCGCGACATGCACGACGTCGTCGCGCACTCCCTGGCGGTGGTCATCGCCCAGGCCGACGGTGCCCGGTACGCCGCGGCTTCCGATCCGCGGGCGAGCGCCGAGGCGCTCACGACGATCTCGTCGACCGCGCGCGCCGCGCTCGCCGACGTGAGGTTGCTCCTCACCCAGTTGCGGCACTCGCAGGCCGAGGGGCCTCAGCCGACTCTCGCCGACCTCGAGACCCTCTTCCAGCGGATGCGGGCGGCGGGCGTGGCCCTCGAGGTCGAGGTCGACCCGTTGCCCCCGGGCGAGCCCCCCGCGGCCATCCAGCTCGCGGTCTACCGCATCATGCAAGAGGCGCTCACCAACGCCCTGCGGCACGGAGTCGACCCGCGCGTGCGCGTGCACCTGGGATGGTGGCCCGACCGGGTCGTCGCCTCGGTGCGCAATGCCCGGGCCACGGCATCCGTCCCCGCTCCGGCTTCCCCTCCGTCGGGCGGGCACGGGCTGATCGGCATGCGCGAGCGTGCGCAGCTCGTCGGCGGTCACCTGACCGCGGGGCCCGAGTACGGCGAGTTCGTCTTGCGCGCCACCCTCCCGATCGGCTCCCCGCTGTGAACGCCCGAGCGAGAGGGCAGAGTGGATGCCGAGCCACCCCCGACCCGCGAGAGGAGCCGTCGTCATGACCGCCCCCGTCCGCATCGTCCTCGTCGACGATCAAGCCCTGTTCCGCGCCGGGATCCGCATGGTGATCGACTCGCAGCCCGACCTCGAGGTGGTGGGGGAGGCGTCGGATGGCCGCGAGGGCGTCGAGGTCGTCCGTTCCACGCGCCCCGACCTCGTGCTCATGGACGTGCGGATGCCGGTCATGGACGGTCTGGCGGCGACGGCCGAGATCCTGCGCGAGCCCGACGCGCCGCGCGTCGTGGTGCTGACGACGTTCGACCTCGACGAGGCCGCCGCCCGCGCGATCCAGGGCGGGGCCAGCGGGTTCTTGCTGAAGGATTCCGAGCCGGAGTTCCTGCTGTCGGCGGTGCGCACCGTGCACGCCGGTTCGGCGGTGATCGCCGCCGAAGCGACGCGCGAGCTCTTCGCCCACATCGCCGACGGCGGGGGCGGAGAGCCGGTTCCGGCGGCCTACGGCGCGCTGACCGATCGCGAGCGCGAGATCTTCGCCCTCGCCGCGGCGGGGCTCAGCAACGCCGAGATCGCGGAGCGCGAGTTCCTCTCCGAGGCGACGGTGAAGACGCACATCAGCCGCATCCTCACCAAGCTCGCCCTGCGCGATCGCGTGCAGCTCGTGGTCTTCGCCTATCGCCACGGCCTCGCCTGAGCGGCGGGCGCCTCAGGCGTCGTCGTTCTCCGGGTCGTGCGCCCACGTGGGGGCGAGGGCCTTGATGCGCGTCGCGCGCCACTGCCACGTCGCCCAGAGCGCCGGCCACAGGGCCGGGGCCGCGGCGCCGCCGATGGTCAGTCTCTCTCGCCAGAGGGTGCGCCCGGGCTCTCCGGGGGCGGCCGAGACGGCCATCTGGTGATCCCACACGTCGAGCACCGACAGCGGTCCGGTCAGGGGGACGCCCCAGTCGCGGAAGACGCGGACGCGCCCGTGTCCGTCGCTCGTCTCGCGGTCGGCGACCGAGATGAGCTGGCGACCCACCGGAACGAGGCCTGCGACGCTCATCTGCACGGGAACGTCGTCGCCCGATGAGAACGAGGTCGGCATGTCGCCCAGAGCTTCCACGTCGAGGAGCGGACCGTACAGTTCCGCGACGGCGCGGGGGGAGTGCAGTGCTCGCCACGCGGCGTCCGGGTCGCAGTCGATGACGAACTTCAGCAGGATGCGCATGACCTCGATCGTGCCCGATCCCGACCGTCGGTGGGCACGGCTTGACGCGAGGGGTGCACTCCGGGCGTTTTACGATCGAGGGATGCCGTCTTCTCCCGCCCTCGCCCAGTCCGACTACCAGGTGCGTCTGGACTGGGGCCGCTCGGGGCTGGAGCGTCTCGCCCCCGCTCACGTCGTGATCATCGTGCAGACGCTGGGGCTCTCGATGCGCGCGCTGGACGCGATCGAGGGCGGCGAGACGTTCCCCCTCGAGGGTGATGAGGCCGCGGGACTCGCGCGCGCGGCGGGGAGCGACGGCGCCCATGTCGTCGTCGGCGGACTGCGCAACGCGGCCGCCGTCGCCGCCCACGTGCTCGAGGTGCAGCGGTCGCGAGGTGGGCGCACCAGCATCTCGGTGGTCGCCGCCGGTTACCCCGACGACGACGGCCTCCGCTTCGCCGTCGACGACCTGCTCGGCGCGGGCGCCGTCATCGCCGCTCTCGGAGATCTCGGGATCGACCATGCCTCTCCCGACGCCGCCGTCGCGGGAGAAGGATTCCGCGCTCTCGGCGGAGCGGTCCGGCACCTGCTGACGGCCAGCGGCACCGGCCGCGCGCTCGCCGCCGACGGTCGACGCGAGGCGGTGCTCGCCTCGGCCGCGCGCGATGCGGCATCCGTCGTCCCGATCCTGCGCGACGGGGTGATCGTTTCGGCCTGAGCCCTCGCCCTAGCGGGGTGTCGAGGCCGCGAGCCGCGTCGCGCGGCTGATGTCGCGGTGCACCCACGACAGAGCGAAACGCGGGTCGAATGACGGGGCGCACTTCGCGCACGAGGTGGGCCGGGTCGCACGCCGGTGCCGATAGGCGACGTGGCCCGCCGGGCACGTGCCGACCCACGGGGCGAGTTCGTTGGCGGTCTCGCCGGCGTGGGTCGTCCCGCCCACGTAACCCAGCTCGCGTGCCGTCCGCTTCCACACCGGTCCGTGCCCCGCGGCCGGGCCCGCGACGGCGTGCGCGATCTCGTGCAGCAGCGTCTGGTGATTCGTGTCGTCGTCGTAGCGCGCGGAGAGGTAGCGCGAGACGCTGATGCGCTGACGGCCGTAGTCGCACAGGCCCGCGCGCCGCTTGGCGTTGTCGAAGGCGAAGGTCCACGACGGATCGAGGTGGAGGGCGATCAACGCCTCGGCCCAGACGCGGACGCGCTGCAGATCGGACATGAGCGGAAGCCTAGAAGGGACCTACGACACTCAGCTCGCGACGACCTCGCGCGTGCGGCGACGCTCCGCGGCGTCGATCGCGAGCAGGGTCGATTCGAGCTGCGCGTCGGTGGCGCCGGCGTTCTGCCGCAGGAACAGCGCCTGCTTGAAGTCGCGGCGGGCGGCGTCGAAGTCACCCTCGTCGTAGTGCACCTTTCCGCGGTGCTGGAGGGCGAAGGCGGCGATGCTCGCCCAACCCTGCCCCTCGGCCTCTTCGGCGCACATGGTGAGTTCCTGCTCGGCGGCGGCGTAGGCCCCGCGGCACTGCATGATCGTCGCGTGGAGGATGCGCGCGCGCAGCAGATCGCGACGGGTGCCGGCCATGCGGGCGACCCGGACCGACTGCTCCGAGATCGCGAGCGCCTCGTCGAATCGGTCGAGCACCTTGAGGAGCCACACCCGCTCGAGGAGGGCGTGGAGGCTGCGCTGGGAACCGATCTCCTCGAGACGTTCCGCGCACTCACGGGAGTCGGTGACCTCGCGCAAAGTGTCGGGGTCGTACCCGTGGATGTAGCTCACCATCGCTCCTCTCGTTCCGGCAGGACTTCCAGTGTGCGCCGCACGGGCGTCGAGGGGTGCCTCGCCACGCGGTCGGGCGTCGAAGACGCCGGGATCATCTCTCGAACAGGGATGCCGAGGGCTTCGGAGACGCGGTCGCATCGGCGTCCGTGGCCGGTCGCGACCCGCGTATGAACTCCTCGATCTCCGCGCCCTGAGAGACCTTGGCGGGGTGGGGGCCGGCCGCCATCAGTCGCGGGAGCCACTCGACCGGCAGGGGCGCTGCGGAGGCGGCGACGACGAGGTTGCCGAATCGGCGTCCCTTGAGCACCTGCACCTCGGCGAGGACGATGACCTCGGGCAGGACCTCGCGGATCGTGGCGACCTGGCGGCGGGCGAAGGCCAGTCCGGGTCCGTCGGACACGTTCACCAGGAGCACCCCCTCGGGGGCGAGCAGGGCCGCCGCCTCGCGGTAGAACTCCACGGTGGTGAGGTGGGCGGGGGTCTGCGCGCCGGAGTACACGTCGCTGATGAGGAGGTCGACGGCACCCGAGAGCCCCGCCGGCAGTCTCGACAGCCCGGCACGCGCGTCGCCGATGCGCACGCGAATCGACGCGCCGCGGGGGAGGGGGAGGTTCTCGCGCACGAGGTCCCACAGCGCCGGCTCGAGCTCGATGACCTGCTGGCGCGAGCCCGGTCGGGTCGCCTCCACGTAGCGCGGCAGCGTGAGGGCGCCCGCGCCGAGGTGGACCGCGGTGAGGGGCTGTCCCGGCATCCGGAGTCGATCGATCACGGCGCCCATGCGCGCCACGTACTCGAAGTGCAGGTGCGTGGGGTCGTCGAGGTCGACGTGCGACTGGGGTGTCCCGTCGACGACGAGCTCCCATCCCGACACGAACCCCGAGGGCGAGACGCGGGCGAGGGCGCCGTCGGACAGCCGCGCGGTCGGGGCGTCGTCGGGTTCGATGCGCATGCGGGCCATGAACCCACGCTAGGCCCTCGGGGCGGCGGTACCGTGGCCGCATGCGGGTGGATCTCAACGCCGACCTGGGCGAGACCGTCGACGGAGTGCCGACGGCCGACGACGACGCCCTGTTCGCGGTGATCTCCAGCGCCAGCATCGCCTGCGGCGGGCACGCGGGGGATGCCGGCGCGATGCGCGCCTCCGTCGAGAGGGCGGGGCGTTTCGGGGTCGCCGTCGGCGCACACCCCTCGTACGAGGACCGCGAGAACTTCGGTCGCGTGGCCCGCTCGCCCGGCTCCGCCGATCTCCGCGCGAGTGTGATCGGGCAGATCGCCGCGCTCGCCGCGGCCGGTGCCGACCTGCGGTACGTCAAGCCGCACGGGGCGCTTTATCACGCGGTCACCGTCGACCGACGGCAGGCCGACGCGGTCGTCGCGGCGGTGGCCGACCACTCCGCGCGGATCGGACGCGCGCTCCCGATCCTCGGCCTTCCCGGCGCGATCGCCGAGGCCGCGGCATCCGCGGGTCTCCCCTTCGTGCCCGAGGCCTTCCTCGACCGGGGGTACACGGCGACGGCGACGCTCGTGCCCCGAGGGTCTCCCGGCGCGCTCGTCGACGACCCGGCCCTCGTGGCCGAGCGGGCGGTGCTCCTCGTACGCGACCGCGAGGTCGAGGCCGTCGACGGGACGCGGCTCGCCGTCGAGGCCGCCTCGCTGTGCCTGCACGGGGACACTCCCGCCGCCGTGGCGATGGCGCGGGCCGTGCGCGCGGCCCTGGACGACGCGGGTGTCGAGGTGCGCGCTCCGTGGTGACGCTGCGGGCGATGGGCGAGAGGGCCGTGATGGCCGAGGTTGCCGATCTGTCCGCGGTCGTGCGGTTGCACGCCGCGCTCGCCGCGGATCCGCTCGACGGCGTCGACGATCTCGTGCCCGCCGCGCGCACCGTGCTCATCGCCTTCGATCCGCTCCGCACCTCGGCGTCCGCGGTCGCCGCGTGGGTCCGGGCGGCCGCGACCGGGGATCCGGATGCCGCCCCACCCGGCCCCCTCGTCGAGATCGCGACGCGGTACGACGGCGCCGACCTGGACGACACGGCCGAGCTGCTCGGCATCCGAGCGGACGAACTCATCGCGCGCCACGGCGCCGCGGAGTGGATGGTGGCCTTCACCGGCTTCGCGCCGGGGTTCGCCTATCTCGTGAATGCGGACTGGCCGTTCGACGTCCCTCGACTCGACCGACCCCGCCTTCGCGTCCCCGCCGGAGCCGTGGGTCTCGCGGGGGCGTTCAGCGGGGCCTACCCCCGTGACACCCCGGGCGGCTGGCGGCTCATCGGGTCGACGGATGCGGTCCTCTTCGACCCCGAGGCCGTCGATCCCGTCCTCTTGGCGCCTGGCAGCCGCGTGCGGTTCGTCCCGCTCCGCGAGCGCGCGCACGTCGTCGGGCCGCGGGAGCCCGACAACACGACTCCGACGAGCGGACGACCGGATGCCGCGGCCCCGCCGTCCCCCGCCGGTTCCTCGCCCGGTGGGGCGCGTTCCTCGACCGCCGGGGCGGCGCCCGGCCCGGCGCTCCGTATCCTCGCCCCCGGTCCGCTGATCACGGTGCAGGACCTCGGTCGACCCGGTCGAGCGGCGCTGGGGGTGGCCCGCTCGGGCGCCCTGGATCGCGGCGCCCTGCGCATCGCGAACCGTCTGGTCGGAAACGACGAGAGCGCGGCGGCTCTCGAGATCACTCTCGGCGGGTTCTCGGCGCGAGCCGAACACGACTGCTGGGTCGCGGTGACCGGTGCTCTCGCCGACGTGCGCGTCGACGGGCGCGGCGTCCCCGCCTACGCGCCGGTGCGGCTCGCGAGGGGCGCGGAGCTGACGATCGACCCCGCCCGCGCGGGCCTGAGGGTGATCCTCGCCGTCCGCGGGGGAGTGGCCGCCGAGTCCGTGCTCGGCTCGCGCTCCACCGACGTTCTCGCGCGACTCGGCCCTCCACCCCTCCGTGCCGGCGACCTCGTGCACGCGGGATTCGCGACCGCGGAGGTGCCCGCGGTGGACGGGTTCCCCTGGTCGATTCCCTCAGCCGTGCTCGAGGTGGGGCTCCGGCCGGGGCCGCGGGCGGACTGGTTCACCCCCGCCTCCGTCGATGCGCTGACCGACGCGTCCTGGACCGTGTCGACCGATATCGATCGCATCGGCATCCGTCTCGACGGTCCGGTCCTCGAGCGCACCCGTCGCGACGAACTCCCCAGCGAGGGCATGCGTCCGGGAGCGGTGCAGGTTCCTCCGCACGGGCGCCCGGTGATCCTGCTCGCCGACGGTCCCGTGACCGGGGGCTACCCCGTGATCGGGGTGATCCCGGATGCCGCCCTCGACGCTTTCGCACAGGTGCGGCCGGGTGATCGGGTGCGGTTTCGCCGGGCCTGACGGGGCGGGAGCGAGGAATGCCGGGCGAGCGCACGCGGTTATACCGCAGGTCCGAGAACGCGTCAAGAATTGGACTGGACACGGCGAGTCCTCCCGCGTATGCTTGGACTTTGCGCTCCTCGATTCCCCCTGCCCTCATATGGTGGTCGGCTGAGCCTGCCCGTCCCCGCTTCACCGCGGTGTGCGACGTGCAGGTTATCGGGGCAGGAACGCACTCCACCTGACGACAAGGAATCACGAGCCCCTCGCCCGGGCTTCTGGAGGTTATTCCCTTGGCTGCTGCGAGCAACGCATCCACCACCACCACCACCCCGAAGAGCGGACGCGGCGCATCTCGCCTCTCGTTCGCGAAGATCTCCGACAAGCTGACCGTTCCCGATCTGCTCGCGCTGCAGACCGAGTCGTTCGACTGGCTCGTCGGTAACGAAGCATGGAAGGCGCGCGTCGCCGAGGCTCAGGCCGCCGGTCGCACCGACGTCCCCGAGATCAGCGGACTCGAGGAGATCTTCGAGGAGATCTCGCCGATCGAGGACCTGAGCGAGACCATGCAGCTCTCGTTCACGAACCCCTACCTCGAGCCGGAGAAGTACTCGATCGAGGAGTGCAAGGAGCGCGGCAAGACCTACGCCGCCCCGCTGTACGTCGAAGCCGAGTTCATGAACCACCAGACCGGTGAGATCAAGACCCAGACGGTCTTCATGGGCGACTTCCCGCTCCAGACCAACAAGGGCACGTTCATCATCAACGGCACCGAGCGTGTCGTCGTGTCGCAGCTCGTGCGTTCGCCCGGTGTCTACTTCGATAAGACGCCCGACAAGACCTCCGACAAGGACATCGTGTCGGCGCGCGTCATCCCCTCGCGTGGTGCCTGGCTCGAGTTCGAGATCGACAAGCGCGACCAGGTCGGCGTGCGCATCGACCGCAAGCGCAAGCAGTCGGTCACCGTCTTCCTCAAGGCCCTCGGCCTGACCAGCGAGGACATCCTCGCCGAGTTCTCCGGTTTCGACTCCATCGAAGAGACGCTGTCCAAGGACACGATCCTCACGAAGGAAGACGCCCTCCGCGACATCTACCGCAAGCTCCGTCCGGGCGAGCAGGTCGCCGCCGAGGCTGCGCGCGCGCTGCTGGACAACTTCTACTTCAACTCGAAGCGCTACGACCTCGCGAAGGTGGGTCGCTACAAGATCAACCAGAAGCTCGGTCTCGACAAGCCGCTGAGCGACTCGGTCCTGACCGTCGACGACATCGTCGCCACGATCAAGTACCTCGTCCGCCTGCACCGCGGTGACGTCACGTTCGACGGCGTCCGCGGTGGCCAGGCCGCCGAGATCCGCCTCGACACCGACGACATCGACAACTTCGGCAACCGTCGTATCCGCGCCGTCGGCGAGCTCATCCAGAACCAGGTCCGCACCGGTCTGTCGCGCATGGAGCGCGTCGTCCGCGAGCGCATGACCACGCAGGACATCGAGGCGATCACGCCGCAGACCCTGATCAACGTGCGCCCCGTCGTCGCCGCGATCAAGGAGTTCTTCGGAACCTCGCAGCTGTCGCAGTTCATGGACCAGAACAACCCGCTCGCGGGTCTGACCCACAAGCGCCGCCTGTCGGCACTGGGCCCCGGCGGTCTCTCGCGT
>Ga0308158_10001515_pt1 | contig 24754 bp, 21 predicted proteins | sample PhyBR2_FD_201038 | JGI IMG/M metagenome (GOLD analysis project Ga0308158, IMG submission 201038) | Phyllosphere microbial communities from UC Gill Tract Community Farm, Albany, California, United States - DLSLB.R2 | ecosystem: Host-associated > Plants > Phyllosphere > Unclassified | place: USA... | reverse complement strand
GCCACCTGGTGCAGCAGCGCTGGCCGTTCCGCCTGCACGCCACCTACGACGAATCGATCTCGCGCATGCTGGACGTGTTCGAGAAAGTCGACCGCGACATCCCCTTCGCCGGCTTGTCCTGGTTCTTTGACCACGCCGAGACGATCACCCCGCGCAACATCGACCGCGTCAAGGCTCTGGGCGGCGGCATCGCCATTCAGCACCGCATGGCCTTCCAGGGTGAATTCTTTGTCGAGCGCTACGGTGCTGACGCGGCCAGGGCCACGCCGCCCATCACCCGCATGCTGGAGACCGGCGTGCCGGTCGGCGCCGGTACCGACGCCACCCGCGTGGCCAGCTACAACCCGTGGACCGCGCTGTACTGGCTGGTATCAGGCCGCACTGTCGGCGGCCTGCGCCTCTACGACGCGGCGCAGCGCCTGCCGCGCGAGACCGCGCTCGCGCTGTGGACCAGCGGCAGCGCATGGTTCTCGAGCGAGACCGGCAAGAAAGGCTGCATCCGCGAAGGCATGCTGGCCGACCTCGCGGTACTCTCCAGCGACTTTTTCCGCGTGGAGGAAGAATCGATCAAGGACATCGAGTCGGTGCTGACCGTGGTCGGCGGCAAGATCGTCTACGGGCAGGCTGAATTCAGTTCAATTGCGCCGCCGCCGATTCCGGTGCTGCCCGACTGGTCGCCCGTGAACACCGTGCCGGGCCACCACCGGAAAGCGAAGCCGGTTGCCGCCCTGCCCCACCAGTGCCGCGGTGCCTGCGGCGTGCATGCTCACGCCCACGACCGGGCGCGCAGATCAAACGTGCCGGTGTCGGACTTCGCCGGATTCTGGGGCGCCTTCGGCTGCAGCTGCTTCGCCTTCTGAGTGTTTTTACCGCCAACCCGGCGCCGCCGGCATCGCGCCATCCTCCTGAAAGGAAACATCATGAGCCACACCATCAACACCGTGACCACCCACGACGGCACCATCATCTATTTCACCGACTGGGGACACGGCACCCCCGTGGTGTTCAGCCACGGCTGGCCGCTGAACGGCGACGCCTGGGAAAACCAGATGATGTTCCTGGCCGAGCACGGCTACCGCGTGATCGCCCACGACCGCCGCGGCCATGGGCGCTCGAGCAAGGCCTGGCACGGCAACGACATGAACACCTACGCCGACGACCTGGCGGCACTGCTCGAAACGCTCGACATCACGGGCGCCACCCTGGTCGGCCACTCCACCGGCGGCGGCGAAGTGGCGCGCTACATCGGACGCCATGGCACCAGCCGTGTCGCCAAGGCGGTGCTGGTGGGCGCGGTCACGCCCCAGATGATCGTCTCGGCAGCGAATCCGGACGGCGTGCCGATGTCGGTGTTCGACGGCATCCGCGACGGCGTCAAGACCGACCGTGCCCAGTACTTCCTTGATCTGGCGGTGCCGTTCTTCGGCTTCAACCGTCCCGGCGCCAAGACCTCCGACGGCCAGCTGCAGACCTTCCTGATCCAGGGACTGCAGTGCAGCCTGAAAAGCGCCTACGCCTGCATCAAGCAGTTCTCCGAGACCGATTTCACGGAAGACCTGAAGAAAATGACGGTGCCGACCCTGGTGGTGCACGGCGACGACGACCAGATCGTGCCGCTGGCCAGCACCGCGCGCCGCGCCGTCGAGCTGCTGCCGCAGGGCCGCCTGTCGGTGTATGAGGGCGCAGGTCATGCGCTGCCGGTGACCCACAAGGACCAGCTGAACGCCGAACTGCTGGCGTTCCTGCGCAGCTGATATGCCTGGCGCTCCCGCCTGAGGCGGGAGCGCTGAGCGTCAACCACATCGGGCGTCGGCCGCTGCAGTCGCGCGGGCCCTACTCGCCACTGGCTCTTTCGTCTCGCTTGATTTAGTATCCCATTCACTTCAGGTCAGACAATCTCAACGCAAATTGGTTACAAGCGCATTCATCTCACCCGGCGCATGGCTGCGCGCCGTACCCTCCATATTGGCCGTCGCCATGCTTGCGCCGTCCGTTGCGGCGGTCGAGACGCGCTCGCCTGCGCCGAACCTGCGCAACTACCACCACACGCGCTGGACCGCCGAGGAAGGCGCGCCCCAAGCGATCCGCGCAATGGCGCAGACCTCTGACGGCTGGCTCTGGCTCGGCACCATGGACGGTTTGTACCGGTTCGACGGTGTGCAGTTCGCACGCTATCCACTTCCGCCCGGCCTGGGCCTGAACCGCAACATGATCCGCTATCTGCACGCTGGCAGCCGCGGCGAGTTGTACATTGGCCGGGCCGCCGAAGGCATGTCGGTGCTGCATGCCGATGGCCGTTTGCAGGACTTGCCCCCAGCGCCCGGGCCGGGCGCCATGATCGACATCCTGTCGGCCGATGCCGATGGCAGCGTGTGGATGGTCAGCAAGGGCGTGTATCGCCTCGAAGGAAATCGCTGGCTGGCCATCCAGTCTGGCGCGGACTGGGACGCACTGGACGTGCGTGGCTTCCTCCTTGATGGGCAAGGCCAGCTCTGGATCAGCAGGGATAACAGTATCTGGCGACTCGACCGGCAGACCCGCCGCTTCGTGCACGTTCTGGACACAGGCGGCGACCTGCTGCGCGCGCCCGATGGCAGGCTGTGGCTGATGTCCCGCGACGGCGAGATGCGCTTGCTTCCGGCCGGCGCCCCGCCCGGGCGTCGTACTGGCCCGCGCTCCCCGGAGGCGCTCGGCACCGGTCAATTCTCCGACGACGGCGCCCTGTGGGTGCTCGACTGCCCCGGGCCGCCGTGCGTGGTGCCAGGCGCTGCTCGCCATGCCGCTACCGGATACAAGGTGGGGCAGCCAAGCGCCGCGCCAGCCGACGCGACGATCCGGATGTCAGGAAAAACCCTGACCTCGATTTTGGTGGATCGCGAAGGCGCGACCTGGGTCACGTCTGAAGGCGGCATCGACCGGTTTCGCCCGAAGCGGGTGGTTCCCACTGAACTGGAAGGCGAAGGCGTTGTCTACAGTACGGTGGCCGATGGCGCTGGACGGATGTGGGCCGCGAATGCAGTGACGGGCAAGATGTGGCAGCTGCTGCCCGAGCGCGCAGTGCCAGTGGCGCCTCGGCATCCTGTCACGGTACTGGGCCGGGACCCTACCGGCGCCCTGCTGCTGGGCGGAAAACGCAGCATCTGGCGTCATCATGCGGATGGTGCGGCGGAGATACCACTGCCCCTGGGGGCAGCCGGAAAGCCGATGGACCGGCGGCTGTTCGGTATCCTGGACGACGGCAAGGTGTTGTGGACAGCAGCAGCCGATATCGGATTGATCGGTTGGCAAGATGGGAAATGGCAGCCTGGCAGGAAGTTCAATCTGCCACCCAAGATTTACCAGTCGGCCCTGGCCGGGCCTGGGCAGATGTGGCTGGCTACCGGAAACGGCGAGCTGTTTCATTACGACCTCGCGACCGATGCCACCCGCCCGCCCATCGATATCCGTGCCATTGGGATGACTGCGGCGATTTTTCCGGAGACGGACCTCGTGCTCAGTGGGGACAACGGCACCGGTGTCGTACAGGGCGGCACCCTGCGCATGCTGGCCGCTGCTGACCCGAGCGTCCTGCGCAATGTTTCAGGCTTTGTCGTCACAGGCGATGGTGACCGCTGGCTGAACGGCGCCGCTGGACTGGTCCATGTGACAGCGGCCAACTGGAAGCGCAGCATCGACAATCCCGATCTGCCGCTGAATTATGAAGTCTTCAATGCCCTGGACGGCTATCCCGGCCGCGCCGTCATCGAAAGTCGCTGGCGCAGCGCATGGACGGTGGACGGCCGCACGCTCTGGCTGGTGGCGACCGGGGGCGTGATGCGGATCGACAGCGCGAACCTGAAGCGTAACCACGTTGCGCCGACACCATTGATCTTGTCCCTGTCGAGCGACAAGGCCGTGTTCACCCCCGGATCGCCCGGCTGGAACGCGGCGATCCTGCCAGCGGGTACCGAACGTTTGCGCGTCGACTTCACCGCGCCCTCGCTGCGCATGCCGGAGCGTGTGCGTTTCGAATATCTGCTGGAAGGGATCGATTCGGGGTGGCAAGATGCCGGCACGCGCCGCACGACGTCGTACACCAATGTGAAGCCGGGGAACTATGTGTTCCGCCTGCACGCCATCAACGAAGACGGCGTGCGCAGCGCGAGACAGGCAGTGCTGCGCTTTACGGTTGAACCGACCCTGTGGCAGACAACGTGGTTCAAACTGTTCGGTCTGGCGCTGATCGGTGGCCTGCTGTTTCTGGCCTATCGCTACCGCGTGCGCTATCTGACACGGCGCGTGGCCGAGCGCATGCACGTGAAGATGGCCGAGCGCGAACGCATTGCACGCACCTTGCACGATACCTTCCTGCAGACGGTCCAGAGCCTGGTGTTCCGTGTGGATGCGATCGCCGCGGGTTTGCCCAGGGATGCGGGGGCGCGCGGCGAGATCGAACAAGTGCTCGGCCATGCCCGCCGGGCGCTTGGCGAGGGGCGCGAACAGTTGCAAGAACTGCGTTCAGTCGGCAGCGAACAACCCGAGGACCTGCTGGAGGACAGCATTGCCGCGTTGCGGGAAGCACATCCGGGCATTGCTATCGCCCTGCGCACCAGCGGCCTTCGGCGCCGCCTTGCTGTCGGGACCGGCGCAGAGGTGGCCGCCATCGCCCGGGAAGCGCTGCACAACGCCTGTGTCCATGCCGCCGCTTCCCATGTTGAAGCGCGCCTGGAGTACCAGCCCGAGCGTCTGGTACTGACCATCAGCGACGATGGGCGGGGCATCGACGCAGCGGTGTTGCACAAGGGCGCCGCGGACGGCCGCTGGGGCCTGGTCGGCATGCGCGAGCGTGCCGATCGCATCGGCGGCATGCTGGAACTCGAATCGGGCAGCGACGCAGGCGCAGGCGCAGTCGTCAGGCTGACGGTTCCCGCCGTGCGGGCCTATGCCGGTTAGCGACCGGCCATCGGGACTGCCCGTATCGTCATGCCAGTCCCGACGGCCTGGCCTTCTGGCCGGGTGCAGGCAAGGCACGATTCTTTAGACTGGAGGCAGCCCTGGGCTTGCGAGCACAGGCTTCTGTCCAACCTGAAAGGATCCACCATGTCGAACCAAGCTACCCTGTCGCGCCGCAGCCTGCTGGCGGGCGCCGCATCCGGCGCCATCGGCGCCGGCCTCGCGGTGGCCGGCAACGCTGCCGCCGCGACCAAGCCACAACGTCCGTCCACACCGGGCGGGCGCGCCGGCAACTACCTGACCGTCGAAGACGGCACTGTCATCCACTACAAGGACTGGGGCAGCGGCCAGCCAGTCGTGTTCAGCCATGGGTGGCCGCTGCAGGGCGATGCCTGGGAAGACCAGATGTTTTTCCTGGCTGCGCGGGGCTACCGGGTGATCGCGCACGACCGCCGCGGCCACGGCCTGTCGAGCCAGCCGTGGAACGGCAACGACATGGACCACTACGCGGACGACCTGGCGGCACTGATCCGGCACCTCGACCTGAAGAACGCGGTGCTGGTTGGCCATTCGACCGGCGGCGGCGAAGTCGCACACTACATCGGTCGCCATGGCAATCAACGCGTGGCCAAGGCGGTGCTGGTGGGCGCGGTGCCGCCGCAGATGGTCCTGTCGGCCACGAACCTGGGCGGCCTGCCGATGGACGTGTTCGACGGCATCCGCAAGTCGGTGGTGGAAGACCGCTCGCAGTTCTTCATGGACCTGACGCTGCCCTTCTACGGCTATAACCGCCCGGGCGCCAAGGTCTCGCAGGGCGTTCGCGACACGTTCCGTGCGCAGGGCATGCAGTGTGGCCTGAAGAACGCCTACGACTGCATCAAGCAGTTCTCGGAGACCGACTTTACCGCCGACCTGAAGAAGATCGACGTGCCAACCCTGATCGTGCATGGTTCGGACGACCAGATCGTCCCGATCGACGCCTCCGGCAAGGCGGCGGCGAAGCTGGTGAAGAACGCAACCCTGCTGGTCTACGAAGGCGCGCCGCACGGCCTGCCGACCACCCACAAGCACCGCCTCAACGCGGACCTGCTGGCCTTCATCAAGGCCTGACGCGCTTCAGGCCCGCTGAACCGGCTTCCCGGACAGGGGCCGGTTCGGCCTGGCCTGTTCCGAAGAGACCCGGGTTTCCACGTGGTCGAGCAAGGCGTTCTCCTTATCTGTCTGGGGTCTCTGCCCTGTCTGCCGCTTCAGTGGACGCCCGGCGAACGTCCGGCTTGAGCCAGATAAGTGCGAGCAGCATATGCACCAGCGCACCTGCCAGTGTGGACCACAGCGACAACAGGACAGCCAGTGCATACATCAGCACCGAAAAACGGTTCTTGCGGCTGGCCCAGGCGTTGCCTGCAGCGCCGCTGCCGCGCTGCAGGCACCACGACAACAGCGTGAAGGCCAGCGCGCAGTTCATCAAAATCACGCCGTACAGTGCCACCGGTACCGGATCCATCGGGTGCTCGCCGGCCCACGCCGTCACGTAGGGAACCAGCGACATCCAGAACAGCAGGTGCAGGTTGGCCCACAGGGCCGGCGCATCGATGCGCCGCACCCGGTCCAGCAGCGCATGGTGGTTGACCCAGTAGATACCGACGTAGACAAAGCTGAGCAGGTAGCGCGCCAGGGCCGGCCCGGCATCGGCCATGGCGGCCAGGCTGCTGGAAGCAGGCGCATGCAGCTCGAGCACCATGATCGTGATGATGATGGCGATGACGCCGTCGCTGAATGCCTCGGTGCGGTTCTTGTCCATGCCGCCACCTTAGCGCGGAAGAAGGCACGCTTCCCCTATCAAGGGATAGTGGTGCCGGCCGGCGCGTACGACCTCGGCCCGCCACGAATGCTGCCTTTTCCAGGTGCATTGGATCAACGGAAATACAGCAACAGTTTTCGTAATTGCTGGAGTTCCGGTTTACAGGTGGTCGTGGAGCGCCTAACCCGGTGAAGAAGTCCGCGACCCTGTGCTGCCAACTACGTCGTACTCAGTCAACAGGAATTGCAGTACGGCCAAGGTAATGATCACACTCGACTCGACGAAGATCCCGACCTCATAGCCTTCTGGCAGCACTGACGACAAGACTGCGCGAAGACACATGTACGCGATCACCAGGTAATTTGTCGCCTTGTGCTTGATGCGCAGTGTCGTCATGCATGTCGGGCACGTGACGGTGCTGTCGAGCGTCGTCAATAACGTCGAGGAAGCGGAGATGGCGTGATCGTGACATTGAGGACATTGATACATACTTCCTCCCGGTTGAATGATCGCGTGCTTCGGTTTGATGGTATCGCAAAAAAATCCCCTCAACCTCACAGAAAGTCACGCGTAGCCAGATATGCCGCTGACAGGTCCCTCCTCCTGCATCAGCTTGTCTGAACTGACCTGCCTGTTCCGAAGTGCACAGCGCCAGTCCTGCGGGGTGCTACCTCCCCCAACCGGACAAGGCACGATCAAACCTCCCTTCTGGTGGCTTGTTTTTTAGTTGCTGTCTTTGCCGCAGTCGAACATGGTGATATGGTGGCTTCGATTAAATTATACGTTGGTTAGTTACCTTTTATGATAATCTGATTCCTCGCCATCTAATCTGATCTTCCATGCTCACACCAACTTCATGGGACCGTGATCCCATCCAGGCATTCAGGCAATTCGTCGCCACGACAGCATTCGCCGAAACCGGCCGTCGCCTGCCTGCTGACGGCACGCTGCGCATCCCGTCAGCGGCATCGGCCAAGATCTACAACTTCATGTTCGCCAACGTGGCAGGCTGGATGCTCGAGAACGGCCTCACCTTCTCCACGGTTACCCACACTGACCTGGCCCGTTTCATCGGCCGCACTACCAAGGGAAAGCTGATCCTCAACAGCAAGATCGCCTACCGCTACCTGCGCCTGCTGGAGCGCTGTTACGAGCACCTGGACGTCAACCCCAACCCTGCCCAGCTGGCCATCCTCCACATCGACCGTGCCCACATGACGCGCGATGAAGCCGGCCGTACACTGTCCGACGAGCAGTTGGTGCGGTTCTTCGCAGCCTTGCCAGCCGAAGCGCCCAAACGCCGTACCAGCACCCCGTTCGAGGGCTGGAAACGCCGACGCGACCGTGCCATGCAAGTCGTCATCGCGCTGGCCGGCTTGCGCGTATCGGAAGCAATAGGCTTGCTGATGTCCGAGATCGGCCGCCAGCAGGCGCTCGACGGCTCGATCGTGCTGACGATCACGCCGGATGAAAAGCATGACACCAGCCATGAACACACGATCACCCTCCCCCGCGACGGCGCCGATGAGCTGCTGCCGTGGCTTGCCGAGCGCGAGACGCTGGCCATCCCTGGCCAGTTTGTCTTCCCGGCCAATGCCGCCGGCGCCAGGATGACGAGAAAAACGGTCTACGTGCAGATGCGCGCGACCTTCGATCGTGCCGGGATGGATCTGGCGCGCTCTGGTGGGCGCACGCTGCGCAACACGTTCGCCAAGCAGCAACTCGACAGTGGAGCGAGTCCTGACGAACTCAAGGATGTGCTCGGCCTGGCGCTCGAGCGCTCGGCGGCCGACTACAAGCTCACGCGCGTCAAGCCGGATCCGGGCGAACACAGCGACGACAAGGGCTGATCCGACCGGCTCACTCTGTCCGGCCCGTCGTAGCGTCACGACCAGCGCCCGGATGGCGCGCCACGATCACGCCAATATCGACGGCTTCGGCCATCCGCCGATACCCTGCATCGCCCGGATGCAGATGGTCGCCCGAATCGAAGGCGGCCCGCAGGCGCTGCGGCCGATCCGGATCGCGCAGCGCCGCGTCGAAGTCGACGACCGCATCGAACACGCCAGCGCGCCGGATCCAGTCATTCAAGCGTTTGCGCAACGCCTCTTTCCGCGGGCTGTAATGCCCGGCAAACGGCGTGCCCTCGAGGGCGCCTTCGAACGGTGGCAGCGTGCCCACCGTGATCCGGATTCCCCTGGCCTGCGCGCTGAGCGCAAGCTGGCGAAAGCCCGCCGTCAACGCCTCCAGCGTCACCATCGCGTCATCCGGCGCGAATGGGCTGCCGGGCCAGCCGATGTCATTGATACCCAGCAGGACAATTACGTCCGACACACCGGACTGACTGAGCACATCCTGGTCAAACCGGGCCAGGGCGCTGTCACCCATGCCGTCTTTGAGCAGCCGCGCGCCGGAGATGCCGGCATTGGCCACCGCGATGCCGTGCGGCGCGAGCCGGCGTGCCAGGAAATCAGGCCAGCGCCGATCCGCATCCGGCGTCGATCCATTGCCATCGGTAATGGAGTCGCCCAGCGCCACCACCGTGCGGCCGTCCGGCAAGGCGTCGACCAGCACGGCACTGAGAAACAGGCGCCCTTCCACCCGCACCGCGTTTGAGAAGTCGCCCGCCGGCCCGGCGTTGCCGTCCGCGACGCTGATGCTTTGCGACGCGCCCCAGTGAAAACCGCTTACTGCGGTCCTGCTCGGCAGGTACGTCGTGACCTGCAGCTGCGACAACGGCGCGACGGGAAGTGCAATCGGGTCGCTCGTGGCCGTCGCGCCGGGCGCGATCGTCACCTGCCGCGCGCCTGCAAACGTCACCTCGCGCGTCATCACGCTGGTCGCCCCGATCTCAAGAGGGGCTTTGCCATAGCGGTTCGAGAACACCAGTTTGATGCGCTTGCCGCCGGCACTGACCCGGACGTTTTCACGCACTGTCTGGTCATCCAGGATGGCGGGAACATTCATCGGCAGGACGAATGTGCGATCCCAGCCGGGCTGGGGCGCTGCGTACCAGGACGTGACCCAGTGCGTCCGCGCATCCCCTGCCAGTGCGTAGCCTGCGAAGACCATCGCGGCACAGATCGCTGCGGGGTAAATGTAGTGGCCCATGGGTATCCTCAGTGTTAAAGAACCCACGATAGGTCATTCGAAACTGCGCTGGAAGATGCTAAGGTCGAACATCACTCATTCCAATCGAGAATAATAGATGGATACCCTCCGGGCCATGCGCACCTTCGTACGAACACTGGAGCTGGGCAGCCTGTCGGCGGCAGCACGCGAACTTGGCACCACGCAGCCGACAGTCAGCAAGCTGCTGGCCCAGCTCGAGCAGGAGCTTGGCGTGCGGCTGTTCCAGCGCAGTACCAGGGGCCTGTCGCCCACCGAACAGGGCCGGCAGTTCTACCTGGACGCCAAACTGGTACTCGAAGGGTTCGACGCTGCCGTCGGCACCGTCCAGGGGATGGGCGGCCAGGTGTCGGGCCTGCTGCGCATCAATGCGCCGGTCGGCCTGGGGCAACTCACGATCAACGCGATCGTCGCGCGCTTTCTGGCGGCGCATCCGGCCGTGGACATCGAACTGATACTGGACGACCGCTACATCGATATGGTCGCGGAGGGCGTGGATATCGCGTTTCGGCTTGGCGGACCGCTGCCGCCGGATGTCACCGGACGCCACCTGGCCACGATCCCGCGCTGTCTCGCCGCCTCGCCCGCGTATCTGCAACAGCGTGGCGTGCCAGAGCAGCCGGCCGATCTGGCCGGCCATGACTTTGTGCGCTTTGCCCTGACACCCGGCACGACGATCGATTTGCAGCGCGGCAGTGAAGCGGTCCGGGTGCCGGTGCGCAGCCGGTATCGCGTCAACAATGCGCTGGCGATCCGTGAAGCGCTCGTGCTCGGGACCGGCATCGCCATCTGTCCCGACTGGCTGATCCACGATTTACTAGCCAGCGGAGAACTGGTGCAGGTGCTGGAAGGCTGGGTCGCCCGCCACCAGGACCTGTACGTGCTGACGCCGTCGCGTCGCTACCAGCCGATGCGCGTGAAGACGTTCATCGAATTCACGGTAGAACAATTCAGGCAGCTGGGCGGTTTTCATGTGGCGGTGGCAGGCAATCAAACGCTTCCATCAATGACTGGTTGACGGAAGATCGAACTGCATTGACATGGGCGCCGCTTACGTCGCCGCAGGCGTGATGAACGCCGACAGGCGCACCTGCCCGAATTCGCGCAGCAGCGTGCCGGCCGCCTGCGCCATCGCCACTTCAAGTGCGCCGTTGATTGCCTGTTCCTGCGGACAGCCCGGATGATCGACATTCGCGCCGATCGCAAAGATCACGGGCTCTTCCAGCGCCTGGTACACATCGAGCACCGTAATCTCTTCAGGATTGACGGCCAGCACCCAGCCACCATTGCGCCCCGAGGTCGACGTCACATACCCGGCCGCGCGCAGCCCGCCCATCATCCGGCGCACGAGCACGGGATTGGTATTGAGCATGACCGCGAGCTCCTCGGAGCTCGTGGTGTTGGTGCGACCGTGAATATGGCTCAAGACGTGCAGCATGCGCGCCAGCCTGAAATCTGCTCTCATCGTTGAAATCCTCCTGCCGCCATGATACCGAAACTTCAGGAGTATCGATATCTTCCAACGTTGAACGCAATTCGTCGAGTTTCAGTTTGGGGGGCTCGTGATTGGACGTGCGTGTGGTAGCGCACCCTGCCATCACGGCGCATGCGCTATGCTCGGATCACACTTTATTACGAAAGCAACCATGTCCCTGAATAACGCCGTCGTCTGGCTCGACCACACCAAAGCCCAAGTCATCCACTTCGACAAGAATGCGTCGGAATCGGAATCGATGAAAACGCACTCGACCCACCCGCACCCTCACCAGAAGCATGGCGACAACCACGTCAACGGCGACGACAATACGCTGTTCTACAAAGACATCGCTGCTGCGCTGACTGACAGCGAGCAGATCCTGGTCGTTGGCCCGGCCGAAGAAAAGACCGCGTTCGTTTCCTACCTGACGAGCAAGATGCCGGCGATCGCCGACAAGATCAAGTCTGTCGAAACCGTGGATCATCCATCGGAAGGCCAGCTGCTTGCCTACGCACGCGAGCACTTCATCAGCAGCGGCGGCATGAAGTAAATCGCTGCCAGGCATTCAGCGCCAGCGCGATTAACCCGCTTGCCATGACGGCATAGCGGGTTTTTTAACGTCTGTCCACAAACCGCAACTTCAGCAGTATCAATTGCAGCGCTTACGCTGCCGGCCGGTTTCGCGCGCGAAACTGCGCCGCCTTGTGCCGATTGCCACACAGCGCCATGCTGCACCAGCGCCGCCGGTGCGACTTCGTGCGGTCGTAGAACCACAGGACGCAATCCGGATGCTCGCACTGCCGGACCAGCGCGAAATCGCCGTCGGCCAGCAAGGTCGCCACGGCTTCTGCCAGCGCCCCCAACGCGCGCGCCGATGATGGCGCTGCGCCCTGCCGTACGAGCTGCGGTTGCGCCTCATCCCAGACCAGGACGGGCGTCGACGCCATCGCCGCCAGATACTGGTTGAGTCGCGCAGGATCACCGCGTTCTCCCTGCACACGGCGCGTGATCAGGTCGCGCGCCGCAGCGCGCAAGGCCCTGGCATCGCGCAGCAGGGTATCCGCAACGGGTCCCGCAACCGCTCCCGCATCGATACCCGAACGTTTCAGCCAGTCCAGCACGGCAGCATTGCTATGCCAGAAATCCTGCCGCGCGTCGCCCGTGCCCGCTTCGGTATTGAGCATGTCCAGCGCCAGATGATCGGCGATCAGCGGCGCTGCTTCAAGCTCCATGTTCGATGGTCCTGCCATTCTGCCCCCAGATGAATAACCACCAAGATTATACTTGAAGGGTTACTCCAACCGTGCAACAATGCATCCATAACCTGTAAACGAAGTTTTATAGGTTATTGAAATCAAGTTCACCAAGGAGACACCTCATGCCGCACTCACCTTCCCCGACCGTCGTCACGCCGGTCGTCCGTTATGCCACGATCGACATCGATGGCACCGATGTGTTCTACCGCGAAGCCGGCCCGGCCGACGCACCTGCCGTTTTGCTGCTGCACGGGTTCGGCGCGTCGTCGCACATGTTCCGCGACCTGATCCCGGCGCTGGCCACCAGCTATCGCGTGATCGCGCCCGATCTGCCGGGCTTCGGCATGACGCGCACCGACCCGGACTTCACCTTCACGTTCGCGCATCTTGCGGACGTCATCGACGCATTTACTACCGCCGTGGGTCTGGACACCTATGCGATGTATGTCTTCGACTACGGCGCCCCGGTCGGCTGGCGTCTGGCGGTGCGCCATCCGGAGCGCATCACGGCGCTCGTGAGCCAGAACGGCAATGGCTATGAAGAAGGCCTGAGCCCGGGCTGGGCGCCGATGCGCGCAGCGTGGGCCGATCCGAGCCCGGCGAATCGTGAAGCGCTGCGAACATTCAATTCATTCGAGATGACAAAGTGGCAGTACACGGAAGGTGTCACGGATGTGTCGCGCGTCGCACCCGATGGCTACGCGCTGGCGTTCGCCGCCACCGAACGGATCGGTGTCGACGCACAACTGGACCTGCTGGTCGATTACGGACAGAACATCGCGCAGTACGCACAGCTGCACGCCTACTTCCGCCAGTACCAGCCACCGTTACTGGCGATCTGGGGCAAGAACGATCCGTTCTTCGTGCCGGCGGGTGCACACGCGTTCGCACGCGATCTGCCGCATGCCGAGGTGCGCTTCCTCGATACCGGTCACTTTGCACTGGAAACCCACGGGTCCGAGATTGCCGATGCGATGCACCGCTTCCTTGACCGGCATGTCTCGGGCAGGCGCGACAACAAGGCGTAACGGTCAGGCCACGTGCTCCGCGCACCTGGCCATCGCCATCAGCTGCTGCTGACGCATCAGGCGGTACGACAGCGACACCTCGCGCATCAGGCAGATGAAGCTGGCCGTCAGCGCCAGCATCGCGCCAATGAAACTGCCAGCGATCAGATGGACCAGCGGCAGGCCGGTGGCGTCGCCAAGGAACAGCATCGCGATCACCAGACAGATCAGCAGGCCGCACAGGGTGCTGGTGGCAATCGCGATATTGATCAGAAAAGAGCGGCGGTGCAGATGGCTCAGCGTCGCCACACATTCGGCATCCACGCACTTGACGGCGCGATCCTCGAGCAGGCGCATCTGGTCGATGATGCGCCCCAGGCGATTGGTCAGCACGATCAGCAGGATGCTAACGCCGGCAAGCAGGAACACGGGCGCGATCGCCAGCTGGATGACCTGACCGATATCGCCGAGCTGGATGTTCATTGCAACGCTGTCCGTAGAGAGGAAGATGGCGGCAGTGTATCAGTATCAATCTGCCACTGCACGAGTGGCAGATTGGCGACGCAACACCTGGAACACATAGTGCCAGACTGTGTGACATGGCGAACAGGCAGAATGCTGCCGCGCCTGCTAGCATCAGACCGTTGCCATATAAACACGTCGATGCCATGCAGATTTCCGCTTCAACTTCCCGTGAACTGACCACGCTGCGCGGCAGCCTGGCCAGCCTCGCTGGCATGCCCCCGCCAGATGCGCTGGCCGCACTCGTTCAGGAAGGCCACGCTGGTCTTCCCCTGCCCGGCCACGGCGCGACGCTGGCCCGCTGGCAGGCACTGGCCGCTGTTGGCGCGCATGACCTGCCCCTGGCCAAAGTGTTCGAAGGTCACACGGATGCCGTGGCCATCCTGCACGAAGCAAACGTGCACGTCCTGGCGGACCTGGCACAAGCCACCTGGGGAACCTGGTGCGCGGAGCCGCCGGATGCGCGCCTGGCACTGCTGCCGTCCGCTGACGGCCCTATCCTGCGCGGCCGCAAGGCCTGGTGCTCGGGCGCCCATGGCGTCACGCATGCGGTGGTCAGTTGCTGGGATGCCGATGGCGCCCCGATGCTGGCCGCGGTCGACCTGCGCCAGCGCGGCGTGCGTGTGACCGACGACGGCTGGCATGCTGTGGGCATGCGTGCCACGGCCAGCGTCGATGTCTGGTTCGACGATGTCGTGGCCACGCCACTGGGTGGCCCGGGCTTTTATGTCGAGCGTGCCGGTTTCTGGCAAGGTGGTGCGGGGGTGGCCGCATGCTGGTTCGGCGCGGCCACGCGCCTGGCCGACGTGCTGCGTGAACGGCTGGCCGAACGCAGCGACCCGCATCGCCTGGCGCAACTGGGCGAGGTCACGGTGGCCCTGCAAGGCTGCGCCGCGCTGATCCGCGAAGCGGCGGCCGCAATCGACAGCGCGCCCGGCGCGAACGCGATGCGCACTGCAATGACCGTGCGCCTGAGCGTCGAAGCCGCCGCCAATAGTGTGTTGCACGCCGTCGGGCGCGCACTGGGTGCCGGCCCGCTGTGCAAGGATCCCGCACTCGCCCAGTTGTACGCCGACCTGCCGGTATTCATGCGCCAGAGCCACGCGGAGCGCGACCTGGAAGCCGTCGGCAAGCTGGTCGCCGCCCTGGAAAGCGCGCCATGGACCTTGTAAACCGCTCGCGGCATATCGGGGGCACCGGCCCGGCAGCGGCCGACTGGGCACGCGACGCCGCGCTGGCCGCAGTCCAGCCGGTTACCCTCGACGACCTGATTCCACCCGGTGCGCGCGTGGTCGTGGTGGCGCCCCATCCCGACGATGAAATCCTGACCTGCGGCGCCTTGCTGCATCTGGTTGCGGCGCGGGGTGATGCGCCGCTGATCGTGGCCGTCACCGATGGTGAAGCCAGCCATCCCGGTTCGCCCATCTGGCCTCCGGAACGCCTGCGCCATGCGCGCACGGACGAAACCAACGCGGCCCTGGCCCACCTGGGCATCGACGCCAGCCGCGTGCGGCGCCTGCACATTCCCGATGGCGGCGTCACGGCGGCCACGCCCGAACTCGAACGCCAGCTGGCTGCCATCATCGCGCCGGGCGATGTCGTGATCACGACCTGGCGCTTCGATGGCCATCCGGACCACGAATCGACGGCGCTGGCCTGCAGCGCCGTCGCGCGCCAGCGCGGCGCACGCGTGTTGCTGGCGCCCGTCTGGGGCTGGCACTGGAGTGCGCCGGGCGATGGCGCGATGCCACTGACGCTGGCGCGCAAATTGGCTGTTTCGGCCGATGCGCTGGCACGCAAGCGCGCCGCCCTCGGGTGCTTCCACAGCCAGATCGAGGGCGACGCCAGCAGTGGCGCGGCGCCCATCCTGCCCGCGTTTGCCATGGAACGCGTCCTGCATCCCTTTGAAATCTACTTCCCCGACCATGCGTGACGTCCAAGCCCTGGCCCATTTCGAAACCCTGTACGCCCGATCGGACGACCCGTGGGACGTGCGCGGCGCCTGGTATGAACAGCGCAAGCGCGCGATCCTGCTCGCCAGCCTCGGCAAACCGCGCTACCGCAGCGCATTCGAGCCCGGCTGCGGCAACGGTGAGATGAGCCTCGCGCTGGCCGATCGCTGCGAGCGCCTGCTGGCCTGCGACGGCGCCGCCAGTGCCCTGGAGGCGGCACGGCGCCGCGTCCCCGACGCTGCCACGCGCGGCATCCGCTTCGAGGCGCGTCGCCTGCCGACCGACTGGCCGCGTGATGACACCTTCGACCTGGTCGTGCTTAGTGAGCTGGCGTATTACTTCGATGAAGACGCGATCACGGCGATGCTGACGGGCGCCGCAGCGAACCTGGCGACGGACGGCGAACTGGTGCTGTGCCACTACCTGCACGACTTCGACGACCGCGTGACATCAACAGCGACCGTGCACGGGATTGCCGACGCGTTGCCCGGCCTGCGCCGTTCGCTGCACCACCGTGACGAGGCGTTCGTGCTCGATATCTGGCGCCCGACTGCGTCGACGCAGGGAGAACGCGCATGATCGGCGTCGCGATCCCCGCCCACAACGAAGAAGCCTGCCTGGGCGCCTGCCTGCAGGCCGTCCTGCACGCGGCGACGCATCCGCAGCTGGCGGGCGAACCGGTCATGGTGTGCGTCGTACTCGACGCCTGCGACGATGGCACGGCCGCCATCGTGCGCGGGTGGCAGGCGGCGTTCACGCTGGCCGGCTGCCGGCTTGATGCACTGGAAATCTCGGCGCGCCAGGTGGGCAGCGCGCGCGCCGCAGGCGCGCTGCACCTGATTGCCGCCGAGGCGCGCTGGCTGGCGTTCACCGATGCCGATACCCGCGTCTCGCCGCAATGGCTGGCCGTACAGGTGGCACTGGGCGCAGACGTCGTGTGCGGCTCGGTGGCGGTCGACGACTGGTCGCCCCACGCCGACAAGGCGCAGCTGCTGCGCGAGCATTTTGCGCGGACCTACCATGACCGCGAAGATCACCGCCATATCCACGGCGCCAACCTTGGTGTGTGTGCGCTGGCGTATCAGGCGGCCGGCGGGTTTGCCGCCGTCGCTTGCCACGAGGACGTGCTGCTGGTGCGGGCGCTGGAACTGTCGGGCGCCCGTTTTGCCTGGAGCGCGCTGCCGCGCGTGTTCACCAGCGCCAGGCTGGATGCGCGGGCACGCGGCGGCTTCGGCGACACCTTGCTGGCCGTGACGTGCGAGATGGAAGTGCCCCTGACGACGACCTGAGCGCCGTCGGGGGCGGCCAGCGACGCGCCGCCCGCTTACGTCACGTGAATCTGGCTGCGAACCATCCGGCGCGCCGCAGCGATGCGCATGCCATCCACCAGCAGCTGCGCCGCCCAGCGAAATACCGTGTATTGACTGACGACGCCGCGCATCGCGCGCAGGCGCCGGGTCTGTTCGTCCGGCGGCATGTCCAGTGCGCGTTCGATGGCGCGCGCCATGCCGGCGATGTCGCGCGGATCGACGATCAGGGCCTGATGCAGTTCGGCGGCAGCGCCGGCCTGGCTGCTCAGCACCAGCGCGCCGCGCAGGTCGGTGCGGGCCGCCACGAATTCCTTCGCCACCAGGTTCATCCCGTCATGCAGGCTCGTGACCAGGCACACGTCGGCCGCGCGGTAGCAGGCGGTGACGGTGGCTGCATCCGCGCTGTGCGCATGCAGCACCACCGGTTCCCATCCGTCGTTGCCAAAGCGCGCATTGATGCGCTGCGTCAGTGCGACGACGTCACGCGTGATGGTCTGGTACGCGGCCAGCGCCGAGCGGCATGGTGCGCCGATCTGCAACAGGGTCACCTGGCCGCGCAAGTCCGGCCGGCGCTCGAGCAGCAGCTCGAAGGCCTGCAGGCGCTCGCTCAGGCCTTTCGTGTAATCCATGCGATCGACACCGACCAGCAGCCGCACGCCGGGCGCAATGCCGAACCGGCTGCCCACGACGTCACGTACGCCGGGTGGGGCCACATCAGCCCTCGCGGGCCACGCGATCGAGATCGGATAGGCGCCGGCGTGCGCCGCGCCGCGGCCCTGGATGGCGGGGATGGCGGCGCGCGCCAGGCTGAAGTTGGCCAGGTCGGCCGGCGTCTGCAGGCCCATCACGGTGCTGGCCAGCAGGCCCGCCATCAGTTGCTGCGCCCATGGGAACGCGGCCAGGGTCTGCGGCGTCGGGAATGGAATATGCCAGAACAGGATGATGACGGCGTCCGGCAACTGTTCGCGCACCATCTGCGGTACCAGCGCCAGGTGATAATCCTGGACCAGTACCACGGGCCGTTCACTTGCCGCCTCGGCGATCACGGCGTCGGCAAAGCGGCGGTTGACGGCCACGTAATGGGTCCAGTCGTCAAGGCGGAAGGTCGGCGCGACGCCGGTGCGGTGGCACAGTGGCCACAACGCTTCATTGGCCAGGCCGTCGTAGTAGCCAGCCACCTCGGCATCGCTGAGCCACAGGCGGCGCAGCCGGTACGGCGCATCGAGATGCTCGCGCAGTACGTGGTCATTGGCGTCGACCGTCGCGCGGTCGGCCGTGCCGCTGCCATGGGCAATCCAGCAGCCGCCTTCTTTGGACAGCACGGCTTCGAGCGCGGTCACCAGGCCGCCGGCGGGTCGCTGGGCATGGATGCCGTCAGCGGTCTGCGTATGCACGCACGGCGCGCGGTTGGACACGACAATCAGGTCGTCGCCACAGCCGAGCTGTTCGATCAGCCGGCCAAGGTCGGCGCTGTCGCGCACGTCCTCGGGCAGCAAGGCTGCAGGGCGCGCCACCTGGCGGCGCTCGCCGGGAAAGGTTGGAAGGGGCAGATGCGCTGGATTGCTGCGCATCCTCGTCGTGGGGGCGGAGTGGTATCGAGCTGTCATGGGAACAGCTTAAGATGTTAGCGTTCTCCGCTTCTGTTCGATGACGTACCCAGGGCGGCTCAAACCGCCAATAGCAGGGTCAGGTAATGGTCGGCCAGCAGTGCCCCGAACAGCAGCGCCAGGTACATGATCGACCAGGCGAATGCCTTGCGGGCAATCGCGTCGCTGTAGTGCTTGTGGACCAGCCAGCCATGGCGCAGGAACACGGCGTTCAGCACACATGCGCAAGCAAGGTAGAACAGCCCGCTCATGCCGACCGCCCATGGCAGCGCGGTGCCGATTGCCAGCGCCACGCTGTAACGCCATACCTGCTGGCCGGTGTGGGCCATACCGTGCGTGATGGGCAGCATCGGCAGGCCGGAGCGCGCATAGTCATCGCGGCGCGCCATTGCCAGCGCCCAGAAATGCGGCGGCGTCCACAGGAAGATGATCAGCACCAGCAGCCAGGCCTCGAGCGGCACGCCATTGGCGACTGCGGCCCAGCCCAGCGCCGGCGGCATGGCACCGGCAAACCCGCCGATCACGATATTCTGTGGCGTGGCGGGTTTCAGCAGCAAGGTATAGATGAAGGCATAGCCGACGAAGGTCGCCAGTGTCAGCCACATCGTCAGCGGATTGACCTGCGTGTACAGCAAGGCCGCGCCGGCGCCGCCCAGCACCAGCGAAAACACCACCGTCTGGGCCGGACCCAGGTCGCCGCGCGCGGTGGCGCGACGCGCCGTGCGGGTCATCCGTGCATCGACCTGCGCTTCCAGCAGGCAATTAACGGCAAAGGCGGCGCCGGCCAGCAGCCAGATGCCGGCGGCGCTGTACAGCAACACGGACCAGTCGGGCGCGCCGTCGGTGGCCAGCAGGCTGCCAATCACGGCGCAGAATACGGTCAACAGCGTCACGCGCGGCTTGGTCAGCGCCCAGTACTGGCCGGCACGTTGTGCCAGGCCACCGCCAGGGGACGCAGCGGCAACGACATCAGGAATGGCCAGGGCGGCCGGCGGGATTTCGACAACTTTTGAATTCGACATGATCGGGCGACCGCTGCAGGCAGGTGGTCAGTTCACAGAACCCGTCATGCTAGAGGAAAATGGCGGCGCGACCAACGGGCAATTTGTCCTACTTGCCAAGCAGGCCATGTGCGCGCTGCCAGCGGCAAGACCTCAGCGCACTTCCTTCGCCCGCTCATCGGCCGGCCGGTCGTGGCGTGGGCGCAAGGCCGGCACCCGGTGCCGCAGGACGACCGCTTGCAGGCTGAACAGCGCCACATAGGCCAGCAGTTCGACCAGCTCTTCGAAAACCTGTGCGCGCGACGCGACCAGATCGAGATGGCACGACATATGCCCTTCGGCGCAGGTCGAACCCACCGCAGCACCCAGCGCCACGAACAGCAGCAGCCACGGCGCGCTGCGCACGAACGCCAGGCGCACCACTTCATCGATGCGGTAATGCCAGGCGCTGTAGGCAAGCCAGCCGATCAGCAGCACGGCGCCGGGCCAGACCAGCGGCTGGAACCACAGCGGTTCGGGCGGCAGCGCCCTGCCCGCCGCATCGAACCCGGGCACGGCGCGCCAGGCGCGGCCCCAGCTCAGCTCGCGGCCTGCCAGCAGCAGCCAGACGGGCGCGGCCCACAGTGCCAGCATTGCCGTGCGTTCCGGCCGCAGACGCACGAACACCACTACCGACCACACGAAGCCGCTCAGCAACACCAGTACCTGCAGGTTTTCCAGCACACCCGCCTCACGGCCCCATGCCAGTGGCAGGACCAGGCTCACTGGGTAACAGGCCACGAGTGCCGCCAGCAGCGCCCACTGCCCCGGGCGCGTCTTCGCCCACAAAAATAATCGCCCCATCGTCATTCCGTTCGCAAAATTGTTGCCCATCTGAACGGGCTAATTCGCAATTGTACGAATTGGCATGTCGCGCACGATTGGTTTTCGGAGAAATCCTGCGTGCCTGCACTGTATTTATCGGGTGCACACACTAACGAAATGTCACATCCATGCAGATTCCTTGACACGTCTTGAACGGTTCGGTTACCTTACGGTTAATAATTGCCATAGAGCAATTGTAGCGATCCTGGTCACTGCGTATGACCGGGCGTGCGGAACAGCCCTTTGCAGTCCAACACTCGACGTTCATACCAAGGAGTTTCACCATGGATCCACTGCCTCGCGGGCAGTCGTCACGCCGCATCCGCATGCCCGGCCTGCCGCTCGCACCCACCTTGCTGCTCCCGCTGCTGCTGGCCGGTTGCGGCGGCGGCAATGCCGAGTCGCCTGTCGCCGTCATGCAGAGCGCCAGCGCCAGCCTGTTCAGGACCGTGGCCGGTGTGTTCGCCAGCACCGAGACAGCGCTGACCCCGGTCAAGGCCCAGGCCACGTCGGCCGAGCGGCCCGATCTCGATGGCCCGGCGGCGATCGACCATGACGCCGGCACGCGCTGGGGCAGCCGCTTCACCGACGATGAATCGCTGACGCTTGACTACGGTGCGACGCAGACCATCTCGCGCGTGCGGATCGACTGGGAAGCGGCCCACGCCAGCGCCTACCTGCTGCAGGTATCCGAGGACGGCGGCAGCTGGACCACGATCAAGACCGTCACCGACAGCGTTGGCGGCACGGAAGATTTCACGGGCCTGAACGGCCAGGGTCGCTACCTGCGCGTGAAAGGCGTCAAGCGCGCCGGCCAGTATGGCTATTCGATCCTCGAGATCCAGGCGTTTACCGGCACCCCGGCTGCGCCAAGCCCCAGCCCGGAGCAACCAGCGCCACAGTTACCGGTAGACCTGACCCGCCCCGGCGTGGCGGTCAAGCCCGTCGCTGCAACGTCGTCGACGCCCGAGAACGGCGGCATGGCGGCCGGCATGGCCATCGACGGCAAGCCCGGCACGCGCTGGTCGAGCCGGGCGGAAGACGGCGCCTGGATCCAGGTCGATTTCGGCGCGCCTACCGCCATCGGCTACATGAAGCTGACCTGGGAACAATCGTACGGCAAGGTCTACACGGTGCTCACGTCGAACGACGGCGTGGCCTGGACGCAGCTGCGCCATGTCGGCACCGGCAAGGGCGGCGTCGAGGAATTCTTCAACCTGGGCTTCCAGGCCCGCTACCTGCGCCTGCAGGGCGTGGCGCGCGCCACGCAGTACGGCTATTCGCTGTTCGAAGTCGAATTCAAGTCGCCGGGCAGCGACAACACGCTGCCCGATGCACCGACGTCGGCCGTCGCATTCCCGGCCAATGGTGGCGCGCTGAGCCCGCTGCCGGGGACGGCGGAGCCGATCGAATCGCTGCAATTCACGCTGGCGGACGGCACGCTGGTCACGCGCTTCGGCGCCCGCGGTCTGGCGCGCCATGGCCGCGAGCGGGGCGAAGACTGGAACGAGATCGGCTACGGCCCCAATGACACCGTCGACCCGGCCACCGGCCTGCCGCTCGACAAGGGCCCGGGCAACTACCTGACGTTCGTGCCGCAGTACCACAAGAACCGCACCTGGGGCGTGGAGATCATCGACAACAGCCGCGTCGCGGGCGTCAAGCAACCGATGCTGGTCGTGAACCAGTACACGACGGTCGACTTCCTCAAGGGCGGCGTTGCCTTCTTCCGCCAGTTCGACGAGCCGAACTCCACCGGCTATGGCTGGATGCGGCCCGGTGAACTGGTCGACAACGACATCCCGATCTGCAAGCCGACGCCCTACCCGCAGAACAACCGGCTGGCCAGCGCCAATGGCATCAATGGCGGCTGCACCTTGCTGGTCAAGGATTACCCGGGCCACAGCGAACTCAATAGTGACGGCTTCCGGACCGGCCGCAGCGTGCCGGGGCGGCCCCTCGTCAAGGGCGACATCATCGAAGTCTCGCCGTCGTACTTCACCACGCGCGAAGCGCTGGGCGCCCTGGGCGATACCGGCGGCATCCGCTACTACTCGCAGGAGTGGAGCTACGTGGTTGGCCAGGGCCTGCGCCCGTGGTACGGCGTGCAGCCACGCCTGAACTCGGTGCCGCTGCCGGACGAGGTGCTGTCCGGTGGCATCGGTTCAGTGTCGTACAACTACAGCGACAACGGCCTGTTCATGTTCCAGCAGCCGCACAACAACGTCGGCATGCAGAACATGCAGCGCTTCGTCGAAGGCCGCCGCCTGCTGCACACCAACTTCACCACCGGCGAGCACAATGAAGCGGGCAACGACCGGTATGCCGCGGCAGTGGGCCTGCAGGGCAGCCGCTTCAACCAGTCGGCCTGTATCGCCTGCCACGTCGGCAATGGCCGCAGCCCGGCGCCGGCGGCGATCAACCAGCGCCTCGATGGCATGGCGGTGCGCGTGGCGCGCGTCGGCCCGCAAGGCCAGCAACTGCCGCACCCGACCTATGGCACCACGGTGCAGATGAATGCAATCTCCAGCAACGGCACGCCGCAGAACTGGGGCACCGGGGTGCGCGTGACGGGCTTCGACACCCGCGTGGTCCAGCTGGCGGACGGCACGAACGTCGAGCTGCGCAAGCCGACCATCGCATTTGATGGCCCGGTGCCGGAGACCGTCTCGCTGCGCGCGGCCCAGCCGATGATCGGTACCGGCCTGCTCGAAGCCATTCCCGAAGCCGACATCCTGGCGCGCGTGCGCTCGAACCCGGACGGCGACGGCGTGCGCGGCACGGCCAACTTCGTGTTCGATCCGGAAAGCGGCGCCGTGCGCCTGGGCCGCTTCGGCTGGAAAGCGTCGAAGGCCACGCTGCGCCACCAGGCCGCATCGGCGCTGCTGGCCGACATGGCCGTGACCTCGCCCGTCTACCCGAGCCTCTCGTGCGATGCCAACCCGGCCGCCTGCACCACGGCGCCGCGCCAGCGCGGGATCTCGGAAGCGGAGCTGCAGTCGATCTCCAACTACCTGGCGCTGCTGGCCGTACCGGCCCAGCGCAGCCTGGCCAGCGGCTTCCCGAAAGGCGTCGCGCCACTTGACGAGCACCGGGTCGACACGCGCCAGGTCGCCACGGGCCAGAAGCTGTTCGAGACGATGCGCTGCGTGGCCTGCCACACGGCGTCAATGAAGACCGGTGCGAATCACCAGTTTGCCGAACTACGTGACCAGACCATCCGGCCGTACACCGACCTGCTGCTGCACGACATGGGCCCGGGCCTGGCGGACAACTACGTCGAAGGCCAGGCCACCGGCAGCATGTGGCGCACCGCCCCGCTGTGGGGCATCGGCTACAGCGACAAGGTGATGGGCAAGGACGGCAAGGTCGGCTACCTGCACGACGGCCGCGCACGCACCCTGAGCGAAGCCATCCTGTGGCACGACGGCGAAGCGGCCGCCGCGCGCAAGCGCTTCGAGAAGCTGGCGACGACCGAACGCGAGGCGCTGCTGGCCTTCCTGCGCTCGCTGTAATGTCACATCCGCTGTGACGACGGCGCCGGGTTCTCAGCCCGGCGCTTTTTTTCGCCTCGCCTGTTCTGCACTGCAAAAGCCGGGGTCAGGTCTGACATTTGGACACGGTCTCGACCATAAAGCCGCATAAAGCCGGGGTCAGGTCTGACATTTGGACACAGTCTCGACAATTGGGCAGTTGAAACCAGCTGGACCGGGCCATGCTCATGCTGGTCAAGACACCATTAACCGTGGCTCAGGCTGAGGCCGTGTCCGAATGTCAGACCTCGTATATTGAACATGCCAGCTCACCAGTAGATAATCATGGTGATGTGGCCGGTCGGGGTGACGCTGTTCAGACTGAGTGCCATTGAGCACGTGGGTCAGATTGGTGCCCCCGCC
>Ga0308158_10001514_pt1 | contig 24793 bp, 20 predicted proteins | sample PhyBR2_FD_201038 | JGI IMG/M metagenome (GOLD analysis project Ga0308158, IMG submission 201038) | Phyllosphere microbial communities from UC Gill Tract Community Farm, Albany, California, United States - DLSLB.R2 | ecosystem: Host-associated > Plants > Phyllosphere > Unclassified | place: USA... | reverse complement strand
CTTTTCATCATCAAGCGGGTGCTGGTCAAGCGGCTTGGCGCCTACGCCGCGCACACCGAGACTTATCTTGATGATCTCGCCATCAAGGTACTGTCAGCAACGCACCCCCTGTTCATCGTACTCATCGGCCTGTTCGCCGGAGCGCACTGGCTGACGCTGCCGCCCAAGCTTGCAACCTTGCTGTCGCACCTGACCGTGGCCGTTCTGCTGCTGCAGGTGGCGCGTTGGGCTGACGCTGGCCTGCATGCCTGGTTGCGCCGCTATCGCGCGAAGCGCAGCGCCGAAGATGTGGCCAGCGCCACCTCGACCGCGGCCATCGGGTTCCTGGCACGCACCTTCCTGTGGCTGGTCATCCTGCTGATGATTCTGGATAACTTTGGGGTCAACATTACGACCCTCGTGGCCAGCTTGGGCATCGGCGGCATCGCGGTGGCGCTTGCGCTCCAGAACATCCTGGGCGACCTGTTTTCTTCGCTGTCGATCGTGCTCGACAAACCGTTCGTGGTGGGCGATTTCGTCTCGGTCGGCGATGTGTCAGGGACGGTGGAGTATGTGGGCCTGAAGACAACCCGCATCCGCGGCCTCGGCGGCGAGCAGGTCGTGTTCTCCAACAGCGACCTGCTCCAGAGCCGGATTCACAATTTCAAGCGCATGGAGACGCGCCGTATCGTGTTCTCGGTCGGCGTCGTCTACGAGATCAGCCGCGAGCAGTTACGCGCCATTCCCGGCATGCTGCGCGCAGCAGTCGAAGCGCAAGCGAACGTGCGCTTCGACCGCGCGCACTTCAAGGCATATGGCGCGTCGTCGCTCGACTTCGAGATCGTCTACACCGTGCTGTCGCCGGACTATGGCGTCTATATGGACATCCAGCAGGCAATCAACGAGCTTCTGTTCGAGCGCTTCGAGGATGCGGGAATCGGCTTCGCCTACCCGACCCAGACGATTCACCTGGCCAATCCCGAGATCGCGGTCCGTCGCGCGCCGAGCCGGTAAGCCCGCGGCTTGAGGGCGCTGGCACACGTGTCGGCTGCCACCCGTGTGTGTTGCATCGCGAACCGACATGCTGCGGTCCGACATCCAGACTTTGGCGTCTGCTGTCACCGCCAGAAGGCGGGGCGCCTGCACCAGACGCTAACCGAAAGCTGACAGAATCATGCGAAACCGACTGCAGTTCCTGTTCAACCGCCTGCGCGAGCGCCTCTGGGTCAAACCGCTGATCGCCTGCATCCTGTCCGTCGGCGGGGTCTTGCTGGCGCAACTCGCTGACACCGTTCCGATCGACTGGAAGGTCCCGGAGATCGCGCAAGGTTCGGTCGTCGACATGTTGGAGATCATTGCCGCGAGCATGCTGGGCGTGGCCACTTTCGCCGTCGCGTCGATGGTGTCGGCATATGCATCGACCGGGCAATCGGCCACCGCGCGCGCTTTCCCGCTGATCGTGGCGGATGACGTATCGCAGAACGCGCTGTCGATCTTCGTGGGGGCGTTCATTTACGCCATCGTCGCCCTGAGTGCCACGACCAACGACTATTTTGGCAAGGCGGGCCGCTTCACGCTGTTTGTTCTGACGCTGCTCACCATCGTTGCCGTCGTGCTGGTGTTCGTGCGCTGGGTCGACAGCATCGCGCGACTGGGGCGGCTCGGCGCCGTCATTGCCAAGGTCGAGCAGGCGACCAAAGATGCCATGAAACGCCGCCAGAATGACCCGTGGCTCGGCGGCGTGGCACTGCACGACGCGCCGCTCGGTGTGCCGATGTACAGCGAGCGCATCGGATTCCTGCAGCGGGTCGATATGGATTTGTTGCAGCGCTGCGCCACCAAACACAAATTACGCATCAGCCTGGCGGTACTGCCGGGCGCGTCGGTCGTCCCTTCGCGCCCGCTCGCCCATATCCTCAATGATGGCGTCGACAGTACGTCCCCTGCTCAAGCCGACCTCGACAAGGCATTCATTATCGGCCCGCTGCGCCAGTTCGACGACGACCCCCGCTTCGGACTCGTGGTGCTGGCCGAGATCGGCTGCCGCGCGCTGTCGCCGGCGATCAACGATCCGGGCACGGCCATCGCCATCCTCGACACACTGCACCGCCTGTTCGCGCTCTGGGGCCGTCAGGCCGAACACGCCGAGCCGGAATGTAGCCGGGTGTCGGCGCCCTGCCTGGTGCTCGGCGACATGGTCGAAGAGAGCTTTACTGCCATCGCGCGCGACGGTGCCCATCTGGTCGAAGTGGCGCTGCATGTGCAGCGCGTGCTGGGCGAGATCGGTATCTGCGACGACGCAACAACGCGCACCGCCGCACGCCATCACGCCGGCCTCGCGCTGGCACGGGCCGAGCGCGCACTCGACTTTGCCCCCGACCTGGCGCAGGTACGCCTCTGCCATGCCCGCTACGGCAATCTGGCCAGCAGGCGCGCGAGCCGCAGCCTGAAGACTGCCCTTTCCCAACCGTTCGTGGCATCCGGCACCACCACCTGTTCAAGCGAAAGGCCCAACGATGCCTGAATTTATCCCGGTCTTCCTGGTTATCACTGCCGTGATCGCCTGGTTCAACGCCCGCTTCCTCAAGCTCCCATCGACGATCGGGGTGATGGCTGCGGCCCTGATGCTCTCCACTGCGGCGCTCCTGCTCGACTACGCGGGCGTGACCCATCCGCGGCAGTATGCAGCCGAGCTGCTCGGTACGGTCGACTTTTCACAGGTGCTCATGGAGGGCATGCTCAGCCTGCTGCTGTTTGCGGGCGCCCTGCACGTCGACCTGCAGCAACTGGCGCGCTACCGCTGGCAGATCGGCTTGCTGGCGGTGTTCGGCACGCTGGCCGCCGCGGTGGCGGTCGGATTCGGCCTGTACTACCTGCTGCCCCTGACCGGCCTCGCCCTGCCGCTGCCGTTCTGCATGGTGTTCGGCGCGCTGATCGCGCCGACCGATCCGATTTCGGTCACCGGACTGCTGCGCAAGGTCGGGGCGCCGGCCAGTCTCGAGTCGGTGGTGTCAGGCGAATCCTTGTTCAACGACGGCGTCGGGATCGTCATCTTTTCAGTCATGGCAGCGATTGCGGTCGAGCACCATGTACCGGGCGGCGTCGAAACCTCAGTGCTGTTGCTGCGCGAAGCCGGCGGTGGCATCGCATTCGGGACCGTCCTTGGCGGCGTGACTTACCTCATGCTCAAAGGCATCGACAGCTACCAGGAAGAAGTCCTGTTGACAGTGGCAGCGGTCCTGGGCGGCTACAGCCTGACCCATGTTCTCGGCGTGTCCGGTCCACTGGCAATGGTCGCGGCCGGCATCCTGATCGGCAATCGCGGCCGGCGCAAGGCGATGTCGGCACACACGCGCGAACAGCTCGACGGCTTCTGGGAGCTGCTCGATTCGATGCTGAACGCCGTGCTGTTCGTGCTGATCGGATTCGAAGCCCTGCTGTTGCCGTTTTCGGGGCCGTTGCTGGCCGCAGGCCTCCTAGCGGCCGGGGTGACCTTACTTGCCCGCCTGCTCAGCGCCGGTCTGCCGGTCGCGGCGCTCGGCAAACGCGCCGGCCTGCCGGAAGGCGCGTGGCAGGTGCTGACCTGGGGTGGCTTGCGCGGCGGGATTTCCGTGGCACTGGCCCTGTCACTGCCTGCCGGCCCGGAACGCGACGTGATCGTGACGATGACCTATATTGTGGTCGTACTGTCGGTTTTGATACAGGGCCTGAGCGTGGAACGGCTCGTGCGGAAAGTGGTGCCCTGCGCCACCTGAGGCGCAGCGCGACGCGGATCAGTCCCCGACGCTACCAAGTTTTGCACAGGCGGAGCGGTCACCGGCCTGGCTGGTCGGAATGACCGACAGGCTGCCATCGGCTTCAAGGATGACGAGATCGATGTCGTGCAACGATCCGCGCCCTTGCTTGCGCACTGCGGCCATGACCTCGTCGTCGGTTACGCGCTCACGCTTCAGGGCATCCTGGCATAGCTGGCCGCCTTTCAGCAGCACGGTCGGCCTGGTCTTGACGATGGCGTTGACCAGCGATGAGCGCACCGAGCACCACGTGATCGCCAGTTGCAGCACGACCAGCAGGGCCAGTGCCGCCAGGCCCAGCGCCAGGCTGACATTCTGGTTGACCAGGATGGTCGACAAGGTCGATCCGAACGCCACCGTCACGACAAAATCGAACGAATTCATTTTTGAAAGCGTTCGGTTGCCGCTCAGCCGAAGCAGAAAGATCAGGCCCGCATAAGCAGCAATCCCGACCACGACAACACGGTACAGACTTTCCCAGCTATCAAAAAACATCGCGCTCTCCTTTTGATTGATGCGAGTATCGCATGGGCAATCGAGGCGGGTTGCTCGGTAGATGGACGTCAATGGTGTACCAGCCGGCGCAGGGTCGGCAACCATGGCGGGCCTGCCGGGAACAAGCGTCAGACAAGCATCGGCGCGGGCGGCAGCCACCGCGGGCAATTGCAGCATATGTGCTCGAGAGATGCGTCGATGTACACGCGCGCGTTCAGAACAGGTCCAACTGGCTCGCGACGCTTGCGCGTGTCCTCCCTGTACCCGCCGGCACCACCAGTGGCCTCCGGAATTGCGAGCGGTCGAGCTGCCCGAAACGCCCGCGCAGGGATTTGAAGCCAAGGCGCTCGACCGCTTTTTCAAAGCGCTGACGGATCAGGTCGGCCCACACGCCATCGCCATGCATGCGCTGTGCAAAGTCGGCATCGTAATCCTTGCCACCCCGCATCTCGCGGATGCGGTTCATCACCCGCTGCGCGCGGTCCGGAAAATGGGCCTGCAACCATTCCTGGAACAGCGGATTGACTTCGTGCGGCAGGCGCAGCACCGTGTAGTGCGCGCCGACCGCGCCGGCGTCGCGCGCCGCTTCGAGGATGCGTTCGATTTCGGGCTCGGTCACGAACGGGATGATCGGCGCCACGCTCACGCTGACAGGAATGCCGGCGTCGGTTAGCGTACGGATCGTGCGCAGACGGCGCATTGGCGCGGCAGCGCGCGGCTCGAGCGTGCGCGAAATCTGCGCGTCGAGTGTCGTGAGCGTTACTGCCGCGCAGGCCAGGTTGTTGGCCGCCATCGGCGCAAGCAGGTCGATGTCGCGCTCGATCAATGATGACTTGGTGATCAGGCCAAGCGGGTGGCGGCATTCGGACAATACTTCCAATACCTGGCGCGTGATCTGGCGCTCGCGCTCACAAGGCTGGTAGGCGTCGGTGTTGACGCCAATGGCGATATGTTCGGGGACGTAGCCGGGCTTGGCGAGTTCGCGCCGCAGCAGTTCGGGAGCATTCACCTTGGCGAAGAGCCGGGATTCAAAATCGAGGCCCGGCGACAGGCCCAGATAGCTGTGCGTGGGCCGCGCGAAGCAATAAATACAGCCGTGCTCGCAGCCCCGGTAGGGATTGAGCGATACGCTGAACGGAATATCGGGCGACGTATTGCGCGACAGGATAGTCTTGGCGAACTCGTCGGTGACCACCGTCTTGAACGCAGCCGATTCACCGGTCGAATCAACAGCCGATTCAGAATCGGCATCAGACCAGCCGTCGTCAAAACGCTCGCGCCCGTTGACCTCATAGCGCCCCTGCATATTCGACACCGCACCACGCCCCTTGCGTGCAACGCGCGGCGGCGCCAGCATGATGAGTTCTTCTACCCGCTCGCGGCGGATGGGCTCATCGGTGTCGATCATGGCCGCTGCTCCATACTGTATGTTTATACAGTATATTACGCCGCTACCCCGCCGAATTCAAGCCGCTAATTGTGCGGACGGGCAAAGGTCGCCAGATAGTTCACGCTCGTATCGCTGCACCATGAGGCCCGATGCAAAACCGGCAGGTAACGCATGCCGCGCAGATCGATCCGCTGCAGCCCGGCCCCGGTGGCTGCAGCCAGCATCTCGGCGGGTGTGACGAAGCGGTGCCACTGGTGCGTGCCACGCGGCAGCACGCGCAACACGTACTCCGCTGCCACGATGGCCAACAGATAGCTCTTCCAGGTTCGGTCGATCGTCGACGCCAGCAGCAAACCACCAGGCGCAACGCGCCGAGCTGCCTCTTCGATGAAGGCGCGAGGGTCGGCCACATGCTCGGCCACTTCGAGCGCCAATACGACGTCGAAGCATTCATCGGGCTGCAGGACAGTCTCCAGTTCGCCCAGGCGATAATCGACTACCGCGCCGCTGGCGTCGGCGTGGCGCTGCGCCGCCGCCAGGTTGCCGGGCGAGGCATCGATGCCAACCACCTGCGCGCCACGCAGCGCCAGCGGTTCGGACAGCAGCCCGCCGCCGCAGCCGACGTCGAGGATGCGCAGACCCGTCAGCGACATATCTGCGCGGCCGAAATGCGACGCCATGCGCGCCAGCAGATAAGCCTGGCGCAGCGCGTTCGTGACATGCAGCGGCCGCATCGGGCCGTTCGGGTCCCACCAGGTGACGCCGAGTCGGTCGAAGCGTGCGATTTCGTCTGCAAGCGCGCTCATGTTTGGTCTCCACTCGCAGCAGCGGTCACCAGCGCTGCCAATGCACGGCCGGAGCGCCAGGCGCCTTCCACACCGCCACCGGCAAGGGCATCGCCGCACACGCCAAGCCCCATGCCCGCGTCCCACCAGGCACCGGTGGCCCGCTCGTCACCAGGCGCCGCTGCCAGCGTTGCATACAGCCAGCGATGCACGGCCGCGAAACGCCAGCCCAGAGCGCCGCCGACACAATCGGCAAGCGCCGCCTGCAGCAGCGCCTGCACCTGGTCGGCTGGCGTGTCCAGATGCGCGCCGGTCCAGTCGGGCGTTGCGTGCACCACCCACTGGGCCTGCCCCGCCAGCACTGTGCGCGCCGGCTTGGCATCGTTGCGCACCACCAGCGCCAACGGGCCGGATGCGGGCAGCGCCAGGTCCCAGTCACAGCCCGTTGCGGGCGCATCGGTTGTGCCCATCAAGACCCAGACCGGCAACATCGGCACGGCCTGCGCGCGCGCGGCCCAATCCGGGCGATGCACGCCCAGCAGCGCGGCCGCCTGTTGCGGCGGGATCGCCAGTGCTACGGCATCGAAGCCATCGGCCACGGTCACACCGGCACTCTCCAGAGACCACGTCGCGCCGCTGCGACGCACGCCATCGACCGTGCACAGGGTATGCAACGGCAGGTCCTTCAACAACGCGCGGCACAGGGCCGGCATGTCGGGCGTGGCAACCCACATCGCGCCGCCAGGCAGGGCTGCGCCGTGGGGGGCCAGGCGCGGCGTCCAGCGCGCCAGCAGCCCGGCACGCTGCCCCTGCTCGACAAAATCCACGAAGTCGGCGCCCGTGGCAGCAAAGCACGGCGTCCCGTGATCCAGGCCCAGCGCGGCGTCGTCGAGCGTTACACGCCTGGTGGACATGCGCCCGCCAACACCGCGCGACTTGTCGAACACCTGCACCGCATGCCCGGCATCGGCCAGCGCGCGTGCGCAAGCAGCCCCGGCAATGCCTGCCCCGATCACCGCCACCCGCATGCGCGTACCAGTCATCGCTTGCTGCCGCGGCCGCGCCACAGCGGCCTCATGACCAGAAACAGGCGGTAGGCCGGCTCCAGCACTGCGAGCGCGACCCGGGAGCCCAGCAGGCGTCCAAGCCAGGCCCAGCGCGGCAGGGACCGCCACAGCAGGGTGAATGCCTCCGCACCGCTGGCCAGGGTGCCATCGGGACGGCGCATGTGCAGGCGCGCCATGGCAGCGTCGCGGTTCAGTCCCGGGCCAAGCGCTTCGGGCGCGCAGTGGGCGACGTCGACCCAGCAAACCTGGTCTGCCCCGTCCTGACGCTGATAGAGGGCGATCTCGCGGGTGCATACCGGGCAGCCGCCGTCGTAGTACACCGTGGGGGAGGTTGAGGATTGTTCTTGCATGATTTGATCATACAGGAAACAGGTCAAAATGCGGTTCACCGTCACGGGTTTTTCGGTTTATCGACCCAGTAAACGGTTCACGTCCTGTTCATCAGATTGACTTGCGTCGCTTGCAAGTGACCTGGCAGCGCAAGCGCGTACATAGGCTGCTTGTTGTGCGACAAACCCGTCGAAAGCGTCGAGCAGCGGGCTGAAGTGCCCGGGTGCGCGTTCCAGCTGCCCCAGCGCTTGCGCCGCCGCTTCCAGGCTCGACAGTTGATGCGGCGCGTGTGCCTTGCGGATGCGGTAGTTCGACGGCGCCACGTCCGTCAGTGCCAAGCGCGGCAGCCGTTGCAGCGCCGGATTCAGGTACAGCATCTTGCGGCTCTTGCGCCAGGTGGCGTCGAGCAGCACCAGCCGCACAGCTTCGGCAGGCAGCGCCGGCATCGGCGGCGGTGCGGGCAGGCCGGCATCATCTGGCGTGGCCGGATACAGCAGCACGGGCGTGCGCCCATCCGCATGCAGCAGGCTATCGAGCACCCCGGCATCGAAGGCTTCGCCGGTCGCCATCGCGCTGCCATTCACACACAGATGCAGCAAGCGCGCGCTGTTCTTGGCATTGCCCACTTCCAGCGCATGCTGCAAGATCAGCAGGTGCGCCTGCGCGCTTACCGGCGTGATCCAGCGACAAATGCAGGCCGACTGCGCCCGTAGGCACGTCGTGCAGACAGCGCGTTTCAAGCCAGCTGCACCGCTCACGGCGCCGGCGTCCAGCCACCGCCCAGCGCCCGGTACAGATCGACGTGCGCTGCCAGCAAACTCGTGCGCAGTTGCAGCGCGGCGAGATCGGCACTGAACGCCGTACGCTGCGCGTCGAGCTCTTCCAGATACGACGCATAGCCGTTCGTGTAGCGGTTGTGGGCCACGCGCAGCACTTCGCCAGCCGCCGCACGGCGCGCCTCGGCTTCGACCAGTTGCCGCTGCAAGCCATCGATCGACGCCAGGGCATTCTCGGTCTCGGCAAACGCCGTGCGCACCACGGTCTCGTAGCCATAGATGGCGCGGTCGCGCACCGTCCCGGCGATGTCGGCCTGCGCACGCAGCCGGCCCGCATCGAACAGTGGCGCAAGCACGCTACCGCCGATGCTCCACAGCTCCGTTGGCGAACGCAGCAATTGCGTGATGCCGCCCGCCCCTGCCCCAAGCGACGCCGTCAACCGGATCGACGGCAAGAGCGCATCGCGCGCCACGGCCAGGCTGGCGTCGGCCGCAGCGACGGCCTGCTCGGCCTGGGCGATGTCGGGCCGGCGCCGCAGCAGTTCGGACGGCAAGCCGGCGCCCGGGGTCGGCTCGCGCAGCGACAGCAGATCGGTACCACGCGCAATCGCGCCCGGACTCGCGCCCAGCAGCAGATTGAGGGCCTGCTCCTGCTGCGCCACCTGCCGCTCCAGCTGCGGCACGGTGCCGGCCGTCGCGTGCAATTCGGCCTCGGCCTGCGACATTTCCAGGCGCGAGCTGTAGCCCACTTCGAACTGGTGCCGCGCCAGGTTGTACGAACGCTCGCGCGAGGCCAGCGTGGCCCTGGCCAGCGCCAGCTGGGCGTCCAGACCCAGCAGGTTCAGGTAGCCCGACGCCGTATTGGCCGCCACCGCCAGTGCCACCGCTTCCAGCGCAGCCTCTTGCGACAGCGCCTCGAACCGCGCCGCCTCGACAGTGTTCGCCACGCGGCCAAACAGATCCAGCTCGTAGCTGGCCTGCACTGCGCCCACGAGCGACGTCGATTCGACCGGCGTGCCTTGCGGGCCGATGGCGCGCGCCCGCGTCGGCGCCAGCGACAGGTTCAGCGCCGGCAGGCGCGCGCTGTCGGCCACGCGAATGCGCGCCTGGTATTCCTGCAGGCGCGCGCGGGCAATCTTGAGGTCGCCGTTGTTCGCCTGCGCCCGTTGCACCAGGGCGTCCAGCGCCGGATCGCCGAACGCGCGCCACCAGTCACGTTCGACGCTGGCATTCGCGCCGGGCAAAGTCGTGCGCCACGCCACCGGCACCGTCACCGAGGACGGCGGCGCCGGTTGCGGCGCCATCGCGCAGGCGGCCAACAGCAATGGCGCCGCCAGAACCACGAACCGCCGCTTCATCGCTGCCCCGCGTTCGCCGTGGAGACAGCGGCCGTATCGATCGTCGTCACCACCGACATCCCGGGCCGCAGGCGGTTGGCCAGCAGCTGGTTCGGGTCGATGCTGATGCGCACAGGAATGCGCTGGGCGATCTTGACGTAGTTGCCGGTGGCGTTGTCCGGTGCGATCACCGAAAACTCCGAACCGGTGGCTGGCGCGATGCGCTCGACGTGGCCGCGCAGCTTGGCGCCGCCCAGCGCATCGACACTAAAACTGACCGGCTGGCCAACGGCCACCCCCGCCATCTGCGTTTCCTTCAGGTTGGCGATGATCCACATCTGGTTCGGCACCAGCGCGGTCAGCTGCGCGCCGGCATTCACAAAAGCGCCCTGGCGCACGGTCACCTGCCCCAGCTGGCCGTCGCGCGGGGCGGTGATGTTGGTATTGGCCAGGTCGATCTCGGCCAGCTTGACGGCTGCTTCGGCGCTGGCGACTGCCGCTTCGAGGGCGGCGCGGTTGACGCCGACCGACGCCAGGTTCTGGCGGGCGATCTCGACGGAGGCGCGCGCCTGGTCGCGGCTGGCCGCGGACTGGGCACGGGTGGCGCGCGCGGCGTCCAGTTCACGCGCCGACAGCGAACCGTCGGCCGCCAGCTCTTCCACGCGGCGCAGGTCGGCGCTGCTGCGCCGGGCTTGCGCCTCATTCGACGCCAGCAGCGCCTGGTTCTGGGCGATGGTGGCGCGGGCGCTGGCGTTCGTCTGCGCGAAGTTGGCCAGCGCCGCCTTGCGGTTGGCCAGTTCGGCCCGTGCCTGCGCCAGGCGCTGGATCGGGATCCGGTCATCGATGCGCAGTAGCAGTTCGCCCTGCTTGACGGTCTGGAAATCCTGCACGCAGACCTCGGTCACATAGCCGCTCAGTTGCGGACTGATGATCGTCACCTGGCCGCGCACCAGCGCGTTCTCAGTCGCCTGCAGCGTGCTGCGAAACGGCGGCAGGTTCCAGGCGTACAGCACGATCAGGATGCCGGCGAGCGCGATGGCGGCAAAGGCCAGCGCACTGAGGATGATCTTGCGCGTCGGGCGCGCGGGGGTAGGAACAGGTTCTGACATATCAATCGGTGACAGTGATGGGTGCGGGAATGTTATTGACAGGTGCGGCGGGTGTGGGTGCAGCAGCCGGCGCGGTAGCCGGAAGGTTGTAATGCATCCAGAGGGCATGCAGGAAGATCCAGGTCGCGCTCGTGGCAGCGATCAGGGCGATCATCAAAAACACGTCGTTGTAGGCCAGGATGTTGGCTTCGCGCGTGGCGCTGGCCGCCAGCGATGCCAGGCTCTGGCGCGTACGCGCGGCCGGGTCGGCCAGCAATTGCCCGGCCGCCGCCGCGCCGGACTGGATGCGCCCGGCCACTAGCGGATCGAGCAAGCTCAAGCCCTCGACAATCGTCGACGAATGGAATTTCTCGCGCATGATCTGGAACGTGCCGACCAGCGCCGAGCCGATCAGGCCACCCAGATTCTGGGTCAGGCCAAACAGCACCGAGAAACTGATCAGGGCGCCGGGATTGCCGATCACGGTGACGATCATCGAAATCAGCGACGGCCCGATGAACAGCGTGCCGCCAAATGCCAACAGGCTCTGGCTCAGGTACATCTGCTCGGCGCGGGTCTGGTTATTGGCATGCGCATCCATCCAGGCGCCCAGCGCCATCAGCAGCAGCGCAATCACCTGCGGCGCCATCAGGTGCTTCACATTGACCGTCAGGGCCGACACCACGATTCCGGCGACCGTGGCCGCCAGCACGCACAGGAACAGCGACTGCATCTGGTTATTGTCCAGCCCCACGGCGCGCAGGAAACCCACCGCGCCCACGCTCTGCTCGGACAGGACGATGCGCACCAGCAGCAACGACAGCGCCACGCGCAGGATGCTGCGGTTGGTCAGCCAGCGCAGGTTCAGCAGCGGATTGGCACGGTTGTGCTCGACGCACATGGCGGCCGCAAGCAGGAAGATCGAGACCGCCAGCGCCACGCCGATCCACGCCTGCTCGGTCCACCAGAAGATGCGCCCGAACGTGAGCACCATGCACAGCAGCGCCATGCCGGGCGCAAACAGTGCGAACGTGACGAAGTCGGTGGGGCGGAACGCCTTGATCCGGTCGCCCGGCGGCAACTTGAGCAGCAGTACGGCGCCCAGCGACACCAGCGCCAGGCCCAGCTCGAACATGTACAGGCCGCGCCACTCCGCAATGCGCAGCAGGTCGCCCGAGAAGATATAGGCCAGCGGCAGCGCCAGCTGGGCCGTACCGAGCGAGATCGCGATGCCTTTCAGGCGCCATTCTTTCTTGAACCCCTGCAGCGTGTAATACAGGCCAAGCGGACTGACGGCGGCGGCCAGCATGCCGTGGGCGGCGCGCACGGCGATGGCCGAGCCGAGGTCATTGACGAACAGGTGGGCCAGCGTCACCAGCGCGTACAGCACCAGGAAACACTCAGTGAACAGGCGTAGGCCGAATTGTTGCCGGAATTTCACCAGCAACAGGTTCATCGACGCGTTGGCCATCACGTAGGCGGCGGGCAGCCAGGCCGTTTCGGTCTGGTAGGCGCCCAGCACGCCCTGCAGATTGATCAGGTTGACGGCGACCAGCGCATTGCCCAGGCCGCCCGTGATCGTAACGAGGATGCCGACCGCCAGATAGGCCAATCGCAGCTTTGTCGTATGCGCTGGCGTGGACGGAGAGCCGGGCAGCATCGGCTTTTCGTCGGGTGCCCATTCGCGTGGCGCGTACTTGCTCATCCTGCTGTTTCACCGTAATTGTCAGGCTAGCTATCTTACGCCTTTGCTCGACTTCACGTCGGATGACGCTTTCGCCACACCCGAACCATTTAATGCAAAAGTTGGTCAACCAGATATTGCTCTACGGATTTATTGGCTCTAGACTCAAGTTGTTCCGTACGGAAATAGTTTCGTAAGGCAGCATTTCCAGAGTCAGCCATGTCGAACATCCACGCCATTCGCACCCTGATCTCCGCTTCGCTTGCTGGGCTGGCCATGCTGCCCGCAGTCGGCTTCTCGCAGGAACTGCCCGCACCAAGGCACGTCACCAGCACGCTCGACTACCGGATGAACGAGCGCGTCATCAAGGTGCCGGCCGGGCCGGACGATGTACTGCTCGAAACCACGGTCTTCCAGCCCGATGGCGCCGGCCCCTTTCCCCTGATCGTCATCAACCACGGCAAGGACCCGGGCCGCCCGAGCCTGCAGCCGCGCGACCGCTTCTATCATATGGCGTCCGTGTTCGTGAAGCGTGGCTACGCGGTGATGGTGCCGATGCGCCAGGGCTTCTCCAAGTCGGGCGGACGCTACCGCGATCGTGGCTGCGACATGACAGCCAATGGCTATACCCAGGCCGAAGACATCCGCGCCACCCTCGCCTACGCACGCCAGCAACCGTGGATCGACGGCACGCGCATGATCGTGGCCGGCCAGTCGTACGGCGGACTGGCGGCCATCGCACTGGGCACCGAAGCGCTGCCGGGCGTGCGCGGCCTGATCAATTTTGCGGGCGGCTTGCGCGACGACAGCAACCGCTGCGCGTGGCGCTCGCAACTGGTGGCGGCCTTTGCCGACTACGGCGCCAAAGCCAAAGTCCCGAGCCTGTGGATGTACGGCCAGAACGATTCGCTGTTCGGCCCCGAGCTGGCCAGCCGCATGCACGCCGCCTATGCCGCGGCCGGCGGGCGCGGCCGCCTGGTCGAGTTCCCTGCCTTCAAGCGCGACGCGCACGGCATGCTGGCCAGCCGCGACGGCGAGAAAGTCTGGCTGCAAGATACCGAACAGTTCCTGCGCGAGATCGGCATGCCGACCGCTGTCGTGGTCGACGTCCCTGCCCCGCCCAGCCCGGCGCGCACCGACTATGCACAGGTCGACGATGTCGCCGCCGTACCGTTCCTGTCCGAGACCGGCCGCCGCGCCTACCGCGACTACCTGACCAAGATGACGCCGCGCGCGTTTGCCGTGTCGGCCAGCGGCGGCTGGACCTGGGCCGAAGAAGGCGAAGATCCGGACGGGCGCGCACTGGCAACCTGTTCGGCAAAAAGCAAGGAGCCGTGCCGGCTGTATTCGGTCGACGACTATGTGGTCTGGCATGACGGGCGCGTTGACCAGGCCGGGAAAGCAGCGGCCACGGCGTCGCTGATGCCGGCGCCGAACCCGACGGCCGAGTCCGACCCGACGACATCGGTGGGCAGCACGACCGCGCGCTGATCGCGCGGTCTTGTCAAGCGGCCTGCGCAGTTCTTTCTGCATGAGTTCGCTTTATCGCGCATCGGGTCGATCCAGCGCAAACCGTCCGCCGGTAATGCGCCTGACAATGCGGCTGTCGCATTGTCAGGAGCATACCGATGGTTCGCCTCGCCCACGTCTGCGCTGCCGCACTTCTTGTTCTCGGCCTGCTGGCAGCCCCTGTTGCGCCGGCTGCAAACAACGATCCCATCGTGCTGGTGCACGGCTTTCTGGGCTTCGGCCCCGACGAATTCCAGCAGAGCGGCTTCAATTACTGGGGCGGCTATGGCGACATCGCGGCGCACATGCAGCGCTACCGTGGCCCGCACGCGGTGGTTGCCGCCGCCGTCAGCCCGATCGCGTCCAACTGGGACCGCGCCGCCGAGCTGTATGCGCAGATCAAGGGTGGGTGTGTCGATTACGGCAAGGCGCACGTTGCCGCGCAGGGCGTGCCCGGTCAGGTGCAAAAGCCGTCTGGCAAATGCTGGGCCGCCGATCCCCGCGACAATCCTCACGCCTATCCACCGGCGCTGTATCCGCGATGGGGCCGTGGCCATCCGATCCACATGATCGGCCACAGCCAGGGTGGCACGACCATCCGCGCGCTGATCCAGCTGCTGGAGCACGGCGCAATGACGGATGAAGGTGACAGCACACTGTTCAAGGGCGGCAAGACAGGCTGGATCCGCAGCGCGACGACGATTTCGGCGCCGCACGATGGCACCACGCTCAGTGACGCGGTCTTGAATATCCTGCCCAATGTGCCCATCGTGCTGCGCGACATCCTGCGCCACCGGGCTGCCAGCTGGGAGCTCGCGCCGGACGGCGCGCGCGAATTCAACCGGTGGGCGCTGACTTCGCCCAACGTCTACTATTTCTCAGTGGCTACCGTGGCCACCGCCAGTGGCAGCTGGTGCTGCAACGGCACCGACCGCGCGATCGCGCCGATCCAGACAACGGCGTTCCAGTACGCGCGCACCGACATGATGCCCTACTTCAAATCGTTCGCCGGCGAGTGGATCGTGCCGTCGGCCGGCCAGCGCGGCATGGGCAGCTACACCGTGAATGTGCCAAAACGGGTGCGCATCGACAGCGACTGGTTCCCGAGCGATGGCGTCGTCAACACGGTCAGCATGCGCGCGCCCGGCGGGCATCCGGCGCGCGACTACGACGGCACGGCGCTGCGCGGAACATGGAACTTTCTTGGCAACTACCCGGGATACGACCACTTCGATATCCTGAACTGGCCCAATCAAGGGCCATCGGCTGATCCGCTGTACGACCGGATCAGCGACATCCTGTTTGCGCTGTAGCTCAGGATGACAACACCTCATGGGGCCGGTGGATGCGCACGATCTGCAAGCCGTCGGGCTGGTCTACCAGCATGCACAGCTTGCCGGTGCGCTTGCAATGGTCCTGCACGCGCCAGTAGTCGCCATGGCTCATGCAACCGGTCTGGCAGATCACCAGGTCGGCGGCCTGCAGGCTCGCTTCCAGGTCCGCGGCCAATTTGGCCGGCGTGTGCGCCAATTGCTCCGCGCTGCCGGTCTGACCGGCCAGCTCACGGCGCTGCAGCGTGCGCATCAGCTCATGCACGCGCGCCTGCAGCATGGCCACCTGGCGGCCCAGCGCAACGCGCCGGCCCAGGCCCGGCAGCGCCGCGTCGAGGGCGGCGCGGTCTTCGCGCTCCCATGCCAGCGCCGTCGTCACGCGCATCGTCGCGGCGCGCGCGCGGATCAACTGCGCTTCCATGGCGGCGATGCGCGTGGCCTGGGACTGCAGCAGCGCACTACAGCGTTCCTGCGCCTGCGCATGCGCCCGTAGCAACGTCACGTGCTCGCCAGCCAGGCCATCGGCTTGCGGGTATCCGGCCATTTGCACCTCCTGTTCCTGAACCAGAACCCATCTTAGATGAGAACGATTCTCATTTCAAGGGCGCGTCGAAGGGGGGACAAATCGACACATCGTGACGTGAGAACAAACTTTCACGATACAATATGGCCCTGCTCACCTGTGCGTTACCCCGACGGCCCATGACCCAGGCATCTCCCGACCAACTCGACATTTCCAGCTGCGCCAGCGAGCCCATCCGCACGCCTGGCGGTATCCAGCCCCACGGCTTCATGCTGACGCTATCGCCTGCACTCGACGTGTTGCAGGCCAGCGCCAACCTGCTACCGCTGGCCGGTCTGGCGGCGGAAGCGGCGATCGGCCTGCCATTGGCAGCCGTCATCGGCAAGGCCTGTGGCGAGCGCATGGCGCGCGAACTGGCCACCGACAAGCTTGGCCAGCGCCCGATGTATCTGGGCACCGTCACGCTTGGCAACGACCGCCATTTCGATGTGATGGGCCACGTCTGGGACGGCCTGGTGATCGCCGAGTTTGAAGCTGTCGATCGCGCCGAGCCCGCCGATTTTCGGCATCTGTATCCGCTCATTACCGACTTTCTCGCCAAGGTCGGCGAACACGCATCGATCCCTGCACTGACCGAGCTGGCGGCCCACCATATACGTTCCGTCACCGGCTACGGCCGCGTGATGGTGTACCGGTTCGACCCCGATGGCCACGGCCGCGTGGTGGCCGAAGCCAAAGCGCCCGACTACGACTCGTATCTGAATCAGTCTTTTCCGGCCAGCGACATTCCATCCCAGGCGCGCGAGCTGTACCTGAGCTCGCCGATCCGCGTCATCCAGAATGCCGACTACGATGCCTCACCGCTGGTACCTGATGTCAATCCAGCCACGGGCACCCGTAACGACCTGACGTACGCGGCGCTGCGCAGCGTCTCGCCCGTGCATCTGCAATACATGCGCAATATGGGCACGCAGGCCTCGATGTCGGTCTCACTGATCGTCAAGGGCAAGCTATGGGGCCTGATCGGGTGCCACAACGCCGTCCCGTGCGCGGTATCGGTCGAAAAACGCACGGCCTGTGAACAGCTCGGTCAGATCCTCGCGTTGTGCGTCGAGAGCCGCGAAGACAGCGCGGAGCTGCAGTTCCGCCTGGACGTGCGCCGCATCATGGTCGAAATCCTTGGCCGCCTGACCAAAAGCGCCGACTTCATCGACAATCTGCGCGGCGTGTCCGGCGAGCTGCTGCGCTTTGCCCGCGCCGGCGGCGTGGCCATCGTGGCAGACGAACGTATCATCACTTACGGCGATACGCCGGACGACGCCGCCATTCGCGACCTGTCGACCTGGCTTGCCGTGCATGGCCACACCGAGGTATTCCACACCGACGAGCTCGCCGCCGTGTACCCGCCGGCCAGCGCCTTTCTCCACAATGCCAGCGGCTTGCTGGCGCTGCCGATCTCGCGCATCCACCAGCACTATCTGCTGTGGTTCCGCCCCGAAATGATCCAGACCGTGGAATGGGCCGGCAATCCATACGAGAAGGAAGCCGCCCCTGGTGCGCCGAGCCGGTTATCGCCGCGCCAGAGCTTCGCCACCTGGCGCGAAACCATCCACGGCCACAGCCTGCCGTGGCACGCCGCCGAAATCGAGATGACCACCGAGTTCCGCACGGCGCTGCTGGGCATCGCCCTCGAGCGCGCCGAGCAGATGGCCGAACTGGCTGAAGAACTGGGCCGCGCCAACAAGGAACTCGAAGCATTTTCGTACTCGGTCTCGCATGACCTGCGCGCGCCGCTGCGCCACATCGCCGGCTTTTCCGACCTGCTGCTCGAATCGGCCGGCAGCGAAGACGTGGCGCTGCGCCAGCGCTTTCTGAAGAACATCAAGGAGTCGGCGCGCCTGGCCGGCAAGCTGGTCGACGACCTGCTGTCGTTCTCGCAGATGGGCCGCGCCGCCCTGCGCCCCACCAGCATCGACATGACCGATCTGGTATCGGGCTGCATCGACAAGCTGGGCATCGAGATCGGCCAGCGCCGCGTCGACTGGCACATCGACCGCCTGCCGGTCGTGCAGGGCGATCCGAGTTTCCTGCACCTGGCGATGTTCAACCTGCTGTCCAACGCCGTCAAGTTCACCAATGGGCGCGACCCGGCCGTGATCCGGATCTGGGCCGAGGATGCGGGTGACGACATCGCGTTCCACGTGGCCGACAACGGCGCCGGCTTCAACCGCGACTACGTGCATAAACTCTTCGGCGTGTTCCAGCGCCTGCACCGCATGGAAGATTTCCAGGGTACCGGCATCGGCCTGGCCAACGTGCGGCGCATCATCGAACGCCACAACGGCCGCGTGTGGGCCGACTCGATCCAGGGCGAAGGCGCAACCTTCTCCTTCACGCTCCCCAAACAAGCCATCACAGAACAAGGCACCCATGCTTAAGCCCATCCTCCTGGTAGAAGACAATCCCCATGACCTGGAGCTCACCCTCATCGCCCTGTCGAAGAGCCAGCTGGCCAACGAAGTCGTGGTCGCGCGCGATGGCGCCGAGGCGCTCGACTATCTGCACCGGCGCGGCGAATTCGACGGCCGCCAGCTCGGCAATCCGGCCGTGATCCTGCTCGACCTGAAATTGCCGAAGGTCGATGGACTCGAAGTGCTCAAGGAAATCCGTAACACGGCCGACCTGCGGTCGGTGCCGGTGGTGATGCTGACGTCGTCCAAGGAAGAACAGGACGTGATCCGCAGCTACGAGCTGGGGGTGAATGCGTATGTGGTCAAGCCGGTCGATTTTAATGAATTCGTGCGCGCCATTGCCGACCTGGGAATCTTCTGGGCGGTGCTCAACGAGCCGCCGCCAGGCTCGCACCGTTACATCAAGCCGAAGTGACTGGCCGTTTGCGGCTTGCCTGAGGCGCGCCGCGAACGACGCAGCAAATGACGGATGCGCGCACTGAGCGCGTCCGGATGGTAGGGTTTCTGCAGCAGGTGGACCGACGCGTCCAGCTTGCCTTCGTGGGTCAGCACGCCTTCGGCATACCCCGACGTATACAGCACTTCGCACTCCGGCAGGTGGCGCCGCACGATCTCGCCCAGTTGCAGGCTCGACAGCGGCCCCGGCATGATCACGTCCGTAAACACCAGGTCGATATGCCGGCCTTCTTCGACCAGCGCCGCGGCGCTGGCCGCATCGCTCGCTTCCAGTACGTCGTAGCCCAGCGCCGACAGGATGCCGCAGGTCGATGAGCGCACGTCTTCTTCGTCCTCGACCACCAGAATGGTTTCAAGGCCGCCAGTCAGCGACGGGTGCACGGTCGACTCAGCTTGCTCGGCCGGGGTCGCGCTGCTGCGTGGCAGATAGATACGCACGCTGCTGCCCTTGCCCGGCTCGCTGCGCAGCACGATTTCGCCGCCCGATTGCTTGACGAAACCATACGCCATCGACAACCCCAGCCCCGTTCCCTGGCCCGTCGGTTTGGTGGTGAAGAACGGTTCGAACGCCCGGCGCAGCACGTCCGGCGGCATACCCTTGCCCGTATCGGCGATCTCGAGCATCACGTAATCGTTGTGCGGCACGTCGGGCGGCAAATCGTCGTCGGCGGCAGCATTGACGGCGCGGATGGTCAGTGTGCCGCCATCGGGCATCGCGTCGCGCGCATTGATGACCAGGTTCAGCAGCACGTTGTTGAGCTGGTTGGGATCGACCATGGTGCTGCCCAGTGCCGGCGCGACCTCGGTCTCGACACGGGTGCCGGCGCCAAGGACGCGGCGCGCCATGTCGTCGAGCTCACGCACGAGGTGGGTCGGATCGATGACGACCGACTGCAGCGGCTGGCGCCGCGCGAAGGCCAGCAGGTGGGCGGCCAGCTTGGCGCCGCGTTCGACGCCCGTCAGCGCCATCTCGACGCGCGTACGTGCAGCGTCGTTCAGGTTGCCGACCATTTTCAGCAGTTGCAGATTGCCGCCGATAATTTGCAGGACGTTGTTGAAATCGTGGGCCACGCCGCCGGTGAGCTGGCCGATCGCTTCCATTTTTTGCGCCTGGTGCAGCGCCAGCTGGCTCGCTGCCAGTTGCTCCTGGCTCAAGCGCAGCGATGCGAAGGCTTCGTCGCGCTCGCGCCGCGCAACGCAGGCACCGCTATGGTAACGCACGCGCGCCACCAGCTCGCGCGGATCGGGCCACTTGACCATGTAGTCGTTGGCGCCGATGGCAAACGCCTTGGCCTTGGTGTCGGGGTCGTCTTCGGAAGACAGCAGGATGACCGGCACGTCGTGCGTGTCCGGATGGGCGCGCAGCATGGCGATCACGTCAAAACCATCGACACCGCCAGGCATGCGCAAATCGACGATCACCACCGTCGCATCGACATCGCGCGCAACCTCAACGGCGCGGGCCGGGCTGGACTCGTAACGGAGCTGATGACCCACACAGCTTTTGAGGCCATGGGCGATGATGTCCTGGGCAAACGACTCATCGTCGATCAACAGCACGGAACAAACGGTGGAGTTGTCTTCGATCATTGCAAACTGCGTCGCTTTCAGGGCTGGAGGAATAACGTGCTGCGCGATAATTCAGGGTTAATTCTACACTAATACCATTTAACAAGGGTTCGTCCCGCTTGGTATCATTCCAGCAAACACGGGTCAAGACTTGTGCGGTAAAAAATCGCCCTGCATATGGCGCGCATGCCACATCACCACGCCACGACCACGTCCGATGCCCCCTGCCCGCTGTGCGGACGGCCGCTGGGAACGGAGCATGTCGACCGCCATCACCTGATCCCCAAGACGTTCAAGGGGCGCGACCAGTACCCGATCCACAAGATCTGCCATCGCAAGATCCACTCGGCGTTCACAGAGCGCGAACTGTTGCAGACCTATCACACGTGGGAAGCACTGCGCGGGCACGCGGATATCGCGGCGTTCATCCTGTGGGTGGCGAAGAAGCCGGCGGGGTTTTATACGCGCACGTACACGGCGAACAAGAAGAAGGGGCGCTGACTGACTGGCGCCGGAAATGCAAAAAGGGCCGCATTTGCATGCGGCCCTTCTCTTGTTCTGGCTCCCCGACCTGGACTCGAACCAGGGACCTGCGGATTAACAGTCCGTCGCTCTACCAACTGAGCTATCAGGGAATTGAGGCAATATTATAGCCGGGCATTTGCGGTTTGACCAGAGCAGTGTGTGAATCGGCTGGCCGGCCGCTGCCAAAGAGCGCTTTTGATATAGTCGCAGCTTCCCACCACCCTCCTTGATCCGCGAACGACCATGACCATTTCCCGCACCCTCGGCACCCCACTATCCCCTTCCGCAACCCGCGTCATGCTGCTCGGCTCGGGCGAACTGGGCAAGGAAGTGATCATCTCGCTGCAACGCCTGGGCGTCGAGGTGATTGCCGTCGACCGCTACCCAAACGCACCGGGCCATCAGGTCGCGCACCGCGCGCACGTGATCGACATGACCGACGGCGCCGCGCTTGAAGCCTTGATCGCGCAGGAACGCCCTCACCTCGTGGTGCCGGAAATCGAAGCGATTGCCACCGACAAGCTGGCCGAACTGGAAGCGGCGGGCGTCATCACCTGCATCCCGACCGCACGCGCGGCGCAACTGACGATGAACCGCGAAGGCATCCGCCGCCTGGCTGCCGAAGAACTGGGCCTGGCCACGTCGCCCTACCAGTTTGCCAGCAGCCTGGACGAATTGCAGGCTGCCTGCGCTGCCGTGGGCTTTCCGTGCGTGGTCAAGCCAGTGATGTCGTCGTCGGGCAAGGGCCAGTCGAAGCTCGATGGCGCAGGCGACGTGGCCGCTGCCTGGGCATACGCTGCCAGTGGCGGGCGTGTCGATGCCGGGCGCGTGATTGCCGAAGGCTTCATCGACTTCGATTACGAAATTACGCTGCTGACGGTGCGCTCGCTGGGCGCGGATGGCCAGGTCGAGACGAGCTTCTGCGATCCGATCGGGCACAAGCAAGTCCAGGGCGATTACGTCGAATCGTGGCAGCCGCATCCGATGCAGCCGCTCGCACTGGAACGTTCGCGCGAGATCGCCGCCAGGGTGACGGGCAATCTGGGCGGCCTGGGCGTGTTCGGCGTCGAGCTGTTCGTCAAGGGCGACATGGTGTGGTTCTCGGAAGTGAGCCCGCGCCCGCACGATACCGGCATGGTGACGATGGCCAGCCAGGTGCAGAGCGAGTTCGAACTGCATGCGAAGGCGATTCTCGGGCTGCCGGTGAACGTGGCCCTGCGCGCGCCGGGTGCATCGGCAGTGATCTACGGTCAGCTCGATGAAACCGGAATTGCGTTCGAGGGCGTGGCCGAGGCGCTGCAGGTGCCGGGCGCCGATGTGCGCCTGTTTGGCAAGCCGGAGTCGTTTGCGCGGCGGCGCATGGGCGTGGCACTGGCGACGGCGGAAGATATCACCACGGCGCGTGAACGTGCACTTGCGGCGGCAGCGAAGGTCAAGCCAGTGTCGGGCAAGTAAGCCGATCCAGGCCCCAATACAAAAAGGGCCGCATTTGCATGCGGCCCTTCGTATTCTGGCTCCCCGACCTGGACTCGAACCAGGGACCTGCGGATTAACAGTCCGTCGCTCTACCAACTGAGCTATCAGGGAATTGAGGCCGCATTATACCTGCTGGCATCGATTTCGCAAATTTTTCGGCGAGAAAATCTAGCGAGGGATCCGCGCCAGCAAGCGCTTAAGCGTATCGATCACCAGTTCCGGCTCGGACAACTGCGGAAAATGCGCGCTGCGCTCGGCCACGACCCGCTCGCCCAACGGCGACAAGGCTGCAAGTGCCAACTGCGAACGCTCCCGTTCACGCACCAGCGCCGCCGGCACCAGCCAGCGCGGCAGGCGCTTCGTGCCGGACAGCACCGTGACCGGCACGGGTGGGAACGCCGGCGCCTCGAGAATATCCCTGACAGTCTCGCGCTCGTTGCGGAGCTCGTCAAACGCATCACGCGGCGACACGCGGTCGAGCAGCTTGACGAAGCCCCGCTGCAGCGCCGACTGGTATTGCTTGAGATTGTCGACGTCCTGCGGCGCCGTCGCCTCGATGAACAGCACGCCCGCCACCTCGTCGGCAAACTCGCGCGCGAACAGGTTGGCATGCAGGCCGCCGAACGAATGCGCCACCAGCACGAACGGCGGCGGCACCTTGGCGAACTGCAGCAACAGGCGCAACTGCGCGACGACGGTCTCGCCATACTGCGCTTCGGTCGGCTTCGGACTGCCGCCCGTGCCTGGCCGGTCGTAGCTGAACACGGTGCCCAGCGCCTCGATCTCGGGATACAGCTTGAACCAGCCATCGAGCGGGCCGCCGGCGCCGCCGATCAGCACGATCGAGGGACTGCCCTGCCCGGCTCGCGCAAAGCGGAACATCTGCCCTTCGATCAGGGTGGCGTGGCTCTTGAGTGGTTGCTTCACGCGAACTCTCCAAAAAGACGACATAACGCCGCATAACGAAAAAGGCCGCATCCTTCGATGCGGCCTTCTTGTATTCTGGCTCCCCGACCTGGACTCGAACCAGGGACCTGCGGATTAACAGTCCGTCGCTCTACCAACTGAGCTATCAGGGAATTGAAGCTGGCATTATATGGTTCATGAAACGTTTCTGTCAAATCAGAACAGGCGTTTCGTTTTCCATCTACTGCTGCTCTCTTGCGCGCTTGCAGCGATCAAGAGAGCCAGGATTTTAGAGAACTTTGGCGATGGCGTCAACGACGCGATCGATGTTCGTCGAATTGAGCGCCGCCACGCAGATGCGGCCCGTGTCCACGGCGTAGATCGATTCGTCGCGCAGCTTGCCCACTTGCTCCTTGGTCAAGCCCGAGTACGAGAACATGCCGACCTGCTCGCGCACGAATTCGAAGTCGTGGCCCGGGGCCTTGGCCTTGAGCTTTTCGACCATCGCGCCGCGCATTTCGCGGATGCGCACGCGCATGCCGGCCAGCTCTTCTTCCCACAGCTTGCGCAGCTCAGGGGTTGCCAGCACGGTGGCGACGACCTTGCCGCCATGGGTTGGCGGGTTTGAGTAGTTGGTGCGCACGACACGCTTGAGTTGCGACAGCACGCGCGTGGCTTCTTCGCTCGTGGTGGCCACGATCGACAGCGCGCCCACGCGCTCGCCGTACAGCGAGAACGATTTGGAGAACGAGTTCGACACCAGCATCGCCATGCCGGTCGCCGCGAAGCGACGCACGACGGCGCCGTCTTCATCGATGCCGTTGGCAAAGCCCTGGTACGCCATGTCGAGGAATGGCACCAGATTGCCGGCCTGGACGGCAGCAATCACCTGGTCCCACTGGTCCTGGGTCAGGTCGGCGCCGGTTGGGTTGTGGCAGCACGCGTGCAGCACGACGATGGAACCTGCCGGCATCGCTTTCAGTGCGGCCAGCATGCCGTCGAAATTCACGCCGCGAGTGGCCGCGTCGTAATACGCGTAGTTGTGGACCGTGAAACCGGCGCTTTCGAACAGCGCACGGTGGTTTTCCCAGCTTGGATCGCTGATATACACGTCGGACGCTGGCAGGAAGCGCTTGAGGAAGTCGGCGCCGATCTTGAGTGCGCCGGTGCCGCCAATGGCTTGCACGGTCAGCGCGCGTTTCTCTTGAATTACCGGGCTGTCGGCACCAAATACCAGCTCTTGCACCGCTTTGTCGTACGCTGCCAGACCTTCGATCGGCAGGTAGGTTCGCGGCGTTGGCT
>Ga0308158_10001511_pt1 | contig 24842 bp, 19 predicted proteins | sample PhyBR2_FD_201038 | JGI IMG/M metagenome (GOLD analysis project Ga0308158, IMG submission 201038) | Phyllosphere microbial communities from UC Gill Tract Community Farm, Albany, California, United States - DLSLB.R2 | ecosystem: Host-associated > Plants > Phyllosphere > Unclassified | place: USA... | reverse complement strand
CCCGAGCGCGGGTGCGAGGACGGTCGCATCGTAGGTGCTGCCGAATTCCTGGTCGACGACCGCGGTCGTTGCCCGCGCGTCGAGCTTGCCGATCGGCCCTTGGAGCGTGAGCGTCGCCGCGGTGAAGTCGTTGTCCTGCGGCTCGGCGATGAGCGTCGCGCGCGACAGGCCGCGGGTCGCATATTGACTGTCGCGCGCATCGATCCGCTGCGCGACGCCGGCGAGCGTCGCATGCCAGTCGCCCAGCGCCCAGCGCAGCGCGGCCCGCGCGCCGTTCCGCCGTGTCCGGTTGACGTCGCGGCGGTCGCGCCCGCTATCGTCGATCCAGCCGGGCATCGTCTCGCTCCAGCCCGAGACGCGCAGCGCGAGCGTACCCGGCCTTATCGGGAGGTTCACGATCCCCTCGACCGCGCCGCCAAGCGCCCCGTTGGTGATGCCCGTCCCCTCGACCGCGACGCTGCCGGCAAAGCGGTCGAGATCGGGCGCGACGGTCGCGATCCGGACCACCCCGCCCAGCGCGCCGGTACCGTAAAGCGTGCCCTGCGGTCCGCGCAGCACCTCGACGCGCTCGACATCGACGAGGCGCAGATCGGGATCGGGCGCGGCATAGCCGATCCGCGCATCGTCGAGATACAGGCTGACGAGCGACTGGCTCGTCCCGTTGAATGCGCTGTCGGCGACCCCGCGCAGGAAGATCCGGTCACGGCCGGGACCGAGATTGGTCGAAAACGCGCCATCGGTCGTCGCCATCACATCGACCAGCCCGCGCCGTCCCGCCAGCCGCCCCAGCCCCTGCCCGCCAACGATGCTGATCGAGGCGGGCAGATCGGAAAGCCGTTCGTCGCGCTTGCTGGCGGTTACGATGATGTCCCCCGCGGCGAGCTCGGGCGGCGGGCGCGGGATGCGCTTGCGCAGTCGCCGCGTTAGCGCGAGCGGTTCGATCCGCCACGTCGTCGCATCGATGCGGACTGCGTGAAGCGTGCTGCCCGCGAGCATCCTGCGCAGCGCATCGCCGACGTCGCGCGCGTGCTCGATCCGCCTGACGCGCAGATCGGGCAGCGCGCCCGCCATGCCGATCGATATCCCGCTCTGCCGTGCAAGCGCGTCGAGCGCCGAACGTAGCGTTCCCGCCGGAATTGTGATCTGCGGTCGCTGCGCGTCAACCGCCGCCGCGTGCGTCCAGATGCACGACGCCGCCGACAGCGCGAGCGCGTATCGGCAGGACCGCGCGAAGTTGATCGACGAGCCGCGATCCGTCACCAATCGTCAATACCCCGGAAAAGCGTAGGTCCGCCGCCGATGGGTCGACCATCAGCGGGCGATCAGCATATCGCGATATATCCGCCGCAACCAGCGCGAGCGGTGCGCCGTCATATTCGAGTCGGCCATCGGCCCAGTCCGCGACGCGTGCCGGATCGATGCTCCGGCGCTCGGCAATCTGCGTGGCGGGCGTGATGTCCAGCGCCTGCCCCGCGTGGAGCGTTGTCATGTCTGCGGACGCGCCGCCAATCGGCGTCACCCCGACCATACCTTGCGCAACGGTCACCGCCACGCGACCATGCGCGCTGACGACGTCGAACCGCGTGCCGATGTCGCGCACCTCGTAACCGCCGGCGCGGACCGTCAGCACGCGCGAGGGATCGTGCCGCACGGCAAAGCTCGCCGCGCCCTGCGCGATCTCGATCACCGGGCTGCGCGCGCCGCTGACCGTCACGCGCGAGCCGCGGTCGATCTGCATCCGGCTGCCATCGGCGAGCGTCACCGCGCGCGTCTCGCTGCGACCGGTCGTGTAGATCTGCGCCGCGGTCTCGGCCGACGGCACCACCAGCAGCAGCGCGAGGCCGGCCGCCAGCGCGCCGCCGCCACCGAGCGCGGCCAGCCGCCAGCGCGCGGGACGCATCGCGGCGGCAGGCGCGACGGTATCGACGTCGTTCGCCGGCAACCGCGCGGCGATCGCCGGCGCCGCCTCGGCGATCTCCGCATCGAGCAGCGCGATCGACTCATAGGCGCGGCGATGCTCGGCATCGGCCTCGAGCCACACGCCGAATTGCGCCCAGTCCATGTCGGGGGACTCGAGCCGCGCGTGCCAGGCGGCCGCGGCATCGATTACTGTCCGTGTGCCCGTCTCCGTATCCGTCATGCCGCCCTCCTTTCCACGCTCAACCAAGAGACGCCACCGCGCCCACCAAACCGCAGTCCACCCGCCCGATCACTCATCCAGCGCCTTTCTGAGATGTCGGAGGGCAACCGCGACATGCTTTTCCACCGCGCTGCGCGTGATGCCGAGTTCGGCGGCGATCTCGGCATGCGATGCGCCGTCGATCCGGTGCCGCCGAAACACGCGCATCGCGCCTTCGGGCGGGCCCGCGAGGGCGGCGGCGAGGCGGGCGACACGCTCGCGCCCGACGACCGCGTCGAACGCGGACGGCCGGTCGTCGATCGTCTCCGCCCCCAGCACCGAGGTCGTCGCATCGACATAGCCCGCATCGCGCCGCTGCCGCCGCCCACGCGCGCGGGCCCGGTCGAGCACGATGTTCAGGCCCACCCGGTGGAGGTAGCCGAGCGGATTTCCGATCGGCCCCGCCAGGGGCTCCGCGATGTGAAGCCAGATCTCCTGGACGACATCCTCCGCCTCGGCCGCACTACCCGTTCGCCCGGTAAAGAACCGGACGAGTTGCGGGCGGTGGGCCGCGAGCACCGCAGACAGGCCGTCGATGGGGCCTGCGGGCGAAAGAGTGTCGGCGTCGGTTACGGCACGGCTCCGCGGTCAGGCACCGAGCTTGGCGTTCACCTTGGCGAGCAGTTGCTGCACGTCACCCCGGCGCCCCGCATCGGCGATTTCGCGTCCCGGGCGCGCCGGCGCAGCGAGCGCCGTCCGCAGCGCCTTGGCCGCGTCGGCATATTGCCCCTGCGCGAACAGGAAGTCGCCCCAGAAATAATTCGCGTCGATATCGCGCGGCGTGATCTTCAGCCCGGCGAGCAGTTCGCTGCGCGCCTTGTCCTTGCTGCCGAAGCCGATCGGCCAGCCGGGCACCTGATAATACAGCGCGCCGAGGCTGGTATGCGCCATCGCGCCCGCCGTGCCATTGTCGAGCTTGCTCGCCCGTTCGAGCATCGTCCGCGAATCCTTGGCGAGCGACAGGCCGCCGATCCCGCCCTTCAGGCCGGCGAGCGACGACGTGACGATACCGTCCCACGCCAGCGCCTCCGCGCGATTGGGTGCCGCCTGCGCCAGCGCGTCCGCCTGCGTCTTGAGCTTCGTCATCGCGCCGAGCTTCTGTGCGGCCGGAACGCGGTAATGGACCTGCGCCCAGGTCCGGGCGATGTCGTCCGCACGGTCGGTCACCGGGTCGGCCAGCGCGGCGGTGGTCAACGCCGCGCCGAGTATGACGGTGAGGACGGCGGGGACGCTGTTCTTGATACGGAATCGCATGATCTTCTCCATCAGATGAAAAGGGCGGCGGCCTTGCGGTCGTTGGCGGCAAGCGCCTGGTCGACCACGCGCGGCATCAGCGCGTTGACGCGGACGAACAGGCTTTCGGGAAATCCGATCACGACGTTGCGGCTGCGCGCGACGATCGCCGCGACGATCCGGTCGGCGACGTGCTCGGGGCTGTCCATCGCCATTCCGGTCGCGTCGGCGAAGGCAAGCACCTTGGGCGAATTGAGCGCGGTGCGTACCGCGCGCGGCGCGACATGCGTGATGCTGACGTCGGTCCCGGCATATTCACGACGCAGCGCGTCGCTGAAGCCCTTGAGCCCCGCCTTCGCGCTCGAATAGGTCACGAAATGCGCGAACGGGATCGCGCCGAAGACCGACCCGATATTGACGATGCGGCCCGTGCCGCGCGTCTTGAACCGCGGCATCAGCGCACGCGTCAGCATCGCCGGCGCGACGAGGTTGATGATGTACCCCGCCCAGATCGCCTCGGGCGACTGGTCCGCGAACGGCCCGAAATACTGGATGCCCGCCAGGTTGATCAGCCCGTCGACCTCGCGCCCGGCAAGTTCGTCGGCGATCTGTCTGAGCCCCTCGAAGCTGCCGAGATCCGCGACCAGCATCTCGTCGGCGAGGTCCGAGGCGACCCGGTCGACGCCGATCACCTTCGCGCCCGCCGCGCGCAGCCGGGCTGCGACCAGCGAGCCGATGCCGCCGGCGATCCCGGTCAGGACGATGCGTTCGCCGTCAAGCCGCGACATCGATCGCCTCCATCGGAATCGCCGCGAACATCCCGCCGAACAACCCGAACATCGCCTTCGCCATCGCGACGATCGCGATGCGGTCGGCGGGGTCGTCAATCCGGTTCATCAGCCCCTCGAAGAACACCATATGCTCCTGGTCGAGCGCACCGTGCGAGGTGAGATAACGGAATGCCGCGGGCGGCAGGCCGAGGCTCGCCTGCACCGCCTCGGCTCCCTGCTGCGCAAAGGCGATGCTCGTCCCCTCGAGCACGAACACCATGCCGAAGAACGCGGCCGGATTGCCGTGGCGGATCGTGTCATAGGCAAACGCGATCATCGCCGCGGTCGCATCGGACGGCCCCGCCGCGATCGCCGCCGCGCGGTCGCCGCCCGCCGCGGCGATGTCGTCGAGGATCCACGCCTCGTGCCCGGTTTCCTCCGCGATATACTCGTCGAGTGCCGCGACCAGCATCGGGTTATGGCCCAGCCGCATCCGCGCCTCGTGCATCAGCGGCACGGTATGGCTGACGTGATGATAGGCCTGGGTCAGATAGGCGATATAGGTCGCGCGATCGATCTGCCCGGTCAGCCCCGCCTGGAGCTGGGGCGTGCGCAACATCGCCGCGCGCGCCGCGGCGGTCTGATCGACGAGCTGGTCAAAGAACGGCATGGCAGTCTCCCGGTGAAGAATGGCGCTGCGGCGAAGCCGACCATTGGCGGTCAGCGTGCCGTCGGCGGGGGTGAAGGCGCGGACGCTCCGCCAGCCGGCGATCCGTGCATAGGAAGGCAGCGACCGGTTCGCGGCGGCGACCGCGGCCGCGATGTCGGCCTCCGCGGCAGACGCCACGATGAAGGCGGACAGCGCCGCGTCGCCATCGCCGTACACGCACGCCTGCGCGACGCCGGGCTGCGCTCGCAGCGCGTCCTCGACCCATTCGGGTGCGACGTTGCGGCCGAAACCGGTGACGAGCATCGACGACTTGCGCCCGACGATCGTCAGCCGCCCGGCGCTGTCGAGCGCGCCGATATCGCCGGTCGCCAGCGGTCCGCCGCCTGGCCGCGGGGCGTCGATCGTGCCGAGATGACCGACCCCGTCGACCAGGATCTCCCCGTCGTCGGCGAGCGTGACGTGGACATGACCGAGCGGTAGCCCGGTGGTGCCGCGCACGCGTTCGCCCAGCGCCTCGATCGCCACCACCGACCCGCATTCGGTCAGGCCATAGCCCTGCACCACCGGCAGCCCCAGCGCGGCGGCGCGATCGAGCAGCGCGACGGGCACGCGCGCGCCGCCGACCGCGACCAGCCGCAGCGCGGGCAAGCGGCCCCCGGATGCCTCGAGCACCGCGACGATGCCGCCGAGCAATTCGGGTACCAGGATCAGGCTGGTCGCGCGCGTCGCCGCGATCGCCGCGACCATCTGCGGAAGATCGGGGCGAAACGGCTGTGCGAGCCCGATCGCCGCCGCACCGCGTGGTGCATAGGTGCCGCCCGCGAGCAGGCTGGCATAAAGCCCCGCGACGTTTTCGAGCAGCACGGCAAGCGGCAGCAGCGGCAGGTGCGTCCCCGCCATGTCCGCGCCGAACCGCGCGACGATCGCCGTGGCGGTGGCGAGCATCAGCGTATCGGGCAGGCAGATGCCCTTGGGCGCGCCGGCCGAACCCGAGGTATAGCTGATCTTCGCGGTACCCGCGGGGACCGCGCGCCGCGCAAGGTCGAGCCGCCGGATCGACCGCGCATCGATGATCGCGCACGCCCCCGCGTCGCGCAGCACCGCGTCGGCCTGTGCGGGCGTGAAGAAGGCCGGGATCGGTACGCAGGCGACGCCGAGCGACAGCAGCGCAAGATCGGCGAGGATCCAGTCGATGTCGTTGTCGCTCGCCAGCCCGACGGGTGCCGCCGTGTCGTGCAACACCCGCTCGAGCGTTTCCGCGATCGTCGCGACGCGCGCGGGGAGCGCGGCATAGCTGATGCGCTCCTGGCCATCGTCGATCGCGATCCGGTCCGGCACCTGCGCCGCCCGCGCCAAGATCGCTGCGTACAGCGCGCTCATGCCGCCGCCGTCCGCAACGCGACATACCGGCCGAGACCCGCGATGCCGTCGGCGATCACGCCGACGCACACGCGCGGATCGTCGTCATAATAGCGGCCCCAGCGTGCGGCATCGCCGAGCCGGCCGGGATCCGCGCGCGCGATCTCGACTAGCGGCACCCCCGCCCGGTCGAGCAGTCGCCGGACCGTCGCGGTGACCGTCGCGACAACGAACGCGTGACCCGCGCCCAGCGCGGTCGCGGTGTCGTGCCACAGATGGATCAGCGCGACCGGCGACGTGCTGGCAAGACAGCCGATCTCGACGATCTCGGCACGCGCGACCGCGCGCCCCAGCCGTTCCGAAACCGCCTGTTCGATCGGACGGTCGAGATAGGCTTCGAGGAACAGGCGCTGGTCCGCTGCCGACCGATAGCCGAGCGCGGCCGCATCCGACGCCCCGCGCCCGCTGGTGCCGCGAACCTGCCAGGCGGGATAGGCGAGGTCCGCCGTCGCCCCGAACGCCTGGTCGAAGCGTGTGCTCACGAACCGCCTGATCTCGTCCTCCCGCATCCGCCCGTCTCCTTCGAGGAGGTGACGCCGCCGCCGCGCGCGCACCGCAGTCCGCGCCCGCCGGCGATGACGATTTTTTATTCCAGCCCCCGCGCCCACAGCGCGTCGCACACCCGGATGACCATGACCGCGATCGCCAGCACCGCGCCGATCGCGAGGGCGAGATAGAAATCCGGCGCCGCCCAGGCGGTGCGCGCCGTAGCCCGGGGCCTTGCGAGACGCCCGTCCCCGCTGGAATCACAGGGGTCCGCATCCTCCACGATCGCGGCGGGTGCCGGGTCGACGGCGGCGGGGTGCGCGACGGCTATGGCGATGGCGGTCATGACCGTGCTCCTTCCCGGTTCGCAGGCGCAAGCCCTGCATAGAGCGAGAGCAGCGCGTCGAAATGATCGTCCATCGTCCGGACGGATCGGACCGCGCGCCGCACGGGCACTGGCCGGGCGACCGCGCGGATCGCCGCGGCGGCGCTGTGCGCATCGCCCGAGCGATAAGTGACGCCGCCGCCTGCGCGCGCGAGGTCGGCGGCACCGCCGCGATCGGGCGCGATCAGCGTACAGCCCGACGCGACCGCCTCCGCCGCGGCGAAGCAGAACGTTTCCGCCTCACAGCCATGGATCACCGCATCCGCGCTCGCCATCATCCGCGCCAGCGCCGCGCGGTCGCGCGTCGGTTCGATCAGGCGAACGTGCGGATTGCCCGCGATCGCATCGACCACCGCGCGCTGTCGCGATCCGCCGCCGATGATGACCAGCCCGACCGGCACCTGCGCGCCCGCCAGTGTCGTCGCCTGTGCGACCATCGGCCAGCGCTTCTCGGGGGCATGTCGTCCCACCCCGATCAGCAGCAGCGCGGTCTCGGGCAGCCCGCATAGCTCGAGCATCGTCCGCCGCGCACCGGCATCGCGCAGCGCGGGCGAGAACAACCCCGGCTCGACCCCCATCGGATCGGTCACGACCTTGCGCAGCCCGCCGTCGCGCAACCGCCCGGTCAGGCTGTCGCTCGCGCTCACCACCAGGTCGAACCGCTGGTCGAGTCGGCGCAGATGCCGCCAATACCAGTCGAACGCACGATCGACCGTCCGCGGCGATGCGACCTGTTCGAACCAGCGATACGCATAGGCGGACAGCGGGTCGGCATGCGCGACCAGCGCGAGCCGCGCGCGGCTGCGGCGCTCGGCGCGCCAGTCCGCGACGATCGAGGCGCTGCGCCACGGCGACGACACCTCGACCAGGTCCGCATCCTCCTCGTCGAGCACGCGGTACAAGGCGGGGCGGTCGGCGAAATAGCGATAGGCGCGGTCGAGCGGGAACCGGGGCGACCGCACCCAGCGGATTCGCGCGCGGGGTCCACGGCGTTCCTCCGCATCGCACGCGCCGGGTGCGACGACGACGACCTCGTGCCCGCGCGCCGCGAGCGCAACGAGCTTGCGGTCGACATAAGTGCGCACCCCCCCGCCGCTCGGCGTGTAGAAGGCGCAAACATCGACGATCTTCATGCCGCCGCTCCGTCCTGGGGGAGAAGATCGGCATAGCGCGCGACCGTCCGTCGTGCCGCGAGCGTCCCGATGGTCTGCGCGATGCTCGTCATCAGCGATGCCTTGGTGACGTCGCCCGGATGCACCGCGACCCGCAACGTCGGCAGCCAGTCGGGCAGCGCGCGCGCCGCAGCGGCGACCGCGAGCGAACTCGCGGTCCGCGCCGCCGACCGGCTCGCCCAGGTCACCACCGGCCCGCGCGCGACGATCGCGTCGGTCGCCGGCTGCCATACGCGGACATGATCCTCCGCAAGCGCGAAATCGCAGGCCTTCAGCGCCGCCCTCGCCCCTGCGCCATAAAGCCAGGCGGGGGCGATGAATCCCGCGACCGGGCGACCGATCGCGTCCTCGACGACCGCGCGTCCACGCCGCATGCGATCCTCGGCCTCGTCTGCGCCGAGCCCCAGGAACTCGCCCTCGCCCGCGGTCATGTACCGCGCCTTCATCGCGGCGGCGGCGGTCGGGTGGTCGCTTCCGTCACGGTGGAACCAGCCGTGCAGGAACATTTCGACTCCCGCATCGGCCCAGTGCCGCAATCGGCGCACGAACGCCGGCGAACGGTCGAGCGGGGCACGGCCCCAATGATCGGGCACGACGAGCATCGCAAAGCGCGGCCCGCCAAGGATCGCGCCGATCGTCTCGGCCAGCTGCTCGATCGGATCGGCAAAGGCGGGCGAGACATCGTGGATCGACACCACCAGTCGCCGGTTCGCCGCAGCACCATCCCGCCGGGGATCACCGATCATCATGTCGTCATTCCCGTCGCCTCTCGCCGCTGCATGCCGGGTGACGGCACCACGCCACCCGATCCGCAGCTCCCCGCGGACACCAGGCGGCAATTTTTTCCGCCCCATGCTGCGCACGAAGCTGCGGATCACGCAGCCCCGCGGCGTCGAGAGGCCATGACCGAACCAGGCTCGTCCGCCGCCGCCCCCGCCCCCGCCCTGCCCGCACTACCCGCCTTGCCGCTCACGCCCATGGCGGTGCATCAGGGTATCGTCGCACGCTGGCTGACGCCGGCGCTGTCCGCGGCGATCCTCGTCGCCGCGCTGTGGCAGCTGCGGCATCTCGACGTGCGCGGCGTGATCGCGATGCTGCCGCGGTCGCCGCGGTTCTGGCTGGTGTTCGCCGCGGGCTATCTGGCGATGCCGGCGAGCGAATGGGTCATCTACCGCCAGCTCTGGGCGCTGCCGGCCAGGGGGTTTCTCGCGCTGTTGCGCAAGCGGATCAGCAACGAGATCGTCGCGGGCTATTCGGGCGAGCTCTATTTCTATGCCTGGGCGCGGCGGCATGCGACGCTGATCGGGACGCCGTTCGGCGCGATCAAGGACGTGTCGATCCTGTCCGCGGTGGTCGCCAATGGCTGCACGCTCGCGCTCGCCGCGGTCAGCTGGCGCGCGCTGCTCGCGCTCAACCTCGGGACCGATGCCAAGGTGATGCTGGTGTCCGCCGCGAGCATCGCGCTGCCCTCGCTCGTCACGCTCGCGATGCGCAAACGGCTGTTCACGCTGCCGGGGACCGCACTCCGCCGCATCGCGCTGATCCACCTCCTCCGCATCGCCGCCACGACGACGCTCGCGGCGATGCTGTGGGCGGTGACGCTGCCCGCGGCGCCGCTCGCCTGGTGGCTCGTGCTCGCGGCGCTGCGCATGCTCGTCTCGCGCCTGCCGCTCTTGCCCAACAAGGACATCGTCTTTGCCGGGCTCGTCGCCTTCACCATCGGCCAGACGTCGCAGGTGACCGAAATGCTGACGATGATCGCCGCGCTCTGGCTCGTCACGCACCTGCTGCTCGGCGCGATGCTTGCAGCCGTCGAACTCGCCCAGTCGGAAGACCGTCGATGATCCTGCCTCTTATTGCCTTGTTCGCGGCTGCGGAGTTGCCGCGGTCCGATCCGTCCGCACCGTTGCAGTCGACGCCCGCGCTCGGGACCGAGGCGGCTCGGTGCCGGCCCCACGAAAGCGGCCCGGCGATCCTCGTAACGGTCGAGGGGCTGAAGGACCGGGCGGGACGGCTGCGGGCCGAGATTTACCCGGCGACGGCCGGCGACTTTCTGGCCGACGACAATGTCTTGGTGGCACAGGGGAAAACCTTCCGGCGCGCGGCGATCGCGGTGCCGCCGTCCGGCCCGGCACAACTCTGCCTGCGCGTGCCGGCCGAGGGCACCTATGCGCTCAGTGTCGTCCATAGTCGCGCCGGCGGCCACGGCTTCAGCCTGCTCCACGATGGCATCGGCTTTGCTAGCAACCCGCGTCTCGGCCATGCGAAGCCCGACGTCGCGCAGGCGCGTATCGTCGTGCAGCGGGGGATCACCGCAACGACGGTGGTGATGAATTATCGTAGCGGCCTCTTCTCCTTCGCCCCCCTCCCACACTGACCAGTGGATGGCTGCGATGCCGGCAGATGAAGCCTGCGCTGTGAATCTAGACAGCCAATATCCCGATAGCGACTGCCAGCGCGAACCATTTGTCTATGTACTGCGGATTGCATATGCGGACGGTCCGTCCTCTCAACCGAAGCACGCCGCTCGGTCGGGGGGCAGCAATCCACTAGTACCCTCCGACTAGGCCCCCGCCCCATATCTGAACGAACGGCTGTTTACGGCAATGGCTGTCCGATAGCGGACTGGCGGCTTTCCGCTGGTTCTAGCCATTCCAGCCATTCCGTTTCCGCCCAGTTGCAAACGTTCGCGTTCGGTTTATTATATGCGTATGGACGAACTACGGTTGATGCTCTGGCGCGAGAAAAGTGCGGTGTTGGGTATCGGTGTTTTAATATTAATGATTATCCTAGTCCCATTTTCACGGAATTCGGGACCTATTACTACAGAGATGGGAACCATTGTAGGCTTCGAGAGTCGGCCGGACATTGACAGGGACTACCCTATAGTCGTTGTAAAGCTCGGCAATGGCCTGACAGAGCAGGTTAGAACGACGTCAGTCTTACTCAATGGCTGTGCGAAAGGGCGTGCTATCGCTCTCACTAGAAGAGCGCATAGCGTCCAAGTCGCTTCCAGGGCATGCGAACAGTAGCAATTTCGAAGAAGGCCGTATGTCCGCTCCCCACCACCAAGGGACGTTTGCGCCCCCTTTGGCGGCATCCTGAACGAACGGCTGATTACCGCGAGCGCGGCCCGAAAGCGGCCGTTCCGCTATCCACCAATTCCGACCATTCCGCTTCCGACCAGGTCGCGACGTTCGCGCTGCCGACCGGCAGCAATCCGAAGCGGCCCGTCTGCATCCGCCCATGAGCTTAAGTTCGAGTTTGGAATCTCTGACGTTCGAGTTGCAGGTCGATACTATCGCACCAACGGTCCCCGATCAGCCACGTCTTCTCTCTCCGCCCGATCTCTCGAAAACCAAGGCTTGCGAGCAGTTTCAGGGATGCCTCGTTGTGCGGGTCCACGTCAGCTTCCACCGTTTCCAAACCATGCAAGTCGAAGGCTCTTTGGAGGACAGGTCGCAGCGCCTCTGCAGCAAAACCACGCCCCCAATAGTCCGGGTGAAAGATGAAACCGATCTCAGGGAAACGGTATAGGCCCGCTTTGCCTATCACCTGCCCGCGATGCTCAACGACAAAATCTTCACCTTCGCCCGGCGGGATGCCGATCATACTTTGCAACCACTCGCGCGAATGTTGGAGGGTCGCATGCGGTGGAGAAGACCAATAGGCCATTGCAACAGAATCACTGAGGATGGCGTGGAACGCTGCCAAATCAGCCATGGTCGCTGAGCGGAGGTTCAGCCGTTCGGTTTGAATGTCGATCATAATGTAGTGTGGCTCCCTAAAAGTCCGCTTGCCACCAGGTCGCGACGTTCGCGCCGCTGATCGGCATTAATCCGAAGCTGCCAGTCTGCATTCGCCCAGATATTACCATCCAAGCGCCATTTCAGCGCCACCGAAAGCCGACGCTCCATGTTTAGTTGAGTGATTGCGCTGATATGTGATTCATGGCAAAGTCTCCAAAACTAGGGAAATCATGATGAAACTTCTTGTAACTTTAACGATTTTACTTGCAAGTTCTTCTAGTGCCCAGACTACAAAAGAATATACATTTTTGCCTGAATCATTTAAATCGCATGTAATTCTCCTGGCCGACGATCTGCTGCGGGGCCGTCTTCCCGGCACTTTGGGGCACCAGATCGCGATGCGTTATGTTGTTTCGCAATTCATTGCGGCCGGGTTGACGCCTGCGGGGGACAACGGGGACTGGTACCAAAAAGTGCCGCTGCGGGAGGCGACGCTCGTCAAGGGAACCGGCTTCATTTCCATAGGGAACAAGCGCCGGGCGAACGGGGACGGCATTTTGACCGGGCCAAGCATCCTCGTTGCCAAGCAGAACCGCAGCGCCAATGTTGTTTTTGCCGGCCATTGCCTTGTCGAGCCCTCCCTCCACATTGACGATTTTAAGGGGCTGGATGTTAGGGGCAAATTTGTTGCCTGCTTGCGCGGTTTCCCAAAGGGGCTCCCAAGTGAGACTGCTGCGTTTTTGACTGATCAACGCCCTCGCTTCATCGCTCGGCGCGGCGGCATAGGTTTCCTTTCCTTGTGGGACTCGGAAGAAGAAAAGCGTCTGCCTTTTGCGCGCACCGCGGCAACAGTCGATAATCCGCGCATGGAGCGCCTCAACCCCGATGGTTCAGTCTACCAGTCCGCAACGGGATTGGTCGCGAATGGTGCTCTGTCGGGTTCAGCGATCGAGGACCTGTTCGCGGGAGCCCCGCGCAGTTTCACCGATGTTGATCGTGCGGCCGCGACCGCAAGCGTCAAGGGCTTCGCGCTGAAGCAGCGCGTGACCGTCGAACGCGAGACGAGCTGGAAGACCATCGAAAGCGCCAATGTGGTTGGGATGGTCAAAGGAACAGATTCTACCGTCAACGGCGAACATGTCGTGCTGGGCGCCCATTTGGACCACCTCGGTGTCGGTAAGCCGGTCGATGGCGATGATATTTATAATGGTGCGCTCGACAATGGCGCAGGTAGCGCGACGCTGATCGAGGTGGCCAAGGCGACGGCGGCTCGCCCACCCAAGCGCAGCGTCTTGTTCATTTCGGCGACTGCCGAGGAAGAAGGTCTGCTTGGCGCCGAGTATTTTGCGGATAATCCCACGGTCTCGCTTTCCAGCATCGTATCAATGATCGACCTGGATATGCCGATGATCACCTACGACTTCACTGATGTCGTCGCCTATGGTGCTGAGCATACCAACATCGCCACGTACGTAGCGGCTGCCGCCGGAGATATGGGTGTGAAACTATCGCCCGATCCCGTCCCAGAAGAAACGATCTTCGTCCGCTCGGACCATTATGCCTTTGTGCAAAAAGGCGTACCCGCCGTCATGCTCGCAACGGGATATGGTGGCGAAGGTGCCGCCGCCTGGGGCAAGTTTCTCTCGACGAATTACCATCAGCCGTCGGACGACACGAAGCTGCCGATCCGCTGGGGCCAGGGCGCAAAGTTTGCCGCCCTGAATTGGCGGATTATGGAGCGGATCGCCAATGCGACGGAGGTGCCGCGCTGGTATCAGGGGGACTATTTTGGCAACCGCTTCGCTCCGAATACGCCAAAGATTGCTCGAAAATAGGGGAGTTGGCCACCGGTTAGGCACTCGCTGCACTGGCCAGCTTTGTGGAAATTCATGGCGCTTGAGGGTCAGGATGGATCGGTGCTCGTGACAGTGCCGCTACCGTAACCTGAACCCGCTTATTCAACGACTTCCGCTAAAAGCAGACTGTCCGTTGACCACCAAAATTGGACGTAGGCGTGAGGTGATAAGCGCTCGGATGGAGTGCTGATAACGCCCAATGGCTTGAGCCGCAGCTATGCGCATTGGTCGTTATCGCACGCCCCGGCCGTCCGAAAGCGGACGGTCCGGAAGCGACCAACTTACGCCGTTCAGAGGCGCGTGCTGGTATGTCCGCTTACGCGAAAAACCTGTCGTTCGCATGTGCCAGGACGACCGGGGCCGCAGCCGCCGACACAGACGACCTTTGAATGCCCGATCGACCTTCCTGGAAGCGGCCTTTTGTTATTAAAGGCTCGGGACTGAAAATCGAGATCGCACAAACGCAAAGCGGGCGGCGTCGTCTCGAGTAAGTGAGCAGTGGATGATCAAGCTATAAATGTACGACCGATCATTGGTCTTCGTCCCGCCGGCGCTCCGGATCGTTGTTTGCGATGAATGCCGCGGCTTTTACGGGGTCAGGAGCAGCGAGGCCGAATAGCCCGAGCGACTTCCCGAACGCTTTCACTAGGAACTCGTCACGTACCGCAAGCGCATCCCAGTCCCGCCTCTTCTCAGAGAGGACCATGGCATCGCGCCTTGCGCGCGGGCGTGAATGGTCAAAGTCGGGCGTCAACTGCGCGCCGTTCAGTCCGGTGAAGCCAACATCGACACGGCGAGTTGGGAGCGCCCCGAATGTTTCCATCACCTTGTGAATGCGCCGAAGCGCCGTCGCCCAGCCATTTAAGACACTGGCGAGAGGAACGATGGCACCACCGTCGCCAGTCGGTCGATAAATCGATGATCCGTCGAGCATCCAGAACTCACCCGTGTCCTCGAAAAACATCATGACGTCAGAACTTTCGACCGGCGCGTCCTGGCGTGACGAAATCCAATACCGGACATAACCCTCCGCAGTCGCGCCGAAATCACCGCCGGAATATCGGGCAGGCGCATAGGGAGCTTGCGCGTCCCTGAGATCACCGATCGCGGCCACACTTGGGATGTCGGCCTCCCATCCGCTTGGAATGACCCGCAGATAGGCACGTGGGCCGTCAGGGATCCGCACAATGGCGCGCCGCCCTGGCGCGAACGTGTCGTGATGTTCGAAGCCTGCCTTGCCGCCCTGCCAGATCGAAGAGTCGTTGGGATCAGCGGCAACACCCTCGATCGGTGCCGCCTCCACCTTCTCGTTTAGATGGGCCGACAGGTTCGTCCGTATCGCCGCGGTCAATTCGGTGACCAACTGCTTTTTGACCAAAGCCTTCGTCTTAGTGTCAGCGTCTTCCGCCAAACTGTAGCGCAGCACCCGGCGGCCGCGAATATCGAATGGCAGATCGTTGATTTTCGCTCCCCAAGCAGCATTCAGGACATAAATCTGCCGCTCCCAACCGGGCTTTGCCATTGACCATCCTAGCTCGCCCATCACATTTGGATTCGGAAGCGTCTTGTCGGTTTCCGACTTCCCAACGGGCGTTACGTCCGCCACGAACACCGCGCTCGACGCGATCTTCTCAAGGATTAGAGGCATGATCTCGACGGCGCCGAGCGCTCCCTTTGTGTCGTGATCCAATGCCGGCCGATCAGCATCGTCGAGGTCGAAATCCCCTGCCAACTGCGCAACTACGTCCTCGAGCGCGGCCTTGATGAAATGACGGTTGGTCTTCGGTGAGACGTCATCCTGCCAGGACCAGAAAATCTTCACCTGTTCCTCCCATGGTCTGCCCTCCACATTGGGGAGCAGGCCGACAGATCGATAGCAAGTTTCCGAGAGGCTTGCCAAGAATTGACGCCACACTGGCCGAAAGCCACAGTCGCAACCACGGGCTTTTGATGAAATCGTTATGTCGCGCGCTACCGCAGTAGCCGGTTGCGACGAAGATGTTCAGGATGTTCAGGCAATGGGCCGAGGACCACGAAGCGATCCATTCCAGTAGCCGGCGGCGCTGGGTTGGCCTCGAGCCAGGCCAGATAATCTTCTTCGTCGTCGAAGTCTGGGACGTTCTCCGAGAAATCGCTGAGCCGCCCGCAGCTGATGCAATGATAGGCCTGTGAGGCATCTTGGAACTGCATCCCGCACATGGCGCCGCAGAAGGGACAGCACTCTTCGAGCTCGAGGTCAGCCCATTCCCACACGCCGAGATATTCCGGGATGGCGTCGCGATCGTGGCCGACAATTTCGAAAGCATCGGCGTGCCGGGCGACGAAGCCGTTTCTTCCTGCGCGCTTGAGGTCATCGAGAATCTCGCTGGGTTCGAGCCGGAACCACTCGCCCGCTGCGTGCCGCGCCTGATGCCTCCGATGCAACTCCGCCTCCAGGGCACTGTCGGCGTCCGAACGGATCCAACCCACGAGAACCAGGGTTTGTGGGTTTCCGGTCTGCAGCGCATCGCGGCGCTGATAGATGTCCTTTGCGCGTCCGATCTTGAGCAGCGGCTCTCCTATTCCCATCTGGTAGATGAAATAGACGGCCATCTGCCAATCCTATACTTCGCCAGACGGTAGGGCAGCGGCAGACACGTCCGAGCGCGCCGGTTGGTCAGCGTCGTCGCGGAGCGAGAGGGGGCGAATACCGACCGCGTCCCTTAGGACAGCATGGGCTTCTGCCACGAGAAGGGCGTCGCGCTCCCACTGATTGTCGGGGCCGCCGGTAAATTTCTCGCCATGGATATAGCTGTTTCGTACGCGGCACACCCCGTTGACGATCAACTCCGTAACATTGGCGAGGGGCGGCGGATTGGGTGGCGACCAGTCCAGCGTGGCCAACAGCTGCCGCGGTGGATGGTCGATGAGCGTCTTCGCGATGCCGGACGCCTGGATCTGGTGGAAGAAGGCTTCTCCCAACTCCCGCGCGAACCCCGTCCAGTCAGCCTCCGCCACCTTCTTGCCCTTGCGCAAATGACCTGAACGCTTGAGTGCATATTCTACGGAGCGGAAATCAGCCGCGAACGCGTCCGCGATCTGATAGGGGCTGAGTATAGTGTCCCTCTGCGTTGGCATACTTGTCGCCCCTATTTGCGCCGTTTAGTCTTACTAGCCAAGTATGGCGCGAAGAACTCGGGGAGTGAACAATTGATTGAAAGCACGAGAGTTGGCGCGGTCTGGCGGCGGTGGGACCCCCACTTTCATGCGCCCGGTACGCAACTGAACGATCTATTTTCTGGAGCCGATCCCTGGGAGGATTACCTGACGGCGCTTGAGGCAGTCAGCCCGGCGCTGGAGGTGATTGGCCTCACCGATTACTACAACACCGACACCTACGCGCGCTTGAGAAAGTCGAAGGACAAGGATGGGCGGCTGCCAAACTGCACCACCCTGTTTCCCAACATCGAAATGCGGCTGGGCCTAGGCACTGCCGCTGGATCCTGGGTGAACGTGCACCTCCTCGTCTCGCCGGACGATCCGAACCACCTGCCCGAACTTCACCGCATACTGTCGAACATCACATTCAGCGCGTTGGACGACCGCTTCAGTTGCACGCCGGCAGATCTTGCCCGCCTTGGCTTCAAGGCCGACCCTACCATCAAAGATGAAGGGGCGGCCCGACGACACGGCTCGACTCAGTTCAAGGCCAGCTTCGACCAGCTTAAAGCGATTTTTACGGAGTTCGGATGGGCGCGCGACAACATTCTTGTAGCCGTCGCCGCAGGAGCCGACGGCACATCGGGGATGAAGGATGGCGCGGATGCTACCCTTCGCCGCGAGGTCGAAAAGTTCGCCAAGGCCATATTCTCGGGAAACCCGAAAGACCGCGACTTCTGGTTGGGAACGACGCTCGCGGCGGAGGAATTTACCCGCAAATACGGTAGCGAGAAACCGTGCCTTCATGGCAGCGACGCTCATTCAATCGAGCGGGTCGGCGAGCCAGATGGCAAGCGCTACTGCTGGCTCAAGGGTGCGCCCACGTTCGACGCGCTCCGGCAGGCCTGCATCTCGCCGGAACGCGCCTATGTCGGAGAGACCCCGCCGAGCGGCGCGCTGCCCTCGCAAGTGATCTCGACTTTCGCGATCGAGGGCGCGAGTTGGGCGGCGACCCCGAAGCTGCCGCTAAATCCCGGCCTGGTTACGATCATCGGTGCGCGAGGTTCTGGCAAGACAGCGTTGGCGGAGCTCGTGGTTGCTGGCTGTGACGCCGTACCATTGCCGCTCGACCGTCACAAACAGTCGTTTCTCTACCGCGCTAGAGACTTCCTGGCGGATGCAGCCGTCGAGGTGACTTGGGCGTCCGGTGAATCCGACAGGGCGACCGTCGCTGACGCAACCAACGAAGTGAATTTTCAAATCAAGCGTGTGCAGTATCTATCTCAGCAATTTGTCGATCGGCTTTGTTCTTCGGATGGCGTTTCTGACGAACTGTTACGCGAGGTTGAGCGCGTGGTGTTCGATTCCCATTCGGTCAGCACGCGAGACGGCGCCACCGATTTCAATGAACTCTTAGACCTTCGCTCGTCGCGTCATCGGGAAGCCCGTTCACGCGAGGAGGCTGCGCTTATTTATCTGTCCGAGCGGATCGGCGAAGAGATCGAGAAAACCAAAAGCGTCGCCGGCATTCAAAAGCAGATTGGGGAAAAAGAACAGAGCCTAGCTCGGCTGACCAACGAACGGGCGGTGCTCGTCAAGAAGGGCGATGCCACCATCGCCGCTCGCCTCACGGCCGTGACAGCGGCAGCCGAAAAGGTGCGGGGCTACGTCCGCTATTTCAGCCTCCAAGAGCAGCAACTTCTCACCCTTCAGGATGAAGTGAGAGACTTCCGCGCCAATCAATCACCGGAGGCTTTGCGGCGGCTGAAAACAAGATTCGGTACGAGCGGGCTGAAAGACAACGATTGGGATCCGTTCAGCACGGATTTCGTCGGAACGGTTGCTGACGTCATTGACGAACGTCTGAAGAAAGCACGCGACGGGTCGGCTTCATGGAAAGGTGTGAAGCTGGCACCTAGCGTCCCGCCTGTGCCATTGGCCGCTGACGTCGATCTCGAGCAGCAAACCCTCGCTACGCTAGACACCGAAGGGATCCGGCTTGGTCAAATCATCAACGTCGATAAGGCGACGCAGGAAAAGTTCGGGCAGCTATCAGCCCGGATGATAGCCGAGACCGACGTTCTTACCGCACTGAAGGACCGGTTGACCGATGCCGGCGGCGCGGCCGAGCGGCGTGAGGCGCTGGTCGGCGACCGAACGGCAGCTTATAAAAATGTGTTCGAGTCTATTATCGCCGAGGAACAGGTACTCAACGACCTCTACTCGCCCATCAAAAGCAGGCTCGCCGCATCCCCAGGAACACTGGGCAAGCTCGCGTTTTCGGTGCGCCGCACGGCTGATCTGAAACAGTGGGCGTTGGCCGGTGAAGCCTTCGTGGATTTGCGCGAATCTGGCCCATTCAAGGGAAGAGGCAAGCTACTGGAGCTTGCCGACGAGCACCTTCGCAAGGCGTGGGAAGAAGGTACGGCTCAGGACGTATCTGATGCGATGCGGGATTTTCGGACGAGGCACGATCAGGTTCTGATGGCAAGTTCGCGCGTCGCCAACACCGATCCTGTAGCCCATCGCGCTTGGCTGAAATCCTTCGCCAAATGGCTCTACAGCACCGACCATATTTCGGTACGGTACTCGGTTGATTACGACAGTACGGACATTCGCAATTTGTCCCCCGGCACCCGCGGGATCGTTCTATTGCTCCTGTACCTGGCCCTCGATCACTCGGACGATCGACCATTGATTATCGATCAGCCGGAAGAAAATCTCGATCCGAAATCGATCTTCGATGAGCTGGTTCCGCTGTTCGCCGACGCAAGACGACGGCGGCAAGTGATCATGGTCACCCACAATGCAAACCTCGTCATCAACACGGACGCGGACCAGATTATCATCGCGGAGGCAGGCACTCACGTTCCCGGTCAGCTGCCGTCCATCAGCTACATATCTGGCGGGCTCGATGAAGCGTCGATCCGTGGGCGAGTTTGTGCAATCCTCGAAGGCGGCGATGACGCGTTCAAATCCCGCGCACGTCGCTTGCGGGTCTCCATTTAGGTTGCGGCCCGACCCCATCAGTTGATCTTTGTGACGACCGCTTTCTCAATCTGCTATCTTGAGAGGAGCCGTTCCGGATCGTCCGACAGCCCGGATCTAGGAGAAAGGGCTTAGCCTGATCCACGAATGGCCGGTGTCGGCGTAACCGGACGTTCCCAGTCGCGGCGCCGAACGGCAGGAATGTCCCAATGCCGGTCGTCCCCGACATTGATCCCGCGAGCGGCAGCCGTGCACGACGAGGACTGGTGCTAACGCCGCTAATTCGAGTGTAGCATGCCACTCAGGAATCGCCGGTTGCCGTGTGACTGACCCGCTTTGCGCGCCCGCTCTGAGGGGAGCAGCACCCCGATGATGGACCACTCCGCGTCCGACACGTCCCCTCGACCCAACGCCGCCTCCAAAAGTCAGTCTTAAATTAGAGATCAAGCCGTTTGGGGATGCGCTATGCCGACAGGACCTAAGACGGGTCATAGGGCCTCAAACCTGCCGAGACGGAGCCGGTATCTTGCGGGGCAAACAGTCGAACGAGCCGCGTTAGGTGGCCGACGGCACCGCCGGCTGCTTCCGGACCAGCACAACGGCCTTTCCTAAGTGCGGCCCAGCCTCTACCGGTACTAAATTATCAATAGAACTGGTACAGCAGACAGGTACAGCGCGGCTCCTATCGCAACTGAGAAACGGAGATTATCCGCCGTTTCTGCCACTCGATGATCCCTCCCGTAGGGGTCACCAACAGCAGAAATCAGTCATTCTCGACCTGCTACTGGTGGTCAGTTGATCCGCAGTATTTTGCGTTTGCCCCTCGTGTACGAGCGCAGACGGATTGGACACGACATGCCAGCTAACTGGAAGGCTTTGACGGTTGCAGTGATGCAGCGAAGTGGCTGATAGTTTTGCCCTTCTGAAAATGGCCGGATCGGCCAGTTCCAAGCGAAAGTTCGCCCCCCGGCGGCGCAAACCACCGCCCGCAGACTCGACGAAGCGTGCAAATTGGGCGGCCGGAACGTCTGAATCGCCTGCCGGTTCCCGCTCAAAACGAAAATCCGGCGTGCCCGTTCATCTGCGGTCAATCTTCGGAAGGGCTTTGGGGCTGAACGGTTTCGGGATGATCCGTCCACAGAAAAACGCCGGATTACTCGCACTTACCGTGAACTTCAGGGAACCAAGCGCTGTACGGGGATAACCGTGCGTCGTCCGGGACGGGGAACAGAGCATGTTACGCGACGCGACTATCGGAAATGAGATTTTTCTGCAGGGTCAGTATCTGAGCCTGGGCATCAACGGCAGCGGCACGCTCGGGACGCGCGCGACCGCACCCGTCGGGTTCGTCACCGATGCGGTCAACGGCTATATCCGCCTGGGACTCGTGGGCGACACGGATGGCTTCGGCAAGGGTGCGGCACCGACGCGCGACGCGATGCTCGCGGGAACGCCCGTCGAGAGCTTTTCGATCGGTTACGACATCGGCGCGAAGCATTACACCAGCGTCAACAGCGAGCGGAACGGCAAGAGCGAAGTCGCCGGCGGGGTCTCCTCCGACCTGTCGAGCAACGGCGTCGGCAAGGCCGGCTGGACGGGCGCGACGACCGAGGGCGTCAAGGTCGCGCAGACGATGTCGCTCGCCGATGGCGCCAAATACATCAAGGTCGACGTGACGCTGACCAACACGACGGGCAAGGCCGTCGCCGATCTGCGTTACATGCGCTCGATCGACCCCGATCACGGTGCGGGCTTCGATACCGTCAACACGGTGATCGAGCAGGGTGGCGACGGCGCGAACGGCGCGCTGATCGCGGCCTATGCGTCCAGCGGCAAGACGCCGCTATTTTACTACACCGCCGATGATCGTGCGAAGGTCTCCACCTTCAAGGGCTATGTCAACGAGAACCCCGACGCGGCCGCGACCTTCGATACCGCTCCGGCCGAGGGCTATTCGCTCAAGGGCGACAACGCGATCAACATCAATTTCGGTCTCGGCACGCTCGCCGCGGGCCGATCGACGACGTTCACCTTCTACATGGGGATCACCGATGATCTGAACGCGACCGTCGCCGCGATCAAGTCCGGTGCGGGCGCGCCCCCGGTGCCCGCCAACATCGCTCCTGTCGCGGTCGACGATACGTTCGCGATCGTCGCGGGCAAGAGCGAGACCGGCAACGTTCTGACCAACGACCGCGACGGCGATGGCGACGCGCTCACCGCCAGCCTCGTCAAGGGTCCGACGCATGGCTCGCTGCTGTTCAACGCCAATGGCGGTTTCACCTATGTCGCGGACAAGGGCTATGTCGGGAGCGACAGCTTCACCTACGCGGCAAGCGACGGCAAGGCCTCCGACAACGGCGTCGTCACGATCGCGGTCACGGCGCCACCGGTCACTCCCCCCGTCAGCAAGCCAACGATCCAGGACGGCAGCAGTTCGGCATCGCAGACGCTCACGGGCACGTCGGGCAACGACATGTTCTTCTTCGACATTGCGAAGAACAGCGGCACCGACACGATCCAGAACTTCAGCCACGAAGACGTGCTCGCCACCACCGCCAAGCTTTTTGACGGCAATGGCGACGGCATCATCAAGTTCGCCGCCAACAGCCTGTCGCTGGATGCGCCGAAGAGCGATGATTACGCCGTCATCGAAGGCGTTTCGGCGCTCCGCCTGATGGGCACCGATGCCGCAGGGCGGTATGTCTACGCCGATGCGAGCGTCCGCCCCCAGGGGGCCGAGGAAGGCACGCTCGCCAACGACAAGATGTCGGGCGATTCGACCGAGAAGACGGCCAGCCAGTTCTTTTTCGATACCGCGCTCGGGCGTGATCTCGGTCACGACACGCTGTCGAATTTCGGCAACAAGGATGTGCTGGTGACCACGGTCGCACTGCCCGACGACGGCACCGGCCACGTCAAGCTTGGCGCCAAGGGCGTACTCGACCTGGGCAGCAACGCGGGCGTCGATCTGGGCGATGTCGCGATCGGCGGCCTGAAGGGCGCGTCCGTTTCCACGCTCGAATTCGACGGCGCGGTCTCGCACGACGGCACGACCTATTATGTCTACAGCCTCGACGGGTCGGCTGCCGGAACCGCAGCGCTGCAGTTCTGAATGGAAGAGTATGCCGGGCGACTCCAGTCCCCCGGCATGCTCTTCAAGCACGCAGGGCACGCGATATTTCAAACCGTGCCCTGTCCAATGGTTTCACCACACCCCCACAGGTATAGCGGACCCGGAGTTATCTGCGCTTCAACTCATGCAGGAGCGTGTCGTCTGTCACTGTACAGTGACGTTCAAGCGCAAGATTGCGCTGCCATCGTGCCCGCATGCAACCACGCAGCAGCAGGGTTTATTCCGCCCGTCTTCAGCGTCGCCGAAAGCTGCCTCGCGAAGGTGGGCACTCTGTCTGGGATAGATGCCGGCAAGCCGGTCAACTCGAGATCTGGGTACGTCACAGAAAAATGCCGGTGGTCAGCGTGCCGGAAAAAATGCTGTAAAAAACCGGCACGCTGACCACCTGCAGGATACCAATCAAAAGCTTAAGATTGGCCGCACGCACTGTGACGCCCGCTACATACGACCGGCAGTTTGACTGTCCTAGTTCGCAATCGATTAACCTGAATCAATTTGTAAAGAACAACCGCCCTGCCGCATGTCGCGATCGCAAGCGCAGACCGGTCGAGGCCACGCGGTCGGCCAGTTCTGTAGCTGCGCGCTAAACCTGAGGGGGCCTCGGGCGGGCCGACCGGAGCACTTACGGAGCCATTCCGGCGCGTCGCCAACGAGCGATCTCGCCGTTTATATTCATCAAAGGTAGAATAATGACGATGGCATCCGAGCCGCGTGGCTTCGTCATGCCCGGTCGCCTATCAGCACCCGCGAGGCGGCAGGCCTAGCCTACAATTTGACCGTCTTGGTGTGGACGGCCAAGCTTGGCACGAAATTGCTGGAGCATGGTTCCGGCGGTTCGACGCAGCGCGTGCTCCTGCCGTACAGCATGGTGCTCATGGGCGCTCTAGGCATGTGCCGGCCTCGATCGGCACGCCGATCAGAGCTGGCATTTCACCAATTTCGCCGCCGAGCGCGACCTATTCAATCAGCTCGATGAACGACACCCATCTCCGAAAGTCGACAAATATTACTAGCGCTGGCAAAGTCTCGGCCCGCCCGACATTGTGGACTATCGTAGCTTCTCATCGTTTCCAGCCGATCTGCAATCAATAGCTGAGACGGTAACGAGAGAGGCGTTGAAGGGATTTGGCTTTATGCCGGGCGCGGAGCCGATCCGACGAGGGCACGGCGACTGTCCTGTGACGATGCGCTCCCGGCCGGGTGGTTCGACAGCATTGCGTCGAAACCATCAGCGAACCCCTTTGTCGGCACCGATGCAACGAACCCGGCAGGTTTACCCAAATCGAGACTTACGACGTCAACGTCTTCATCGGCCGGGTCATTCTGATATGCCAGATCGACAACGTACCAGCCGCGGCGACCGGCTATTCGTATATCTTCCCGAATGGCGTCGATAAGGCTAAGGCGTCCGTCGTCTACCCACGCCGTGGCGTCGGAACCGGGTGTCCTTAGTTCGCCCGTTCCTTGGGCGTCAGTGGCTATCCGAAGCTGGACCGCGTCAGCGGCTCGGTGAGGCGAGAATGGAGATGGCCGAATTCCACCCGCCGGTTGGCTGGCTTTGGTCGAAGCGTCTCTACGCGGTCATATCGGTCATGACGACGTCGATCGGCACCGGCAACAGCTACACCCGCATGGGTGCAATCATCATGAGGCGCAACGCA
>Ga0308158_10001510_pt1 | contig 24843 bp, 25 predicted proteins | sample PhyBR2_FD_201038 | JGI IMG/M metagenome (GOLD analysis project Ga0308158, IMG submission 201038) | Phyllosphere microbial communities from UC Gill Tract Community Farm, Albany, California, United States - DLSLB.R2 | ecosystem: Host-associated > Plants > Phyllosphere > Unclassified | place: USA... | reverse complement strand
CTGCAAAAAGTCTTTCCGATTCGCCAATGCGAGAACAGCGTCTACCGCAACCGTACTCGTCCCTGTCTGCAATACCAAATTGGTCGTTGCCTTGGGCCTTGTGTAGCCGGGCTGGTCAGCGAGGAAGAGTACGCACAGCAGACGGATTACGTGCGGCTTTTTCTGGCAGGCAAAGACGATCAGGTGCTGAATTTACTGGTCAGCCGCATGGAAGATGCCAGCAACGACCTACGGTTTGAAGAAGCGGCCCGTCTGCGTGACCAGATTCAGGCCGTCAGGCGCGTCACCGAGAAGCAGTTTGTGTCTAACCAGGGCGACGATCTGGATGTGATTGGCGTGGCTTATGACGCCGGGATGGCCTGTTTGCACGTGTTATTTATCCGTCAGGGTAAAGTGCTGGGTAGCCGAAGCTATTTTCCCAAGGTCCCTGCCGATACCGATCTGGCGGAAGTCGTGCAAACCTTTGTCGGGCAATTTTATTTGCAGGGCAGTGAGATGCGCTCGTTGCCCAGCGAGATTTTGCTTGATTTCACCTTACCTGAGCGCGAACTGCTGTCCGACTCCCTGACGGAATTAGCCGGGCGTAGAGTGAATATTCAAAGTAAGCCTCGCGGTGACCGTGCACGCTATCTCAAGCTGGCACGAACCAATGCCGGTTCGGCATTAAAAACGCGGCTGTCCCAGCACTCGACGATTCATCAGCGTCTGACGGCGTTAGCCGAGTTTCTGGAGCTGGATAAGATTAGCCGGATGGAGTGTTTTGATATCAGTCATACCATGGGAGAGCAGACCATCGCGTCCTGTGTCGTGTTTGATCAAAACGGCCCCCTGCGCGCCGACTATCGCCGCTACAACATTACCGGCATTACCCCCGGGGATGACTATGCCGCGATGAATCAGGTGCTGCGTCGTCGTTATGGAAAAGCTATCGAGGAGGACAAGATTCCCGATGTGATTCTCATTGACGGCGGAAAAGGTCAACTGGCCCAGGCAAAGCAGGTGTTTGCCGAACTGGACGTTTCCTGGGACAAAACACGTCCGATTTTACTGGGCGTGGCAAAAGGCAGCGATCGTAAAGCCGGACTTGAAACGTTATTCTTTGAGGCAGAAGGTGAGGGCGTTTCGCTGTCACCCGACGCACCAGCCCTGCACGTGATCCAGCATATTCGTGATGATGCTCACAATCATGCAATTTCGGGCCACCGCAAAAAACGAGCTAAAGTCAAAAACACCAGTGCGCTGGAAAGTATTGAAGGTGTGGGTCCAAAACGACGTCAGCAGCTGCTCAAGTACATGGGAGGCTTGCAGCCACTGATGAATGCATCGGTGGAGGAGATCGCGAATGTACCGGGCATATCGCATGCCCTGGCAGAAAAAATCTACTACTCGTTGAAACACTAGCATTGAAACAGGGGGGGCAATGTAGGAACATATGCCAAACACCACCCAATCCAGACAGTTACCAGCATATGCAATTTAACATTCCGACCTGTCTTACCCTGTTTCGCGTCGTTCTTATTCCGTTCTTTGTGCTGGCTTTCTATCTGCCGTTCCACTGGGCGCCATTTGTTACCGCGTTAATCTTTATTGTCGCAGCCGTAACTGACTGGTTCGACGGCTTTCTGGCGCGCCGCTGGAAGCAGACCACGCGCTTTGGTGCGTTTCTCGATCCGGTTGCCGATAAAGTTATGGTAGCCATTGCTCTGGTGCTGGTTGCGGAGTACTTTCACGCCTGGTGGATCACCCTGCCGGCTGCAACGATGATTGCGCGAGAGATCATTATCTCTGCGCTGCGCGAGTGGATGGCGGAAATTGGCAAACGCAGCAGCGTCGCCGTATCCTGGATTGGTAAAGTGAAAACGACGGCCCAGATGTTCTCACTTTTTGCCCTGCTGTGGCGTCCGGACAGCATGGTCGTCGGCGTAGGTGTTGTTGCGTTATACATTGCTGCAGTGCTGACTTTCTGGTCAATGTTCCAGTATTTGAGTGCCGCGCGTGGGGATTTGCTCGAACCGTGATCGATACGATTTAAAAAGCAGCAAACGGACGCAATGTGGGGATAATTTTATTGACTCATCGCGTCATCTCAGTAGAATGCATCGCATCGAACGGCAGCACTGCTGCAGAAGCTAAGAAAAATCAGTAAGTTCGATGAAACGTAGTAAAAATCGACCCCTTCAGCAGGCAGTAAACTGAATGGTGAGATGATGCGGGAATAGCTCAGTTGGTAGAGCACGACCTTGCCAAGGTCGGGGTCGCGAGTTCGAGTCTCGTTTCCCGCTCCAAATTAGCAGGTCAGGACAACCTGGCAGCATATCAGTTTTAGGCGCGTTGGCAGAGTGGCTATGCAGCGGATTGCAAATCCGTGTACCTCGGTTCGACTCCGGGACGCGCCTCCAGTTATACCTCGCCCGGGTGGTGAAATCGGTAGACACAAGGGATTTAAAATCCCTCGATCGCAAGGTCGTGCGGGTTCAAGTCCCGCCCCGGGCACCATATTGAAACACCAATAAAATCAAGTAGTAGCAATGTCGTTTAAGCCGCCTCTTTGGGCGGTTTTTTGTTTTTATTTCTGCTTTTCAGAATATGGCTTCAGAATATGAAGTGCTTCCAGCTCAGCCCCAACCACCGGCACTACTGCGATTTTTCTGTCATATCGTGCTGTCTGTTCAACATTCTTGTGACCCGAAATCGCCCGCTTCTCGTAAATACCAACCTCCAAATCTGAAACCCCTTTTGCCTTCAATCATGAAACGTAAAGTTGAAATCAATGTCAGGGGATTTATCCTTTGCTTCCTGCTTCAGCACCGATCGGTGAAGTTTATGGTGGCAGCAGCATGCCCAACGGTTACGCAGCATCTGCGCTACTGACGATTGTACCAACGGCGAGCAGTCAATTTAAAATTTTCACAGTAAGTGGCCGAGGGGTTTATTTTGGAGCGAATACAATACTATCTACATCATCAAACCTCACTCCAAGCCAGGTCTCGATTAGTTCTATTGCACCACTTAACTCTAAATTTATAGAAGGACTAATCGCTTTAGGAAGTAACGCAGCAGGGACCCTCTCAGTAACGTTAAATTCTTCAAATGCATCACAGGGTATTAGACAGTTTGGCGCATACACACCCGCATCAGCTGTAGTTTCATCTGGCTATGCAGGTCTGCCCATCGTATTACCGGGATATATTTACGTTTCAACATCCAATGCGACATCTGGTACTGGCTCTTTTGTGGTTTATTGCTCAGGGTACACGATATGAAATATGTTCAGATTGAGGATGATAAGGTTTTTACTGTTTTCTGCTGCCCTCAAAATCCTGAGGATTGGCCCGGGTACGCGGAAGTGAAAAATGATGATTCGAGATATTTAGCATATATGAAATGGTTTTATTCAGCTTTCCCAACTCCATAAAAATAAATGGGCGCTTTTGGCGCCCATTTACTACCTGTTAAGGATTCTTCTTATTAAACTTCTATTCTTTAGTTTTGAAATTTCTGCCTTTAATCCTTCTTGAACGGTAATTGCTTCGCGATAGGCTCTTTTATGGTGATCCAAGTTTTCAATGTTATTTCTTAAATCATTTTTTAGATTAGAGATGACCAATGAATTATTTAAATAAGCTTCAGGCCGATTGATTATTGGCTCACCAGTTTTGGTTAGTTGTATATAAAATTCATCAGCACCTTCTTTCACATCAGATACTGTTACATTCATAATGCCAAGCTGATTTAACTCATTGATCATTATAGTAAAGCTTTCACCAGTAAAAACTGAACAATGCGCATCAAAATATTGACCTGTAGAATGTGAGTTGAAAGTAAAATTCAGAGCCTCATCCTTAGTATAATGATTTTGAGCTAATATTTTACCTGAACCGTCTTCGGTAGTGACATTTGACAGGAAATCATAAAGCTGCCTGGCATTCGGCCTTTTATCTTCTGAAAGCCAGGCATGAATCCACTCCGATACTTCAGTGAGGTTTCTGTTCCTGTCGAAGCATTTGTTTCTGTCTGGAAGTGCAAGAGACAGTATTCCGCCCGTTTTTAAAACCTCAAAAACCTCTAGCATCCAACCAACCGGGTCAGGCACGTGCTCTAAGACATGAGAAGCTATAGCCCAATCATAATTATCTCTTGTTGGAGTGCAGTCTTTGAGTTTCTTTCCTGGGGTCCAAACAAAATCAATATCTACTATCTCAGGATGCTCATAATGAGCATGCTTAGATATATTGTCCTCAGTGGTTGTGTAATCAGTATAGTGAACGTTATGTATCTTTTTGTCGGTGGCGGGCCTAAAAAGAGGCGATATCTCCAATCCTGGCTTATCTTTTTGCAGGTTATCAAAAATCCACTTCTCCATTGCTCTCATCATCAAACCCCGTTTAAGCCCAGCGGCATTTAGTCATATTCATTAATTTAACTGAATGAACATATCACTTGGCGCATAAAAAGTAGAAGCAAAAATAATAAAATTGATGATTTTTGGTTTACTATTTGCAAGCTATTAATAACTAGTGTTGCATTGTTCTGTTTTCCAGAAAATTCCTTTTCCCAACAATGCCTTTACAAATCTCCGAACAATACCGGCTTGATCAAACTCATGAGTTGAAATTGCTGTAAATATATACAGTATAAATAAGAGGGTAAAACAATGCCCCGCGACTATGAAATCATGATTGCCTTTCGTTAGGCCATTAAGCGCGACAGCCAAGGGCGCTACACACTCAGCACTCTGGACTTTGTACGCCTCAACTGGCATTACACGCTTCGCGCCGCTAACAAGTGGATAGAGACGCACACAACAACCTTCCGCGACATCTCAACCTCTGAAGGTGAGGAACGCTTGTTTCAGGTTTTCAATCCTAATGGTGGCTTCTGATGTTCGCCCTGGTTGACGTTAATTCGTTTTACGCCAGTTGTGAGACTGTTTTCAGACCAGACCTGCGGGGAAAACCTGTTGTTGTTCTCAGTAATAACGATGGCTGCGTAATTGCCCGGTCTGCAGAAGCCAAGGCGTTGCAGATACCTATGGGAGCGCCTTATTTCAAACTTAAGAATGATTTCAGGCGGCATAACGTTCAGGTCTTCAGTTCCAATTACGCGCTTTAGTAAGTTACGTGGAATGCAACATTGATTGAGTAAACTTTGAACAGCAAAGCTGTTGTCAGAGGAGAATGCAATGCTGATTCCACCGAGTGAACACGTTCTGTTGCTGGCAGAGCGCTGGCTGCAACTGTTATCCGATCTGGGGCGGGCGCAGGCCACGCTAACAGCCTACCGCAATGCCCTCCGTCATTACTTTGCGTTCTGCAGCCAGAACGGAATTAAACCTGAAAAGGCGCGGTTTGAAGACCTGGCTGCCTATATTAGTCCTCAGTTACCCGGGATGCCTTTTTCCGCGGCCAGCGCCACGCTCCAGCTTCGCCTGTCGGCGATCCGCCTCTGGTATGACTTTCTCATGTACCTGGATCTTTGCACGGTCAATCCGCTGCCCCGATCCGGCACGCCCGGCATGCTGAGTTCCGGCCGGGGACTGGTTCCCCGCGTTGTAAAGCTGCCGCGCATTCCTGACGATGCGCAGTGGCAGTGTTTTCTTTATCATGCCGCCGCTTCCCCACTGCGTGACCGCCTGATGCTGGCATTAACCTATTACGGCGCGCTGCGTCGGTCTGAAATTACCTCGCTAAGTATTGACGACTTCGACTTTGCTCACCGGCTCATCCGCATCCGGGCAGAAACCACCAAGAGCCGGCGTGAACGAATTGTCTGTTACAGCCCGGCAGTAGTGCCAGTGCTGGCCGCGCACCTTATGCAGATGAAGCGGACCGGAATCGTAAGAGGTGCCCTGTTCCGTTCTGAGTCCGATCGTAATCAGGGCGGGCCGCTTTCATTCTGGACCTGGAGCAAAACGGTACGGAAATGGGCGCTTGAGTCTGGGATGCCGGACATCTCAACCCATACCTTCCGGCACCTGCGACTCACACACCTTGCCCGCGCGGGCTGGAAGTTGCACGAACTTGCCACCTATGCAGGACACCGCGACCTGACCACAACACAGATTTATATTCATCTTTCTGGCAGGGACCTGGCTGCCCGGATGGCTGGCGCGATTGAAACGGCAGATATCAGGATGGCGAACCTCATTTTCAGAACAGAGAAATAACATGAGCCCACACACACCGATTGAAAACAGCCGGCATCCGTTCGACATGACTGAATACCGGCTTGAGGCGTCACTGACCCTCGCTGAACGGACGGCACTGAGCAGCGCTCACAGCCGGTCCCGTATGCTGCGAACGAAGCCGGTGCCGGACCTCATCAGGCCGCTGATGGACATTGCCGCCGGAAGCGGATGCGGCAGCAAAATCACGGGGCTGGTGATAGCCGGATTGCTGCGCGAAATGCATGCAGACGGCATGCCCTGCTGGTGCTGGCCGCAGGAACGCTGGCTGACGCTGTGCCGGGAAGTCAGGGAGGGCCGTCCGTTAATGGCCGCTTTTGCCTGGCATCTGGCTGATTTGCATGACCCGCTCAGCCTGCCTGATATACGTAAACCCGCGCTCTATGCTTCTGCCATCTTCGGCCAGGCTTTTTATCACCAGGAGCTGGACCGGCTGACTGATACGCTGACGTCGCTGGGTTATGCCCCGACCAGCCAGAAAAATCATGTCTCGGGTATACTGGCAACACTGATGATCATGAACAGGGATCCCCGGCTTGAAACGTTTACGCCTGAACTCCTCTGGCGCGCCCAGAGCGGGACAGACAAGGGAATATCCCGTTACGTCGGCCGCGTTTCACATGCACTTGCCGCACTGGGGATTATCAGCGCCCCGGTGAGGATGCGAAACTATAAAAAATGGTACGAAAAGCCGGTCGAAGGCGTCGATCCGGCCTGGGTGCACTGGTGCCGGCGCTGGCGGGAAACGTCGGTGCTCAGGCCGCGCACCCGTGAAAGCCAGTACAGCTTTATTCTGCGCTGCGGCCTCTGGCTGAAAAAGGAGCATCCGGAGGTTCGGGAACCGGCAGACTGGACAATGGAAACCTGCGCCAGCTTCATTGCGGCGGTAGGCCGGATGAACGTGGATGAGCTTCAGCTGGGCACGGAAAGGGGCACCCGCAAATCGGTGCGCTCCGGCGAGCCCATGATGCCGCATTCCAGGGCGCATTTTATCTATTCTCTGCGCCGTTTTATGATTGATTACGAAAACTGGGGCTGGGGGCGCCTGCACTTCAGCCCTGCCCGCCATCTTTCCACACCGGATACGCCGCTGTTCCGTCGCGGCGTCAATCCCCGTGTTATTGACGATCCGGTCTGGCTGAAGCTCATCTGGGCCAGCCTCAATCTGCGTCAGGAAGATCTGCTCACTGAAATACATTATCCACTGGCCATGCTGCAGGCAATGGCCGTCATCTGGACCCATGCGGGGGTAAGAAAGAACGAACTGCTCCGCCTGACAACCGGGTGCATCGCGCCGCAGGCGGACGATATCGTGAAGGACGACGGAAGTATCATCCCGGCAGGAACCCTGTGTTACCTGCATATCCCTGCCGGAAAAACCTCAAAAGCCTTTGTTAAACCGGTGGCGGCCGTGGTGAAAAAATACGTCGACATATGGCTGGATGAGCGTCCGGCAGAACAGGCTTTGCTCGCTGACGAGCGAACCGGTGAGAAAGTCCGGCTTCTGTTTCAGTACCGGGGTAAGCCTGCCGGCAGCGCTATCCTCAACCGCACCGTGATACCGATGCTATGCGCAAGAGCGGGCGTGCCTTGTGAAGACAGTGGCGGAATGATAACCAGCCACCGGGGGCGGGCCTCAGCCGTGACCGCGCTGGCGAGCGTACCGCAGGGCATGTCGCTGTACGAACTGATGCAGTGGACGGGCCATTCAACGCCCCAGTCTACAATGCACTATCTTCGCATCCGCCCGACTCAGCTGGCTGCCTCGTTCGTCAAAGCCGACAGGGTCGCTCATATGATAAGCGTGCTGGTTGACCACGATCCTGAAGCCGCCAGCCTGTCCGGGCCCGCGACCTACTACGATCTGGGCGACTCATACTGTACGAACCCCTTCTGGAGCAGTTGCCCGCACCGGATGGCCTGCATCGGCTGCGATTTTAACCTGCTGAAGGATAGCGCGCGCGGGCTGATACTGGAGAGTAAAGCATCCATCCGGCGTTACCTCGAAGAGGTCCCGCTCACTCCCGATGAGAGAGCCATACTGGAGCAGGATGCTGAAAAGGTTGAGCAGGCTCTTACAAGATTGGGCCCACAATCCTGACTGCTCAGATGCTTACAATGTCAGGTCTGAGGGTATCAGTGCAGAATCAGTACAGATAACTGAACGCCGTATTTGATATAAAGCTGATTATAACGGGCGTAATGCCGTAACTGATGGAGCAGCAGATGAGAAAACAGAAGCGATGTATGGGATACGTGGCGGTCGTGGTCGATGACTACGATCGTGCAATTGAGTACTACACCGATAAGCTGGGCTTTACCCTCATTGAAGACACGCCGCAGCCGGGTAAGCGCTGGGTCGTGGTGACGCCGGCCCCTGACAGCGACTGTGCTATTCTTCTTGCCCGCGCGTCGAACGACCGGCAGGAAGGCTTTATCGGCAATCAGTGCGGCGGACGGGTTTTTCTGTTCCTGCAGACCGACGACTTCTGGCGCGACTACAATGCTATGAAGGCAAAAGGCGTCCACTTCTTTCAGGAGCCACGGGAGGAAGAATACGGAATGGTTGTCGTATTTGAGGACATCTACGGCAATCGCTGGGACCTTTACCAGAACAGGCAGGCCTGAAATTCTTTCACAGCAGCGCCTCAGGTGTACGGGAAGCATTACAAGCGTAAACCCTGTCAGGTCTGGCCTGCAGAGAGCGCTTCTGAACAATATACCTCAGTGCAGCGGTCACTGCACTAAGGTCTCCCTCGGGTTAACCACACAGCGTCATGATATAAAATCCGGCCGCCGTCATGGCCAGCGAACCCAGCACGTGTATCAGCACCGAGGCGGCTGCCCAGGCATAGCTGCCGGACTGCAGCAGGGCAAAAACCTCAGCCGAGAACGTGGAGAAGGTCGTCATTCCGCCACACAGCCCGGTGGTAATGAGCAGCCGCCAGGCCGGATCGAGGCCGGGATGGCGCAGAAAATACGCCAGCGCCGCTCCGATGATAAACCCTCCCAGCAGGTTGACCAGCAGCGTCCCCGGCGGCAGGTCCGGAAAAAGCGCGTTCAGGCGCGCGCCCAGCTGCCAGCGGATAACACACCCTAAAGCACCGCCGGTGATGACAGCAAAAAGCTGATTCACGTTCACTCCTTTTATTTTTTTATATTCAGAACATAACGGGAAACGACCTGTGCGGCCGCATCCATCTGGTATACGGCCGGCACGCCGGTCGGGATATGCAACTGTGCCAAGCTGTCGTGTGGCATGCCGTCCAGGAAGGCGGCCAGGGCGCGCAGCGTGTTGCCGTGCGCCACGACCAGAACGGTACTTCCGCAGAGTATCTGCGGCATCACGGCGTGCTGCCAGTAGGGCATGACGCGACGCAGCGTCATTTCCAGGCTTTCCGTCGCAGGCAGGTCGGCCAGCGCAACGCGGCTGTAGCGCGGGTCCCGACGCAGCTGCGCCGGAGCCCCTGCGTCCGCGGGGGGAATGCCGCTGAAGCTTTTGCGCCAGAGCCGGACGGTCTCTGCACCCATCATCCGGGCAGCCGCTTCCTTGTTCAGCCCCTGCAGCGCACCGTAGTGCCGCTCGTTCAGCCGCCAGTGTTTGTCCACGGGCGTCCAGCTGCGGCCAAGACGGTCCAGCACCCGCCAGACCGTGTGAACACAGCGCGTCATCACCGAGGTGAAGACCCGATCGGGCAGCAGGCCCGCGTCCCGCAGCACGTCACCGGCCCGGTCAGCCTCCTGCCGCCCCCGGTCCGTCAGCGGCACGTCTGTCCATCCGGTAAAACGGTTTTCCCGGTTCCACTGGCTTTCGCCATGGCGCAGGAGAATCAGCGTTGAAGGTGCCAAAGACTGTGCTCCTGTGCCGGCCGCTGGCCGTCCGGTGGATCTGTTACGTGCGGCGCACAAACGCATGAAGCCCCGCATAGTGAGCGTCCTCACCCAGCGCCTGCTCAATGCGCATCAGCTGGTTGTACTTTTCCACGCGTTCGCCGCGGCACGGCGCACCGGTTTTCAGGTGTCCCGCGCGCAGGGCTACCGTGAGGTCGGCAAGAAATGTGTCCGTCGTTTCCCCACTGCGGTGGGACATGAACGCGCCCCACCCGTGCCGCTGGCAGAGCGCCACGGCGTCCAGCGTTTCGCTAAGCGAGCCTATCTGATTGAGTTTAATCAATGCGGCGCTGGCGAGGTTTTCGTCAATGCCGCGCTGGATGTACTTCACGTTGGTGACAAACAGGTCGTCACCAACCAGCTCGGCCCTGCCCGCAAGCTGCTGGTGCAGATGCTTCCAGCCCGACCAGTCATCTTCTGCCAGGCCGTCTTCCAGCAGAATGACGGGAAACTGGTCCATCAGCTCGCCGTAGTACGCCGTCATTTCCGCCGCGCTCAGCGCACTGCCCTCCGTGCGCAGATGATATTTTCCGTCTGCGAAAAACTCACTTGAGGCAGGGTCCATGCAGATGCTGATGTCTTCTCCGGGCCTGTACCCCGCCTTCTCAATGGCCTGCACGATAAACGCCAGCGGGTCGCGGTTCGACGATACGGCGGGCGCAAAACCGCCTTCGTCGCCGACTGCCGCGGACAGGTTCTTGTCCAGCAGGATCTGGCGCAGCGCCTGGTAGACCTCGCTGCCCTGACGCACGGCCTCGCGCAGCGTGGGTGCCCCGTGTGGCGCTATCATGAACTCCTGAAAGTCCGCGCCCTGACCGCGGGCGTGCACGCCGCCGTTGATAATGTTCATGCACGGTACGGGCAGCAGGTTCGCCTGCAGGCCCCCCAGGTAGCGCCAGAGCGGCTCGTGCGAGGCCTGTGCCGCCAGCCGGGCAACCGCCAGCGACACGCCCAGAATGGCATTGGCACCCAGCCGACTCTTGCTCTGCGTACCGTCCAGCGCCAGCATGATGTTATCCAGCTGACGCTGCTCGCGCACGTCCCTGCCGCGCAAGGCTTCGCAGATTTCCGTATTAACCGTCCTGACAGCATCCAGTACGCCTTTACCGCCAAAACGGTGTACGTCGCCGTCGCGGCGCTCAGCGGCCTCGCGCGAGCCGGTGCTGGCCCCGGAAGGCACCGAGGCCCGCGCCATCATTCCGTCCACGGTCCGGGCTTCGACTTCAACGGTGGGGTTGCCGCGAGAGTCAAGAATTTCACGGGCGGTCACGTTATCCAGTGTAAAGCGCATAGAGTTTCTCCCGGTTCAGTCATTCAGGTGAGTGATAAGCACATCCACCGTGAGGTGGTTAATGTATTCCGCCGAGCGGGACGTCAGCATTCCCATAAAGCGGTTTCGGTGCCCGGCAAGCACGAGGTCCACGCCCAGCTCAGCGATGCACTTCTCCACGTCCTCAAAGCGGCGCATGGTCACCAGCTCCCGCATGTCTACCGTCTCAGGCACGGAGGCCGCCAGCTCGCTCATAAACGCTTTGGATTTCAGCACCTCTTCCGACACGACGTCGTCCATCAGGCTGTCGGACACGTAGTTCATTTCCCGGTAGTCGTCGCTGATGTGGGCCAGGGTGATTTTCATGCCGAGCGGCTGCGCCAGCGCGACCGCCCGCTTCAGCAGGAGGGTGCCGTCGTCTTTATCGTTCACAAGTATCAATGCATGGGTGTAGCAGGTCATAATGAACTCCCGTTCTGGTTGAGGCGGGACTCAAGCCACGGCAGAAGCTGTTTTTTGCGGCTGAGCATACCCGGTACGGAGCAGGAGGCCGCGTTAACGCTCTCCCGCCCGGCGAAATAAAGCGTTGAAAACCCGGCCCGGATGTCGGTCAGCATCAGCACCGCCAAACCAGCACCCGACTGGTCTGCCAGATACGCCAGGGCAGCGAGCAGGTCGTCCATCACGGTGGCAACCTGTGACGGGGAGCTGACCTCAATCTGGGCGATGCGCACGTCAGTGCCGGCAATGACGAAGGCCTTGAGGTCCCTGTCCAGCAGCAGCTGTGCGCTGAGGCCGCTGACGTCAGTTTTTGCCGTAAGGAGGTCACGGGCGAAGGCTCTGCGGTTTACGCCGGACAGTACGCCCAGCTCGGTAGCCGAACGGATATCGTCTTCGGTCGTGGTGGGCGAGCGAAGATTCACGGTGTCGCTCAGGAGTGCACCCAGCAGAAGAATGGCAAGCGTCGGGGGCAGCGTGCGTCGCGCTTCAGCGTTCATAAGCAGCCACAGCAGCGTGGCGCTGCTGCCAAGCGGGCGTATGTGTACCTCCGGCGGCAGTTGCGTTATCAGTCCGCCCAGCCGGTGGTGGTCAGTGATCCCCACGATGTTGCTCCGGAGCAGGTCGTCAGGTCCCTGCGCCGGCTCGGTGAAATCGACCAGCCAGACCCGTTCATCCTGTAGCGGAATATCAAGCCGTGGCGGCAGCGTGAGTCCGGCGGTGTCAAAGATAAAATGGGTTTCGCGGTTAGCTTCGCCAAGACGCCATGCGCGGGCGTCCATGCCGCGCCCGGTCAGCCAGTGCGCGGTGACGAAGGCCGTGCAGATGGCGTCGCTGTCAGGATTGATGTGGCCAAAAACGTGTATCACAGGTCTCTCCCCGAAGAGGGAAGTACGCAGGCCGGGAAGAAAGTAAGGACGGCCTGACGCACCTCCTGAAAATCAAGAGTCGCATCAGGCGTCATCAGCTCCGGAACGGAGCGGTTGGGAAAGGTGGAACGCCATCACCTTGTCATATGAGTATAGAGCCGGTTGCAAAACCTGTCAGTATTATTCTGCTGGCGCCCTCAGCCTGCCAGCGCAGCCCGTGCCTCGCAGAGTACCCGGCGAATGTTTTCCGTCACCGCCGGACTCGTGCAGAGCGAAAGCGGACTGGGGTGCGGCATCGTCAACACGGGGACGCCGGGGTACAGATGATTGACCGTCCCGCGGGCCTGAGCCGCTACGGCACCGGCCAGCACCACCACGCGCAGCGCGGGCAGATACGCCAGCACGTCCTCAAGCAAGGCGCAGCCTCTGCGGATGTCCGCCGCTGACGGCCGTTTCTGCAGCCCGTGACTGACCCAGGGCACCGTATTCCACAGCACGCTGTCCTGACGCGAAATACCGGCTTCCGCCAGAAACCGCCCAAGGTTCTGCTGGGCCGGCCCCGGGTTATCACGCGACACAAACCGCGGTGACGGGCTGCTGCGCGCCGGCGACTGCAGCAGGACGAGCAGTCCGGCCCTAACCCCGCCGTCAGCCGGATCAAACCACGGCAGTTCTGCACCGGCCTGACGCTGGCCGCTGACCCAGCGATTCAGCGCGGCCACATGCGGCGCGGTGACTGCCGCGAGGCATTCCTCGCGTAAAAACGAGTCCTGCATCGATGTGCTGGTTTCACTCACGGCTTCCGATCCAGGCCTGCCAGACAGGGAGAAACAAACAGTTTACCGCTCCATGCCCCACGCACTGTTTTCACCGCGACAAGCAGCCACATGGCCGCCAGTATGACGACAAGAAGCGCACCGAAGCCTTTAAAGAATGCGAGGTCAATCAGGGTAGACAGCTTGAGCGTGGCCACGGTGTACACGCCCAGCGGGAAGGTAAAGCCCCACCATCCAAGGTTGAACGGGATGCCTTCACGGAAGTATCGCACGGTTATCAGCGTGGCCAGCAGCATCCACCACAGGCCGCAGCCCCAGAAGAGAATGCCGGCAACGAACCCCACGCCCTGCGCGATGTGACCGATTTCCGGCATGCCCGCCGCGGCAAACACCCCGGGCGCATCTCCGCCGATGACCAGCATGCCGAGCGAGCCGGTGCCAATCGGACCCAGCGCCAGCCAGCTTGAGGCCGCCATGCTTTCGTGCGGTAGCTTGTGCAGCGCCATACGCAGCAGCAGAATGGCGAGGATGCTCAGCGCCACCGGCACGGAGTACGCCCACAGCACGTAGCTGGTAATAATGATGCCGAGCTGCGCGTGTGGGGCAGCAATGTGCGGCGCCAGCAGGCCGCCGCTGACCGCCGCGACCTCGGCTGCCACGACCGGCAGTAACCAGACGGCAGTCATCTGGTCAATACTGTGCTGCTGCCGGGTAAACATCATGTAGGGAATGCACACGCCGCACAGCAGCGACATCGCCACGTCCAGCCACCACAGGGCGTGTGCCACCTGAATAACGTCTGCGCCCCAGCGCGGAAGACCGAACGCCAGCAGGCCATTGATGATGGTCGCCATGCCCATCGGGATGGTGCCGAAGAACATGGACACGGTTGAATGGCCGAAAATGCGCTTTGCCTCTCCGAAGTACATCACCCAGCGGGCCAGATACATCACGGCAAAGACGCTGAACAGGAGGATGTTAAACATCCAGAGCCCCTCGGCGACAAGGCGCAATCCCGGAACCTGCCAGGGGAACTGCGCCAGAGACAGCGACAGGATGCCGGTCCCCATGGTCGCGGCGAACCAGTTAGGCGTGAACTGTCGTATGGCCTCTTTCGGGCTGCTCAGCGCGCTCAGCGGACGCGCACCGTTATGCAGGGTGAATATTTTATCGTTCATGCCGGAATCTCCTGAGTAGACAGAAAGATTATAGGCATGTCAGAGTAAATCTTTAAAACAGGTTATTTAGCTAAAATAAATCTATAAAAGTGATTAACCACCCCACTTTGCGAAGGATCGTCACTGCGCTGGAGTAAGGGAGGTTTCGCGTCAGGTCTGCGGCGGGCTTTTAATCGTGGCCATGACACGGTTCTTTTTCAGGTCAACCACCGCAATGCTGAGGTCTTTATTCAGCACCCACGCGCGGGTACCGTCCTTGTTGAAGACAATCGCCTGACGGGGCGCATCCAGTCCGGTGACGGTGGACACCACCTTACCGGCGGCGGTATCAATAACGGAGAGGCTGTTGTCGCCAAGGTTGCCGCTGTAAACATAGCGGTTATCCGGCGTCAGCGCGGCACCGTAAGGGTCCTGACCCACGGGAATGGTTGCCGTAATGACGTGCTTTTGCGTGTCAACCACGGCGATTGTGTTGCTGCCGCTGTTAGCCGCGTACAGTGTGCGGCCGTCTGCGCTGACAGAAATGGCGCGCAGCTTGCTGAAGCCGGTTATCTCGCCGCGAATGTCGCCCGTCACGGCATCAACCAGGGTAATTTTATCGCCCTTAAAGTTGGTGACGTAGACGGTTTTGCCGTCCGGGCTGATTTTAATGCCCTGACGGGGCTGGGCAAAACCCGTCACAACTGCAATGGGCCGGTCATGTGTAAGGTCATACACCGAGAGCGTGCTGGCGGCCTCGTTATTCACATACAGTCGCTGACCGTCACGACTTATGGCCGTGCCGAATGCCCCGGGCCCCAGCGGCAGCGTGGCCGCCACGTCAAGCGTCCCGGTGCTGATTTTTTTGACTACGCCGAGACTGCTGTCAGAAAGAAATATGGCCTTACCGTCCGGAGAGAAAAGTGCATTACGGGGGGTGACGTAGCCCTTCATCACCTTTCTGACTTTCCCGGCAGCCAGATCATAGACCACCACGTCTGAGCGCTCACTGTAGGACGCCACCGCCGTTTTTTCATCGGGACTGACAGCAAGGGAATTGTTGTGGATATCGCCGTCAAACGTCCAGCGCGCTTCTGCAGCACCTGCGATGGTACTTATGAGGAGAAATGCCACCGCGGTCAGTCCCGGGATTCTGTAATTTTTTATCATTATTTCTTCCTGCATAAAGTGAAAGATAAAAGCGCATTGCCCGATTGAGGGCTTCAGAATAAGCATGGCAGATTAAATCCCGGCGGGGAAATCGATTTTCCGGCTATGTCTTACCACCCGTCAACTTTCCTCCCTGCCAGTAAGCATACCGAAGTGGTTCAAGGCTGAATAATTCCTGTTCAGAAAATAAACTTCAGAGGAATGGTAACTTATTTTTTTGTTTAAATTGCATTCCACATAAATGCCGATATGAGTAATCGCGTCATGACGAACCTGGAGGACGTGGCCCCGGCAGTGGAAATATAATCAATTGATGAAGCCTTCATGTGCCTGGATGGCATGCAGCGTCTTACATCACTTGATGAGCTTGGGCGAAAGGTGCGTGCCAGAATCAAACAAGAAACCCACCTCACTGTTGGCGTTGGTATAGCGCAGACAAAAACGCTCGCGAAGCTGGCTAACCATGCCGCTAAAAAGTGGAGTAAGACAGGCGGCGTTCTGGACTTGTCCAACATTGACCGGCAGAAAAAGTTGCTTGCCCTTGTTCCTGTAGAGGATGTATGGGGCGTTGGGCGGCGCATCAGCAAAAAGCTATGGGTATCACTACAGCCAAAGACCTGTCCGAACAAAGCACGTATATCATTCGCAAGCATTTTAGTGTTGTGCTTGAACGCACCGTCCGGGAGCTGCGTGGCGAGCCCTGCTTAGAGCTCGAAGAGTTCGCACCAACCAAACAGCAAATAGTGTGCTCACGTTCGTTTGGCTCACGCATCACCGAATACATGGATATGCGTCAGGCCGTCTGTGCTTTTGCAGAACGCGCCGCAGAAAAGCTGAGGAAAGAAAGGCAATACTGCAAACAGATCGCTGTATTTGTCCGTACCAGCTCGCACGCAGAGGGTGAGGTGTTTTACGGCAATCAGGCCAACGGGAAATTGCTCACGCCTTCTAACGATACCCGCGACATTATCCGGGTAGCTATGGACGCACTGGATCAGATATGGCTCGACGGTCACCGCAATATGAAAGCAGGCGTAATGCTGGGCGACTTTTTTAGCCAGGGAGTATCTCAGCTCAACCTGTTTGATGAGTACCGTCCACAGCCTAACAGCGAAGCTCTGATGCGTGTCGTTGATGGACTCAACCAGAGTGGCAAAGCCAGTTTATTTTTTGCAGGGCAGGGGATAGAGAAGTCCTGGGCAATGAAGCGTGAGATGCTTTCACCTGCATACACGACCCGTTTTGCTGACCTGCCAGTGGTAAAATAGATTCACAACTCACTGAGTTGCATTAGTTGATTAACTTTTTGATTTTAATGATTTATTTTAACTTTTGACGTGGTTTAGTATCTGAGCTACATACTGAGTGATAAATTTTTTACACCATAGCGTGCTCTTAGCCAAAAGGGTAAGCACAGTCTAGTTTGCTGTAGTACCAGTGTTGATGTATGCTGATTTTATACGAAATAATGTATGGAAATAGGATATATGAACGATAGTGCGATTTTGAGTTACAAGTTTAAAAATCTTGGATCTTTTGGAGAGCAGGGGGCTGATATTAGGTTAACGACCAACTCAAGAGATCCTAAGAAAGAGCTCTATAGGCTTATAGATGGTAACTATGTTAATTTGATTACAGCTGTAATGGGTGCTAATGCTTCTGGCAAGACCACACTACTAAAACCAATACCATTTTTATCGTATTTTTTTTCAGATATTCCATCCTCTTTAACTCATAGAATATTGATTCCGTATAATAGAGCTACTTACTCCAATGTAGAGTTCGAAATAAAATTTATTCTCGATGGGGTTTCATACAAATATGATTTTAAAGCTTTCGAGGATATGTTAATTAAAGAAAGCCTTTATTATAAAAACGAGAATAATATATATTCTTATATTTTCAAAAGAGAGGTTACTGATGAATCATTTGATGAGCATGTTAATTTATTGGAGGATGATGAGAAAAGTTTAGAAGATGCTCTTCAAGTCCTCAAATATGATTATGTCGAAAAATCAAACTTATTTACACTAGGTAAAAAAGAAGGTGTAAGAACTCCTTGTAATACTAGTATTATAGCTTCTGCTCGAAGGCTCGGAGATAGTCTGGCTGTATCAATTGCAACTTTTTTCATGCAAGGTGCTTATAATGTTACTGCTTGGGGAAGACTACCTGCTAATTATGATAGTATTGAAAGTAAATTGGGTGTTTTGTATAAGGATAAAGATTTATTCGAAAATGTTAAGAGAACTATTTGTCAGTGGGATTTAGGTTTAATTGACATAGAAATTGAAGAGCATAAAATTACTAATGAAAAAGGTAAAGAGGATGTTGTTTATAGATTTTATGGTGTGCACAGCCATAAAAACACACAGTTTAAATTGCCTTTATATATGGAATCCGCTGGAACGCAAGGCGCGCTTGCTCGATTAGTTGATATTTTTATGGCGTTAAAGAACGGAACCTATGCTTTTATTGATGAGTTGGGCGATGACCTTCACCCTAATATGATTAAACCATTGCTTGATCTGTTTGTTAATAAAAGTACAAATCCTAAAGGCGCCCAAATTGTTTTCTCTTGCCATAAACCAGAGTTGATAAACTATTTAGGTAAGCAAAGAGTATACATATGCCAAAAAGAAGATAATGAAAGCGAATGCTATCGAATTGATGAATTTCCTTCAAGTGATGCAAGAAGCGACGATAATTTAGCCGCGAAATACCTTGCCGGTGCATTTGGGGGGATTCCAGAGTTATGAAAAAAAGGACGTTAAGGACTAAAAAAAGAACAAAGCTTATTGTTGGCGAAGGTATATCTGAAAGCTTATTTTTAGCGAGGTTAAAGCAACTGTATTATAAACGCGGCCAAGATTATATAGTTACAGTTGATCAAGCAGGTGGAGGAGATCCTACATCAGTTTTGAGATTCATACTTCATTATGCTGGGAGTTTTGATGAACGTTACATGCTGATAGATTCAGATAGGCCCATATCACAAGAATGTGAAAAAAAAGCAAGAAATAATGGAATCAAGATTATCCAAAGTGTTCCGCATTGTCTTGAGGGTATGTTGTTGTGTTCATTAGGTATTAAAAAAAATGTGCATGACACAGCAGCAGCTAAAGCTGCTTTTTATCCATCAGTATGCGCTGGGGAGACTTTGAATGAGTCTTGGTGTGAAAGGAACATCGATTTGATGATGGTGGATAAAATGTTGAACGACTCGAGTCATTCTTATCACGAATATTTTAGTAAGCTAGTAAAAGTCATGCGTAAATGAAAAGGTTAGCCTTCCATTAAACGGACTACAAAGAATAAGCTTATAAAAATTTTTTAATGAGGTTTATGACAATTAGTCTCATAATATTGAAATAATTTATGGCTTAAATGTTTGATATTAAAGGTTGATAAATATATTAAATATTATGAATGGTAATTTCAATTGATTGATTTCTATATGCAAAGCAACTGATTTAAAATCCCTCGATCGCAAGGTCGTGCGGGTTCAAGTCCCGCCCCGGGCACCATATTGAAACACCAATAAAATCAAGTAGTAGCAATGTCGTTTAAGCCGCCTCTTTGGGCGGTTTTTTGTTTTTATTTCCGTTTTTCAGAAGATGGCTTCAGAACATGAATTCCTTCCAGCTCAGCCCGGACCACCGGCACTACTGCGATTTTTCTGTCATACCGTGCTGTCTGTTCAACATTCTTGTGACCCGAAATCGCCCGCTTCTCGTAAATACCAACCTTCAAATCTGAAACCCCTTTTGCCTTCAAATCATGAAACGTAAAATTGAAATAAATGTCAGGGAATTTATCCTTTGCTTCCTGTTTCAGCTTCCTCCATCTGGCATTAAAATCATCTCTTGTATAACCGGCACCGGAAGGCTGCTGGATGATAAAAATACTACTCATTCCCTTATTAAGTGGTAATGACTCTGACAGGGCAATGACAGAACGGAGTCGTTCACTCCAGCCCTTTATCTGAGCTACAGAAGTTTTGCTTTGCTTGATCAAAATCCCTTGTTCAACAAGCTGGGTTTTCTTCATTGAAAGAACGTCAGCCTGCCGTGCCAGACATAAATAGGCGAGCTCCATGGCTATCTTCTCAACAGGTGAAGCGAGGCTATACAAGGCTGCATATTCCTCGTGCATTACATAACGATCACGTGACTTCTCTTTGTACTGTTTGACCCCTTTAGTAGGATTTCCCTTCACCAATCCACGCTCATATCCCCAGCGATAAACACGTGAAATAAACGCCTTCTCACGGTTAGCCTGAACACGGCTTTTCAAGCCCCGCTTGTCCTTTCGGATGTGTTCCGGTTTAATTGAGTCAGGGGGCATCTTCCCAAAGACGGCCAAAACTTTAACCGAATATTTTCGGTAGTCTTTTTGCGTTTCTTTGGCTAATTCAAAAAAAACTGGAGAGTTAAAAAAGGATTCTGCAAGGCTTTCGAATGCATCTTCACGCTTACGTTCGTTAATAAGCGCTTCGTATGCTATCCAGACCTAAGCCTTAGTGCTGTCTATGTCACATAGCCGCACTGTGCCGCCGTTTTTAGGCTTGAATTCGTAAGCAGAACGGCCCCGATAAACGCGGGGCCGTAACGGTGCCAGCCAACTGGCCATCGCAAATGCAGGGGCGAGCACGGCATTACCGGACGTCACGAAAAGCTATGTAATGACGGTTGGCACTGACGGTACCGCAACCATCACCGATGCAACGTTACTCGGTACCGATGGCACTAGCACAACCCGTAAGGGCATGTATGCGCTGCGGGGCACCAACTCACAGGTCATCAACCTTGCCGACCTGACCGACACCACATCGTGGCCGACAATGGCAACGTTTGCTGCCTCTGAGGGGGCTATGGTTATTGGTCAGGGCGAATCCGGTACCATCTATTCAGCTCTGAGCACGCTTCTGAATAACTCAGGTGTGGATGACTGGCACTTTAAAGCCATCGTGGGCAACTGGCCGTACTGGAAAGATACGGTTAACGGTATCAACCTCATGATTGCCCCCGCGACGTTCGAGGCGGCCAATATTGCCTCGCGTTCACCTCACATTTCCACGCTAAATAAGCGGATTGGCACCATTATTGCCACACAGCGCCAGCTCGCTAATCAGTCGTATTCAGTGGCTGAAATCGGGGCAATCAATTCGGCGCGGCTCGACGTCATCACCAATCCCTGCCCGGGTGGTAACTACTTTGTCATGCGTTCAGGGCGCAACATCAGTTCGGTGCAGAGTCAGAATGATGACACCTACACCCGCATGACAAACTACCTGTCGCTGACCATTGCAGCGAGCTTTGGTGATGTGGTGGGGCAGAACCAGACCGGTGAACTGCGTCGCGAAACCAAGACACGCTCGAGGCCTTTTTGTCGAATCTTGAGCAACAGCAAATGATTGGCGACCCGAACGGCGGCCCGGCTTTTTCCGTGAAACTGGATACAACCAACAATCCTGATTCAGGCGTTACGCTGGGCTACATGGTGGCTGACGTCCAGGTGAAATACCTGAACGTGGTGCGCTACTTCCTGGTGAATCTGGAAGGCGGTGGCAGTGTTTCTATCGCGGTATCGAATAACCCATCCAGCTAACTAACCTTCCGGCCCTGCTGAATGCGGGGCTTTTTTTGGAGAAATACCATGCCGCAACTTGGCTACACAGTAGGGCGCGATGTTGCTGTCGATATCACCACACCCACTGGAAAACTTCGAATTCCCAAAATCATGACCTTCGACGCCAAACCGCAGGTTTCAAACCAGAAAATCACCCCGCTTAACGGCGTATCTGATGAGCTGCAGATCCCGACCGGCTGGAACGGCACCATCACCGCAGAACGTATGGACGGGACGCTGGATGACTTCTGGGCACAATGGGAAGAGAACTACTTCAACGGTATTGACCAGCAGCGCGGCACCATCACCGAGAGCATCACGGAATCCGACGGCACCGTCAGCGTATACCGCTACGAGGGCGTGTCATTTCATCTGACCGATGCCGGCAACAAACAGGGTGAAAAAACCGTCGGCCAGACGCTCTCATTCACCGCTAACCGTCGTAAGAAAGTGAATTAAGGATAAAAAATGAAGGTAACAGTGCATGAAAACAGTAAGCCGGCAGAGCAGGTTGCTGCAGTAAAATCTAACCAGGTGAAAGACGGTAAAGGCCGGTTGATCACCATGCGTGAACTTGATCCGGTTCAGGAATCACGCCTTACCGTGGCGGTCGGGCCGGAAATGGCCATGAACATAATGTATATGAATCTGTATGCATTTCCGGTGGCGGCCGTTGCGGAAATTGACGGGGACGATTATCCCGTTCCGCAGAATTCAAAGCAGATCGAAACGATGCTGGCGATTCTGGGTAAGCAGGGGCTCAAAGCCGCGTCAGCCTGGCTGCGTGAAAAAGCGAAAGAAGATGATGATGCCGCCACGGAAGCCGCCGCAAAAAACTAGCCCAGAACCCCGAATTTGTTAACCAGTGCTGGCTGATCAAATCCGGGGTTCCGTTCAGCATCATTTTTCCAAGCGTTTCTGATCTGATGCTGCATGAACGCATTGCTATGGGCATCGTGTTGCGTGAGTTCGAAGGTGGCCGTTATAACCTGAACACCAGAAAATGGGAGGCTGACTGATGGATCTTGATATGTTGGCGCGGGAACTGTCACAGGCCTCCGCTAAAATCGCTGCTGATCTGGAACTTAACTTTCACATCATCGTTAAAGAGATAGAATAGACGGCAAAAGAAGAGATTGGCGTCTACCAGCCAGCGGTTGGCCCTTTTGAAGCATGGGCGCCCCTTGCTGAATCTACCAAAGCTGACCGAGTACGATCCGGCTACACGGAAGATGACCCACTGGAGCGTTCAGGGGAGCTGAAAAACTCCATAGAGAGTGAAGTTGTTGGCCTCGCGGGGATTGTAGGCACCAAAAGCGAAATCGGCCTGTGGCAGGAAGTCGGGACCGACCGTATACCGCCGCGGGCGTTCATCGGCCCTGCCTACGTGCGCAAGATTGATCCGTTGATGGAGTCTATAGGCCTGGCGATCAGGCGAGGATTTAAGGCTTACTGAAAACTTAGTCAATGCTTCCATAGAAGTTAGTTGAAATCATTTTACTAAAGGCTTCACAAGAGGCTTCTTTTTATCGCTGATAAAATCGAATTGATCAAAAATGATTAATAGGCCAGAATGACGATTGCGTCAGACGTAAAGCGTTAGTGGCTGTCTGAGTATTAGGAAATCATCCAAGACGTACTGCCTAACGACGAAGTGAGGAAATCATGAAAATCAAATTCCAGAGCATCAGCGAAGAAGATTGGTTGGTATAACTTCTTGTCTTTACTTTATAACGGTCTATAAAATGGGAGCTTAGGCTCCCATTTTGCTATGTGGAAATTATGACGGATTTTTTCCTCAAAGCTATTGATTTTACAGCTAAAATACTGGTGGATCTCTATACCAAATCTCCAACATTTTACCCTGCAGCTCTAGGTGCTTACATCGCTTTTAATAGTATAAAAAACCAGCGACAGTCTGCGCGCGAAAAAAACTCCCTAGATTTCGAGTCTGCATATAAGCGCAATAAAGATATCGAGGATGCCTGGATGGCTATTTTAGCCATCCATAAAGATAGAATTCTCTTTCCAATTGAAAACTATGGCAAAAGAGAGTATGGGAATACTGAAAACGCCAAGTCTTTACGGACAATTTTCAATGAGTGGGAGCGTTGTGCAAACGCTGTTCATAGCAGGATCTATGATGATCTGTATCTATACAGAGCCCATGGTTCAACATTGATCTTTTTGGATGTGCATTTCGGGCCATACATGGACGAATGTAGGGAAAGAAATCCCAGAATTTATGCCAACCTTAAGAAACTCGCACTTCAATGGAGGATACGACGAGCCTATGAGGATGCAAATGGTATCAGCGGTGAGGACTATAAAAAAATCCTTAAAAAAGCACAGGAAAGCGTTGATAAACTACCGATTAAATTTTTCTGAATCAAATCTACTCATTACCTGCTCCCCGTTAGCAATATACGCTTAAGTTAAGGAATGGGAATCCTGATAAAGATCAGGTTTTTTACATTGTCGCCCAAACCAAACCTGATTAAATCATCAGTTAAAAAACGCATTAAATCGCGGTAACATTTGATTATCTTAACGAATGGACTTCGTCTTATGCTCAAGATGCGAATGGTTTACGATGATGAGTCACGAAAAAGCGGCAAAGGGGAGTTGATTGTCTATGGAATTGGCCGGTTCCCGGTACTCAGTGGCCGGAAACAGCACATTAACGATCCTAACTGTGAATACCTGGCCGACGAGGGTTCAATCCCTGTAGGTCGATACTGGATTGTTGATGCGCCTCAGGGCGGCATTTACACACAAGCCAGACGGGCTTTCCTCGATTTTCTGCATAACACTAATCACTCAGAGTGGTTCGGACTCTATAACACCCAGACTATGAATGACTACACCTACGTGAATGGTGTGAAGCGCACTGGTTTTCGACTGCACCCCTTGCGTCCGGATGGGAGCGGTGAATCATGGGGTTGCATTACGCTGTTCAGGGTTAGTGATTTTGAGCAGATAAGACAAGCTCTGCTGCGAACAAGTAAAATGAAAGTGCCAGGCTCACGCAGTGGGTTAATGGCTTATGGTTATGTAGACGTGATGGGCAAAGCTGATTATGCAAAATGCGTTAATTAAAAAGATCGGCATAAGTGTTGTTTCGCTGGTCTTAGCCGTACTTCTAATCAAGTACATTACGCCATTGAACAATCTTATTTTTTCATTTGGTTCATGGCTTTTCTTTAAACTTGGTCCGGGTGGTCTGGGTTGGGTTGGTAGTGACTACGAGTGGGGAGAAGACCCTGTTACATTCTTCGTGGCTCTGTTATCGGTGCTTATCATCGGATTAGTTATATCAAGAGTTGTCAGGCGTTTCCTCATTAAAAAATGATGGTTTATGGCTTTATTCGAAAAAATGAACACATCGGCTCCGGCA
>Ga0308158_10001509_pt1 | contig 24846 bp, 27 predicted proteins | sample PhyBR2_FD_201038 | JGI IMG/M metagenome (GOLD analysis project Ga0308158, IMG submission 201038) | Phyllosphere microbial communities from UC Gill Tract Community Farm, Albany, California, United States - DLSLB.R2 | ecosystem: Host-associated > Plants > Phyllosphere > Unclassified | place: USA... | reverse complement strand
GCAAGCAGGCTCGCGGGAGCAATGTCGTGCGAAATCCCCTGCGGTACGAACGCCATGACGGGTGCTGTTCCGGTCTTCGGCGTGCCCGCGATAGTCGGATACTCGAGCTTCGTACCCGTCTCGGGGTGCTCGAGGTCGTTCAGGAAGACCATATCTGCGCCGTCGCTTCCGCGGAACGTCAGCGTCAGCCGTCCGACCACCCGAATAGGGCGTTCGGCTGGCATGTCCCAGGCCGCACGCAGTTCGCAAAGCAGGTCGTCCGGCGTACGCGCCAGCGCCGCGGACAGCGCCTGTTCGTCGGCCGGTGACAGGCCTCTGTTCCGCTGCGGCGTTGCGCCGCGGTGATCCGCGCCCGACGGGCCATGCTGCCCGTGGCCAAAGGAATGTGGTTTCGCGCCGCTGATCTGTCGTCCGTCCGTCATTTTATGGTCGTTCTAGGATGGACCCCGGCGTTCGCCAAACTCGATCAGCGGTCAGGCCTGCAGACCGGCTCGCTACCTAGCCATCCCTCCACACGCGAACATCTTGACGCAGAGGTCAGGCAGCATGCTGGCCGAGGATGGAAAATAGGCTGGGTTCCTTGACTGGTTCGATACGATCGTCCCACGCGAACTGCCTGACCGACCGGCGGACTGATCCGTCTGAAGCGGTGATCACGATCTCCTTTTCCTCGCGCAGTAGCGCGAGGCGACTATCGACGATGTCGCCGGTGACCGGCGTGTCGTTGCACCGGGAGATGAAAATCTGCTGCTTGGTGAGCGGCGGACCTCCGCTCTTCGTGCTGGCATGGATGAGGCGGGGTAGCTGATCCAACACCGCCATCTCCGATCGCGTCCGAGCATTGTCGTTGAAGCCAAAGTCGAAGTTGTCCTCGCGCACGTCGACGCCGGGAATGAATCCGAGTGCATTGAAGCCGGTACGACCGAAGTGCTCGAAGGTGTTCTCCATGCCCCAATGCACCTTGCCCATCTCCTCGCGAGCCTGGTGGTGCTTGGACAGGTGAATGAGCCAGTAGTCGCGGTTCGACCTTTCGGGATGGATAAAGAAGGGGGTGTAGAACGCTGCACCCGTTCGCTCTTGTATATGACTGTAGACGGTGTTCTGGATGATCCGCTTCCAGCCCTTCTGCTGCTTCAACGCCATGAGAGCCCTAATGTCTTCCCGGTCATAATCAATCGCGGTCAGAGCGCGGAAATCCGACATGCGCTCGTGAAGCAGGTTCACCAGGTTATCGACCATGAAGGTCAGGATCACCTCGGGATTGGCCAGCTGCCTCATGATGTTCCGCACGGTCGCGAACGTCACGTCGCTCCAGCCGTACTGATCGAGAAAAAAGAGCGAGCGATGAGCACGGCCCTTTTTTTGAATCGTCTCAATGACGGTTGGGTAGGCATTCTCGAACGTCGACCGTATGATCCTGATGTCATGCCCGATGCGACTTCCATGACCACGTCGCTGGAGGAGATCGCGCAGGAACTCGATGTGGTTCGGGTTGTCGTCGATGAAGACGAAGTCGGCCTTGATTTCGAAGCCCATTGCTCTTGCGGCGCTGAGCTCCGCCTGTGCCCGCTCAACGGCGGCCAGCATGCGAAGCGGTGAGCCGTCCACCTCGGTGCCGTCGAGGCTGTACCGACCCCCACCGCAGAAGCCGTCGATGATCGTGAGGTTCAGGGCACGCTTGAGATGGTTGCGGGTCAATGTGCGTATGTAGGCCGCGATGTACCGGTCAAAAACTTCGTGCTTCGCTACGCTGTGATGACCAAGCTCCGGAAGGTCGCCGCCGAGTATCCAGTCGTATCCCGGACGTTTCCCCACTGATCTCACTCCGCCGACGCCTTGCCGTCGGAGCAGTGAATATGGGTATCCGGCTCGCAATCTGTCTAGCGAAAAGCGGTTGACGGCCCCTCAAAATGCCATGTTCAACTGCCAAATTCATTGCGTCGTGGATTGCAATATGGCAGATTCACGGTTCGTTCTCGAAGGCGTGATTACGATGGCTGATGGTAGTGCAATCGAGTGGACCGACGCGACGTGGAACCCGGTAACGGGCTGTACCAAGATCACCGCTGGGTGTGACAACTGCTACGCAGCGAGGTTCTCGGAACGCTGGCGTGGAGTGCCTGGGCACCCGTTCGAAAACGGTTTCGACCTGACCCTGCGACCAGAACGTATCGAACAGCCGCTGGCGTGGAAGCGGTCGCGGATGATCTTCGTGAATTCCATGAGCGACCTGTTCCACAAGGACGTGCCGCGGCCGTTCATAGACAGCGTGTTCGACACCATGGAGAAGGCAGACTGGCACGTCTTCCAGGTCCTGACGAAGCGCAGTTCGCTCATGCGCGATTATCTGAAGCGCCGCTATCGTACTGCACCGCCGCCGGCGCACATCTGGCTTGGTGTGTCGGTCGAGAATAGCAAGTCGAGGGCGCGTATTCAGCATCTCCAGCAGGCACCTGCCGCAGTTCGTTTCCTGTCGATCGAGCCACTGATTGGCGCGGTCGGGCAGGTCGATCTTGCTGGCATCCACTGGGTGATTGCCGGGGGGGAGAGCGGGCCGGGTGCGAGGCCGATGGCAATCGAGTGGGCGCGAGAGATACGCGACCAGTGCGCGGATCAGGATGTGGCGTTCTTCTTCAAGCAGTGGGGCGGTATCCGGCCGAAGACCGGTGGCCGCAATCTCGATGGCCGCGAGTGGAACGAGCTTCCTGCGCCGGTTGCGTCGAGGGCCGCCTGATGGCGCTGGATCTGGCGAACTACGGGGGGCGCGAACAGGCGTATGTGAAGCATCACTTCCTGGCCGATTATCTCCAGAGCCTGATCTTCAAGGTTGCCAGCGGCTTCGAGGAGATCGTCTATGTCGACGGATTTTCGGGACCTTGGAAAAACCAGGGTGAGCAATTCGAGGATACGTCGTTCGGCATTGCGCTGAGGGCATTGACCTTGGCGAAGCAGACTTGGGCTACCATGGCCGACCCATCGCAGCGCAGAAATGTGCGAATGACGGCTCACCTCGTCGAGACCAACAAGAAGGCCTTCTCGAAGCTGGGCGCCCTTCAGGACATGTTCCCAGACGTCACGGTCGTCGCTCATAATGAGAGCTTCCCGACCATAGCCGGACACATCGCGAATCAGATATCGCCCAAGGCGTTTTCGTTCGTCCTCATCGACCCGAAGGGCTGGTCAGTCGATCTCGAAGCACTTCGTCCTTTGATCTCGCGCAACAACTGCGAGGTCGTGTTCAACTTCATGTTCGACTTCATCAACCGCTTTGCGCTATCTGACGACCCTGTGATTGCGGCGCAGCTGGACGGGCTGATCCCTGGGCGGGACTGGCGCTCACGGATCAGATCCATTGATCGAGAGACCTCGTCGCATGTCGTAGGCCATCGGATATCCGACGCGCGCAAGGGGGTACTGGTCGAGGAGTTTCGGGCTGCACTCGCCGACGTGGGCGGCTATCGGTTTGTGTCGGACATCGACGTGCTCAAGCCGACCAAGGACCGGACGTTATATTTCTTGGTTTACGCCACCCGACGACCAAAGGGCGTCGAGGTTTTTCGCGACTGTCATGTCGCGTCGCTCACGGTTCAGAGCGAACTGCGTGGTCGACGCAAGCTGGAAGGCAAGGCGAACCGAACAGGCCAGTTCGAACTGCTTGCGTCCACGAACGACATGGGGCCGGATAGAAGTTCGATCTCGCTCGTCGCGGAGGAGCAGCAAGCCGGCGACCTTCTGCGGACGCAGGTGCCGCAGGGCGGGCCAGGCGTCCGATGGGACGCCGTCTGGCCCGTTGTTCTGACCAGGCATGTTATACGCTTGAAGGACTTGAAGCGCATCGCCAACGATTATCGCAAGATGGACATTCTCGAGTTTCCGACATGGCCCGCAGGTACTGTCCGCACGCCGAAGGACGATTTCCTGGTCCGACGCGGAAGCGCGAGCATGGTACAGGCAGCGTTGATCTAGCCGCTCTCCGCGCTGCAGAACGCGTTAGAGTGTTATTTCACAGTGATCTTCCGTCTCGTTCGTACACCATATGGCGGTCAGCCGCCCTGCCTTGCGACGGTCCATGCAGTCCATGCTTCGTCCATGCGTCCGCCATCGATAGCCTCTCGCATGCGACGTACGGCGTTGTCGGAATAGCTCGGCACCCGGGTACCGTCGAATTCGAAAACGTGATGGCATGCAGGGTCGTGGTCGATCCCAAGCAGATCACGCATCGCCTTCGCCTTGTTTGTGTTGATACCCAGCCGTTGAGCGAGACTCTTCGGGCGCAGATGGAAGCGCTTCTGTAGGTCGACTTCTCGGATTGCAGCTGCGGCCGCAGGATCGTCGCCGTCGACGAAGCGCACCGGCGCACCTTCCTTTTTCGAGAACTTGACCGTGAAGGTTGTGCCTTCACCTTCCGTGCTCGTCCCAATCGTCGTCAATCGCGGGAAAACGTCCGCGATCGCCTGCTTGGCTCGCACCGCTTTTTCAATCCGGTCGATGTCACGTTCCGACACTTCCACATGATCAGCGACCATCGCTTCCATCGCGAGCATTGAGCGAATACGACCACGTCCTTCGTCGCGTTTCCGCCGGCCGGGCTCCAACAGTTCGCCGATGAGCTGGTATTCCCGATCGATCAAGAAGTCGAAATCCCCAGGCGGCTTGGTCGAGACGGGAAGGACGCGTGGCGGAATATGGGAGTAGAGATCTGTCTCGAAGGTTCGCTTCAGGTAGGCATCGAAGGCGGTGATCAACGCGCGGGTGTGGAGGTAAAGCAGGTCCTCCGAATGAAACAGGAACCAGTGCTGTGCGGCGTTCCGCAGACTGTCGACCGTCCGCATGATGCCGGCTTCATCCGAGAGGAGTCCGTGGTCGGACGAACAGAGCCTGACGCAGCGGTCAAAGCTGATCGACATGCCGCTCTCGCGGTCGAATACCTTCACCTTCCGCTGAACGAGTACCGCCTTGAGCAGCATCTCACATGCATGCTGGAGGTGCATTAGCACCATCGTAACGCGCCCTTCGTCGTCGTAGCTGTTAAAGGCCGTCATCGCGGTCTTCAGCGAGCTGATGGATTTTCCCTTCAGTGTGCGGGCATCCCGAAAGAGCTTCAAATTCAAATCTCCCGGCGTGCCGCAGGTTTGGTCCTGACGATCGCGATGAGGGTAGCGAGCGACCCAGCCATGACAAGCCGCATCATGAACTGTTCCCTAACTGTTCTCTTCGTCCTACAACGTGGCATGACCTTGGCGAGAACGATGATGCTGACGCTCTACGAAGTGCCGTTCGAACTGGTGCCCACCGAGGCGCGGATGCTCGTTGAGACGACGCCCGCCGGCTTCCCGTCGCCTGCGCAGGACGATATGGACGAACCGATCGATCTGGCCTCGTGGCTAATCGATCACCCGGCGGCGAGCTATGTGATGCGGGTGGCGGGCCACTCGATGGTCGATGCCGGCATTGCCGACGGTGACATGGTTGTGGTCAGCCGAGCGATCGAAGCGCGTCCCGGCGACATAGTCGTCGCGCTGGTCGACGGCAGCCGAACGATGAAGCGGCTGCGACGATCGGCCGGTCGTCTGTGGCTGGTGCCGGAGGCGGAGGGTTACGATCGGATCATCGTCGATGAGACGGTCGAGGTCTGGGGCGTCGTCGTGGCGTTGGCCAGGCGATACCGCAGGTGAGCACGATCGCGCTCATCGACTGCAACAACTATTACGTCAGTTGCGAGCGCGCCTTCGACGCCAGTCTGACGGGTGTACCGGTCGTCGTCGCCAGCAACAACGACGGCTGCGCGATCGCGCGATCCAGCGAGGCGAAGGCCTTGGGCGTGAAGATGGGGGACCCCATCCACCTCATCCGCGACCGTCTGACGAAGCACGGCGTGGTCGTACGGTCGTCGAACTACACGTTGTATGGCGACATGCAGCGCCGGGTCGTGGCGGCCGTCGAGGATTTCGCCAGCGAGGTTGAAATCTACTCGATCGACGAGACATTCCTCGATCTCGAACCGTTCGCCGGCCGCAATCTCGTCGAGCATGCGAACGCCATGCGCGACCAGGTACAGCGCTGGACTACGATCCCGACGTGCGTGGGCATTGCGCCAACCAAGACGCTGGCCAAGCTCGCGAACGCAGCAGCGAAGAAGAACCCCCTGTTCGACGGCGTCGCCGATCTGCGCGATCCCGTGCTGCGGTCGTGGGTTCTCGATCGTTTTCCGGCTGCTGACGTCTGGGGCGTCGGCCGTGCGACGGCGACGAAGCTCGCCGAGCTCGGGGTCACTACCGCCGGCCAGATCCGGGACATGCAGATGAAGCAGGCTCGTAGCCTCGGCACCGTCGTGCTGGAACGCCTCGTCGCCGAACTGCAGGGCGTTCCGGCCAGCGCAGTCGAGATGATCGAGCCGCAGCGCAAGGGCATGGCGGTGACGCGGAGCTTCGGGACGCCCGTGCACGACATCGAGACGCTGATGGGCGCCGTCGCCCAGTATGCCATGCGGGCAGGCGAGAAGCTGCGTCAGCATGGTCTGGTCGCCGGTCAGTTGACCGTCTTCTTCCATACCAATCGTTTCAAGACCGGGGCCGGTCAGTATCAGGGTGCCAGGCGTATGGCGCTCCAGCCTATGACTGCGGACTCGCTCGAGCTGCTGGCGGCCGCCCGGCGAGGCGTCGAGGCGGCTTGGCGTGACGGCTACGCCTACACCAAGGCGGGCATCATGCTCGACGACCTGATCGCTGCAGAGCTACGACCGCGGACCTTGTTCGAAGGCGATACGGACCGACGCGATCGGCTGATGACGGCGCTCGACGAGGTGAACGGGAAGTTCGGCAAGTTCACCGCCGTGCCGGCGGCGCAGGGGTTCAGGCGCGACTGGAAGATGCGGGCGGAGAACCGATCCCCGGCATGGACGACGCGCATCGACGAAGTGCCGCTTGTCCGAGCGGACTGATCGTACTGGTCGCGTTCAGGAAACCGTACTATTAGAGGGGCATGACGCTGCGTCGCATCATCCGCGCATCGGCGCTCCTCATGCTCGCCATGATGATGTTGGTACGCATGGGCCCGCTGTGCGAGTCGATGGCCATGGCAGCGACGCCGGCCTCCGGACACGTTACCATGTCCGACTGCGACCGACCGGTGCCGGTCCGTCGAACCGAAGGGAAGGCGACCATCGGCGCATGTGCTGGCGCGTGCCTGGCAATCGAGGTGGATCGCCAATCCATCGTCGCCGAACCGATGTCTCGATCAGCCCGACCCGTGCCGGCGTCGTATGCTCAGCTGGAAGGTTTGTCCGGCGCTCCGTCTCCGCCTCCTCCGCGAACCGCGTGATCGATTGACGACATCGACGATCACGTAATTCAAGGAATGCCTATATGAAGACGATCAAGTTCATCGGTGCGGCCATCGCGCTCGCACTCGTCCCTGCAACCGCGTTCGCGGCAGCCGACTGCTGCGCCGACAAGACGTGCTGCAAAGACGGCGCGGACTGCTGCAAGGACGGCAAGGGCGACTGCTGCAAGGACATGAAGGGTGGCGACAATGCCGGCCACGACATGTCGGGCATGAAGATGCCATCCAAGTGATGCTGCCGGCGGAGGCTGGTGCCTCCGCCGCTCAGCCCTGAGCGTCCGGGACGGTACCGCCGTTAATACGCCAAGGCCTGTTCCGTCCCGGCAGTCTCAGACGAAGCGACGCCGCTCGGCCGCGGATGCCGTCTACCGTACGATTCAGCCCCCGCGCGATGTCACTGATCTCCTGACAGGCGGCGATGCGCCGGCGTAGATCGTCGTCATCCTCGTCCGACCAACGTCGGGGCGGCCTTCGTCCCGGCGGCGCGTCTTCAGACATGGACCTCATGCCCGTCTCCGCAGGGTTCGCCCGGCGCCTCGGTCTGCACAGTGACGTGCGAGATGTCGAAGCGCTGGTCCAGCATGGCCGTCACGCCGAGGCGAACGGGATCCGGATCGCAGCCCTGTCCCAGCGTCACGTGTACCGTGCAGCTGACGTCGTCGTTCGACATCGACCAGATGTGTAGGTCGTGGAGCCCGGCCACTCCCGGCACCGCCGCGATGGCGGAGCGAACCTCGGTCAGCCGCAGACTGGATGGAACGCCCTCGAGCAGCACGTTGGTGGTATCGCGAAGTAGGATCCAGGTGCGCGGCAGCACCCAGAGGCCGATCGCCACCGCAACCAGGGGATCGATCCAGGCCCAGCCTGTGAAGTGGATCGCCGCGGCGCCTGCGATGACTCCGATCGAGCCGATCATATCGGCCCAGACTTCGAGATACGCGCCCTTCACGTTGAAGCTCGCATCTTTGCCGGCGGTCAGCAGCCGCATTGATATGAGGTTCACGACCAGACCGATCGCCGCGACGATCATCATGCCCCAGGACTGGATCTCCTGTGGTTCGGTGAACCGCCGGATCGCCTCCACGAATACGTAGATCGCGATGCCGAACAGCAGCACCGCGTTGAAGGCGGCAGCGAGGATCTCGAAGCGTCGGTAGCCGAACGTCCGCTTCTCGTCCGGCGCCTTGCGTCCCAGTCTGATCGCCAGCAACGCGATCACCAGCGCCGCGACGTCGGTCATCATGTGGGCGGCGTCGGAAAGAAGGGCGAGGCTGTTGAAGACGATGCCGCCGATCACCTCCGCCACGAGATAGGTGGAGGTCAGGGCGAGTGCCCAGCCGAGCATCTTGGCGTTGGCTCCTGCCGTGTGATCGTGCGAGTGTCCGGCTTGGCCGTGGTCATGCGCCATGATGCGCCTCCTCGTATGTGGTTGCGGGTATCGTGTCGGCGCGCCGCCACCCACCGAAGCGGGCGTAGAGCGTCGGCAGGACGAACAGGGTCAGCAGCGTCGCCGAAATCAACCCGCCGATGACGACCGTTGCCAGCGGCTTCTGCACCTCCGCGCCCGCACCGTGGCCGAGCGCCATCGGCACGAAGCCGAGGCTGGCGACTAGCGCGGTCATGGCGACCGGCCGCAGACGGGCGAGTGCCCCATCATGGGCGGCTTGCACCCGGTCCATGCCGCGCGCCATCAGGTCGTGGATGGACGACACCATGACGAGGCCGTTGAGGACGGCTATGCCGGAGAGCGCGATGAAGCCGACGGCCGCCGAGACCGAGAACGGCATTCCCCGCAGCGTCAGCGCCAGCACGCCACCGACCAGCGCCAGCGGAACGCCGGTGAAGACGATCACCGAATCGCGTACCGAGCCAAGCGCCCCGTACAGCAGCAGCATGATGACCGCGAAGCAGACGGGAACGACGAGCAGCAGCCGGTCGCGTGCCGAGGCGAGGTTCTCGAACTGCCCGCCCCATTCGACATACGTGCCGGGGGGCATCTTCACCTTCTCGTCGATGGCGGCACGGGCGTCCGCCACCACGCCGGCAACGTCGCGATCGCGGACGTTCGCCTGAACGACCACGCGGCGCTTGCCGTTCTCGCGGCTGATCTGGTTCGGTCCGTCGACGACCGCGATGTCAGCGACCGTGGACAGCGGCACGAAGCCGCCGGCGGATGTCGGTACCGGCACCTGAGCCACCTCGGTCAGGTCCGACCGCGATGCCTCCGACAGGCGGATGACCACGGGGAAGCGGCGATCGCCCTCGAAGATCACACCGGCCTGGCGACCGCCGATAGCTGCCGCGACCGTGTCCTGCACGTCACCGGCAGTGACGCCGATCCGCGACATCGCCATGCGGTTGGGGCGGATGTCGAGCATCGGCAGCCCTTCGGTCTGCTCGACCCGTACGTCGACGGCACCGCGGGTCTTGCGCAGGATGTCGGCGATGCGGCCGGCGGCGGCGTTCATGCCGCCGAATTCGTCACCGAACACCTTCACGGCGATGTCGCCCCGGACGCCCGCGATCAGCTCGTTGAAGCGCATCTGGATCGGCTGGGTGATCTCGTAGGCGTTGCCGGGCAGCGTCGAGAGCCTCTTTTCCATCCGCTCCACCAATTCCTCCTTGCTCAGGCCGGGGTCGGGCCACTCGGCACGCGGCTTCAGGATGACGAAGGTATCGGTGGCGTTGGGCGGCATCGGGTCGGACGCGATTTCCGACGTCCCCGTGCGCGAGAAGGCGAAGCGCACCTCGGGCTGCCGGGCGAGCATCTTCTCGACCTGGAACTGCATCGCCTGGCTCTGGTCGACTGAGGTCCCGGGAATGCGGACGGCCTGGACGAGGATATTGCCCTCGTCGAGCTGCGGCAGGAACTCCTGCCCCAGCGTCGTGAACGCTATGCCGGCAAGTGCCAGTGCACCGACCGCGACGCCTAGCGTGACGCTCGGCCGCCCCATCGCCTTTCCGAGACCTGGTTCGTAGCGGCGACGGAGCCAGCCGATGATCCGGCTCTCCTTCTCGTCGACGGATCGGCTCAGCCAAATGGCGATCGCGGCGGGCACGAACGTCATCGACAGGATGAAGGCGAACACCAGCGCGATGATGACGGTCAGCGCCATCGGCTCGAACATCTTGCCCTCGACACCGGTGAAGGTGAGCAGTGGCGCATAGACTAGGATGATGATCGCCTGGCCGTAGACGGACGGGCGGATCATCTCGCGCGCCGACGCCGCGACCAGATCGAGGCGTTGCCGGATCGGCAGCGGCTCGGTGCGGCCGTGCTGGGCATCGCCGAGCCGCCGCAACGCGTTCTCGACGATGATGACGGCACCATCGACGATCAGGCCGAAGTCGAGTGCGCCGAGGCTCATCAGGTTGGCGGAGACACCGGCACGCAACATGCCTACGCTGGTCAGCAGCATCGTGATCGGGATCACGAGCGCCGCTATCAGCGCCGCGCGGAAGTTGCCGAGCAGCGCGAACAGCACGATAATCACGAGCAGAGCGCCCTCCGCGAGATTGCGGGCGACGGTGGCGATGGTGGAGTTGACCAGCTCGGTGCGGTTGAGCACCGGCTTGACCACTACGTCCACCGGCAGCGCGCGGCCAATTTCCTTCAGCCGTTCGCCGACGCCGGTGGACACGGTGCGGCTGTTCTCACCGATCCGCATGACCGCGGTGCCGACGACGACCTCGTGGCCGTTCTCGGATGCCGAGCCCATGCGCAGCGCCTGTCCGGTGCGGACCGTGGCGATCTGGCTGAGCAGGATCGGCACGCTCTCGCGCGTGGCCACCACCGTCCGCGCCAGTTCGTCGGCGTTGCGCACGCGGCCATCCGCCCGAACGGCAAGCCCTTCGCCGTTGCGGTTGACGACGCCAGCACCAGCGCTGGTGTTGTTGCGCTCCAGCGCGGTGGCGAGATCCTGCAGCGTGATCTTCATCGCCGCCATACGCTGAATGTCGGGGACGACCAGATACTGCTTGGTGTAGCCGCCGAGGCTGTCGACACCCGCGAGGCCTGCGCTGCTCTTCAGCTGCGGCGTGACGATCCAGTCCTGAACGGTGCGAAGGTAGGTTGCTTTGTCCGCGGGATCGACGAGATGGTCGCCCTCCGGCGTGATGTAGCTGCCGTCCTTCTGCAGGCCGGGCTCACCATTGCGATGGTTGACCTGGTCGAGCTCGCGGTATTCGACCGTCCACATGAAGATGTCGCCGAGCCCGGTTGCGATCGGGCCCATCTCCGGATTCACGTCCTCGGGCAGGCTTTCCTCCGCCGTGCGAAGCCGTTCGGCGACCTGCGCCCTCGCGAAGTAGATGTCGGTCTTCTCGTCGAAGACGGCGGTGATCTGAGCGAAGCCGTTGCGGCTGAGGGAACGCGTGTATTCGAGGCCGGGGATGCCGGCGAGTGCGGTCTCCACGGTGAAGGCGACCTGCTTCTCGATCTGGTCGGGCGAGAGCGCAGGCGCGACGACGTTGATCTGCACCTGGTTGTTGGTGATGTCGGGGACGGCGTCGATCGGCAGCCGCTGGATGGCGAACACCCCGGCGAGCGCCGCGGCTATGGTCAACAGCAGGACGAGCCATCGCTTCTCGACGGCGAAGGTTACGATGCGGGCGAGCATGGCCTAGTCCTCGTCCTTCGCTTCGCTCTTGCCGAGTTCGGCCTTGAGCGTGAACGAGTTGGTGGATGCGATGCGCTCCTCACCGGTCAGGCCTGCGGTGACGCTGACCGAACCGCCGTTTGTCCGGCCGAGCGTGACGGGTGTAGCCTTGAAGCCCGACGGCGTGCGGACGAAGACATGCGGCTTGTCGCCGATCATCTGAACGGCGGCCGATGGCACGGCGACGCTGCGATCGCCGGTGGCGGGCAGCAGCACCGAAACGCCGACGTTCTCGCCGACCCGCCATGTGCCGCCGGCGTTGTCGATGGTGGCGATCACCGGCACGAGACGGGTGGTTTCGTCCAGGATCGGGGAAACGAAGGTCACGCGACCCTCCTGTCGACGCCCCGCCGACGTCACCTCGACGCGTGCGCCAGGCCTGACGCGGCCGGCATCCGCCGGCACTAGGGACATCGTCACGGACACCTTCGCAAGGTTCGCGACCCGGAAGATCTCGGCGTCCGCAGCGATCTGCTGGCCGAGTGTTGCTGACCGGGCGATCACCTGGCCGGCGATGGGCGAGCGGACCGTGATGCGGTTGAGGGCGCCGCCGCCGCCGCCGGTTGCCGACAGCTGCTGACGGGCGAGACGCAGCGCGATGTTCGCCTCCGTCGCGGCGGTCCGCGCCGCGACGAGGTCCTGTTCAGGCGAGACGCGCTCGGCGTACAGGCGTTGCTCGCGGCGCAGGTTCGATTGGGCCAGCGCGGAGCGAGCGCGGGCGGCTTCCACCTCGGCGTTCAGGCTTGCGGCTTCACGGCTTTCGATGATGGCGAGCGTATCGCCGCGCCGGACCGGCTGGCCGAGATTGCGCGTGAGCGAGACGAGGCGTCCCCCGATGGCAGCCGAGACCACCTGCACGCCCTGAGGATCACCCTCGATGGTGGCGGGAAGCTCGATGGCGCCGGCGACGCCGCCGACGGTTGGACGGGTGACCTCGATGCCCGCATCGGCGATCTGCTGGGCGGTGAGCTTGGCGGTCGTTGGATCGCCGGTGGCAGCCTGCTTGCTCTCGTTGGCCTCGCCGGCATTGTCGACCGGTGCCTCCGAGCCGCCGCAGCCGGCGATGGCGAGAGCAAGGACGGCCGGCATGGCGACCTTCAGTATGCGGTTCATCGTTGATCGTCCTTGGGGAGCGGTGCGGCGGCGGTCAGCCGTTCCAGGCGTGCCTGGGCATCGTGGAGGGCGGCCAGCGCGTCGATCGCGGCCGTCCGGGTTTCGAGCAGCGTGCGTTCGGCATCGAGCAGATCGAGCTGCCCGAACTTGCCTTCGCGGTAGCCGATCCGGGCGATCCGTGCCGCCTCGGTGGCGGCGGCGAGCGCCGGTCCGGTGGCGTTGCGCGCAGTGGTCGCGGCGTTGTCAGCATCGGCTCGAGCCGTCGCCACGTCCTGGTCGGCGTCGAGCATCGCGACCCGTCGCAGAGCATCCGACTGCTCGCGCTGCGCCTCGGCTACGGCGATGTTCGCGCGCCCGTTGTTGAAGACGTTGAGGGGGATGGAGATGCCGAATACTGCGGCGACGTCGTTGGTCTGCTCCAGCCGCCGTGCGCTTGCGCTGACCGTGAGGTCGGGCACCCTCTGGCTGCGCGCCAGACGCACCTGCGCGGTCGCCGTATCGAGGTCGGCACGCGCCGCTGCGACCGTGAGGGTTCCGGAGGTCGCGATGGGGCGCATCGCGCCAGTCGAAGGGACCGCGTCGAACCAGCTGCGATCGAGCTGTCCCACCGGCATGTCGAGCAGCCGGGCAAGATTGCCGGAGGCCGCTTCTGCCGAGCGCCGTGCCCGTTCAAGCGCCCCTTCAGCTGCAATGCGCGCGACGTCGGCGCGCTGCTCCTCGATCGGCGATGCACGGCCGGCCTGGACCCTTACGTGGGCGCCGCGCAGCACCTCGGCAGCTATACCGACCTGATCCTGTGCGATTGCCATCCGGCGCTGCGCGGCTGCGGCCGCATTGTAGGTTTGTGTGACCCTCAGTCGCAGGTCGGCGCTAGCGATCTCCGACTGGAGACCTGCGCGTCCGATCTGTGCCTCGGCGACGGCGATGCGCGCTCCGCGCTTGCCGCCGAGTTCGAGCGGCAGGGCGAGGCCGAGCGTCGTCTCCGACGATCGCAGTCCTTTATAGATGCCGGTGCCAGCGACGTTCTCAGCCTCGCCGACGATCGACGGGATGGGGCGAAGACCGGCGACGCGGCGCTGGGCCTCGGCGGCACGGATGCCGGCCGCAGCCGCATCCTGAAACGGCGATGAGGCACCCGCTCGGTCGAGCGATTCGGCGAGCGTGAGGGCCGGCGACGAGGCCGCGGTCCCGTCGGTCTGGGCCTGCAGCGACGATGCGCAGGCGCCTGCGGCCAGGACGGCCGCGATGATGCGATACATGGAGTGCTCCTGACGATGGTGACCCGGACGCGCGTCGGCGCGCGCCCGATCGACGCGTCAGGCCTGGGGAGGTCGGAGGGCTGCTTCCGTGACGTGACCGCTCAACGTGCGACTGGGCGGTGCCAGCGGCATCGCCGATGTCGCGACGGCCGCGGTTATGGTCGTCCGGACCATCGGTGTGTTCACATGGTGCTCGTGGCAGCTCGCGTGGTGATGCGGGTAGCCTTTGTCCGCGTCCGCAGGAACTTCGTCGCCATCGCCCGGTGCGTGGGCGGCCATCTCGGTCCTGCTCATCTCGACGCCGCGTGCTTCCGCGGCATGAGCCATGCCGGCCCACGTCGTGAGGACCAGCATCAGGCACGCCAGGAAGGGCACGAGCTTGCGCATGCCGTTCCCTATCATTCCGCCGGTACCGTGTAACCCCGTCCATTCGGGACGAGTTCGGATCGCGCCTGCACGATGATCTGCACGCCGCCGCTGATGCCGAGAACGGCCATGACGCCCGCTACGATCAGGTCTGGCCAGGCGGTCCCGGTCCCGAACACGCCGACTGCGGCGAGCACCACTGCCACGTTACCGATCGCGTCGTTGCGCGAGCAGATCCAGACCGAACGCATGTTCGCGTCACCGGTGCGATAGCGATATAGCATCAGCGCGACGCCCGCGTTCGCCACCAACGCAATCACGCCGACCACGCCCATGATCCCGGCCTGCGGCGTGCCCCCGTGCCAGACACTCCACAGAGCGGTTGCCAGCACGTAGACGCCGAGGATGGCGAGCGTGACTCCCTTCAGCAGCGCCGCCCTTGCGCGCCAGGCGAGGGCCATGCCGGTCACGCCGAGACTGATCGCGTAGTTGGCGCTGTCGCCGAGAAAGTCGAGTGCGTCCGCCTGCACCGCCTTCGATCCCCCGGCTACGCCGGCGACGATCTCGGCGGCGAACATCGCGCCGTTCACGCTGAGCGCGATCCAGAGCGCTCGCCTCCACCTGGGATCGGCGGAAGTCCCATTGCCGGATGATGCGCAGCAGCTGTTGCAGGCCATGGTCGTCGCCCTTCGTGTTCTTCGTGCGACGCCCTATATGCACCCTGTAGCTGCTACAGGGTCAAGACATGAATGCGTTGACGATCGGCAAGCTGGCGGAGGCGACCGGCACCAAGGTGGAGACCGTCCGCTACTATGAACGTGCGGGTCTGATCGCCCCACCGGCTCGGACATCGGGCAACTACCGTTCGTATCAGTCGGAGGATCTGGAGCGGCTGCGGTTCATCCGTCGCACGCGCGATCTCGGCTTCTCACTGGACGAGGTGCGCGCGCTGCTCGACATGGCGGTGCAGCGGGACCGGGACTGTGGTACTGTCGACGAGCTCGCCAACAGGCACCTGGGGGAGATCGACCGCAAGATCGCCGACCTTACAGCGCTTCGGCGCGAGCTTGCCGGGGTCATCTCGAGCTGCGCCGGTGGCACGATGGCGGAGTGTCGCATCCTCGAGGCATTCGCCCCGGGTGGCCGCTGATGGATGCCGAGGCCATGTATGGCCCGGCTCGAGCAGCTTTCGGCAAGCTAGTATCAACGGCTGATATCGTTTCCGTTGGAGCTAGCGGGATATCCAGCCCAACGCCGCAGCACTACTGGGCATCAGTGCTTTTCACCCGGCTGGTGGTGACGGCCAAGAGCATCCAAGTCCTGACGCCGGCGCTTGGCCCGAACACGCACGTCGACTTCAGCGCGGTCGCGTCGATCGTTCGCAATCTGGCCGAATGCTACCTGTTCTTCTTCTTCCTCTGCATCGACGATGTGCCGCAGGATCAGAAGGACGCGCGCATCATCCTGCTCAATCTTCACGATGACGGATCAAGGGCGAAACTATTTGCCGAACTTGGCGAGGAGGAACTGGATGACGAGACACGTGCCCTCCGCATTGTCGTCAGGACCGACTTGGAGACGAAGTTCGCCGCAAATTCCTATCTCGCGGCGCTGCCGGAGAAGAGACAGCGCGAACTTTTAAGGGGTGAGAAAACCCCCTTCGTTCAGGACGACGTGATCGACCGAACGGACCTCGACAAGAAGAACTTCCGCTTCTTATACCGATTCCTGAGCAACCACACCCACACAGGCCCGGTCGCCTTCTACCGCATGGGCGAGCACGGTCGGGGGGCAGGTTACCGGAACGAGAAGGACACCTTCTATATGGCGTCCGCTCTGGAGTTCGCGGCGACCCTTCTGACCCCGGCGATACGTGACATGTCGGGTCTGTTTCCCGAGGCCGAGGAGAGAGGGCGTAAGGCGCGTTCGGCTGATATTAGAAAACCTGCGAGGGCAAATGTTCGCCGACGTGGATGACGGCGGCAGTAGATCATCGTGCGATGGCGATTGCGGAGTGGTCCATGGATGGATCGATCGGCACGCCGCGTTCCTTGCGTTCTGAATATCGGTCGACCAACTGGCCCGAGTGGGGTCGCAGAAGCACCGTGAACCGCACCAGCTCCTCCATCACGTCGACGATACGGTCGTAGTAGCTGGAGGCCCGCATACGGTCGTCTTCGCCGAATTCCTTGTAGGCCATCGCCACCGACGACTGGTTCGGGATCGTGAACATGCGCATCCACCGGCCGAGCAAGCGCAGGGTATTGACGCTGTTGAACGACTGGGATCCTGCCGACACCTGCATCACAGCCAGCGTGCGCCCCTGCGTCGGTCGCATGCCGCCCATCGAAAGCGGCAGATGGTCGATCTGCGTCTTCATGACGCCGGTAATCTGCCCGTGCCGCTCGGGACTACACCATACGTGCCCCTCCGACCACATCGACAGCTCACGCAGTTCGTGCACCGCCGGGTGGTCGTCGCCGGCGACCTGGTCGGGCAGCGGCAGGTCGTGGGGGTCGAAGATGCGTGTCTCCGCGCCGAACAGCTGCAGCAGCCGTGCCGCCTCTTCAACGCAGAGGCGCGAGAACGAGCGCTCCCGGAGCGACCCGTAGAGCAGAAGGATGCGTGGCGGCGGCTGATCCGTCCAGAGACCAAGCGCCAGCTGATCGAGGACGAAGGATCGGTCGAGTGCCGGGGTGTGCGTCGGGTCGGCAAGCGTGCGGAGAGGCATGAAGATAGCTCCAGGATAGCTGTTCGCCGTCAGGCTGTTCGCGGTGCAAGCAGGATCACGCAGGTGCCTGCCAGGCATAGTGCAGCTCCACCGACGTCCCATCGGTCCGGTCGAACACCCTCGACGCTCCATAGCCACAGTAGCGAGGCGCAGATGTAGATGCCGCCATATGCAGCATACGCTCGTCCTGCCGCGTCGCTGGCCACTCGGGTGAGCAGCCATGCGAACAGGATGAGCGATACGATGCCCGGGGCGAGCCAGATGGGTGACTTTCCCATCCGGAGCCACGCCCAGAAGGCGAAGCACCCGGCGATCTCGGCGACCGCGGCGGCGATGTAGACGATGGCGGTCATGCGATGGAGAGCCTCAGGGCAAGGGCGGCGAGCGTGATGAGCAGCACCGGCACGGTCAGCGTCATGCCGACCTTGAAATAGTAGCCCCAGCCGATCTTCACGCCCTTCTGGTCGAGCACGTGCAGCCACAGGAGCGTGGCCAGCGACCCGATAGGCGTCAGCTTGGGCCCGAGATCGCAACCGATGACGTTGGCGTAGATCATGGCGTCCCTGACCGTACCAGTCGCGTGCGATGCGTCGATGGACAGTGCGCCCACCAGCACGGTCGGCATGTTGTTCATCACCGACGACAGTACGGCCGCGATGATTCCGGTGCCGAACGCCGCACCCCAGACGCCACCCTCGGCGGTCCTATCGAGCAGTGTCGAGAGGTGCGTGGTGAGGCCGGCGTTCCGCAGGCCGTAGACGACGAGATACATGCCGAGCGAGAAGATTACGACTTGCCATGGGGCGTCGCGGATCACCTTGCGCGTCTCGATGACTTTTCCTCGTCCGGCCACTGCAAGCAGCAGAATCGCCCCGACCGCGGCGACCGCGCTGACCGGTACGCCGAGTGGATCGAGCACGAAGAAGCCGATCAGCAGCAGGGCCAGAACGATCCAGCCGGTGCGGAAGGTCGCAGGGTCGCGAACGGCGTCCGCCGGCATCCGGAGCTGCCCGACGTCGTATTTCGCGGGGATGTCTCGCCGGAAGTAGAACGTCAGAACGAGCAGAGTGGCCGCGATCGCCGCGAGATCGACGGGCACCATGACCAACGCATACTTGCCGAAGCCGAGGCGGAAGAAGTCGGCAGACACGATGTTGACCAGGTTGGACACGACCAGCGGCAGGCTGGCGGTATCGGCGATGAACCCGGCGGCCATGACGAAGGCGAGCGTCGGTTTCGGACCATAGCCGAGCGCACGCAGCATCGCGATGACGATCGGCGTGAGGATGAGGGCCGCACCGTCGTTCGCGAACAGCGCGGAGACGGCCGCCCCCAGCAGGACGACCATCGCGAAGAGGCGACGGCCGTGCCCGCCAGCCCATCGGGCGACATGGAGCGCGGCCCATTCGAAGAAACCGGCGGCGTCGAGCAGAAGGCTGACGACGATGATCGCCACGAAGGTCGCGGTCGCGTTCCAGACGATGTCCCACACCACCGGGATGTCGGATACGGTCACCACGCCGGCGATCAGCGCCACCGCGGCGCCGCCCATCGCGCTCCATCCAATGCCGAGGCCGCGGGGCTGCCAGATGACTAGCGTGATGGTGACGACGAAGATGAGTAGCGCGGCAATCATCCCGCCACGCGGTTCCCGTCTGCGTCGACGACCTTCTCGCCGTCCTCCTTGGCGAAGGCGCCGCGTTGCGGCTTGGGCAGGATGCCCAGCACCGCCTCGGACGGACGGCAGAGACGCACGCCGAGCGATGTGACGACCAGCGGGCGGTTGATGAGGATTGGGTGATCCATCATTGCGTCAATCAATCCTTCGTCGCTGATCGCCTCGTCGTCGAGGCCGAGCTCGGTGTACGGGCCGCCCTTCTCGCGCAGCAGCTGTCGTGGCGTGATGCCGGCGCGCTCGATCAGCTCGACGAGCATTGCGCGGGAAGGCGCCGTCTTCAGGTATTCGACGACGTGCGGTTCGACGCCGGAGTTGCGGATCAGCGCCAGCACGTTGCGCGACGTGCCGCAGGCAGGGTTGTGGTAGATGACGACATCGGTGGTCATGTGCTCGGCTCCATTCAGCAGCAGGTGAGTTCGGCCACGAGCGGCTCGCACAGCTCGGCGCTCCCCTGGCAGCAGTCCTTGGCAAGGAAGACCATCAGCGCTTTCAGCGCGCTGACGTCCGCACGCTGAATGAGGTTCCGGCCGCGCTTCTCGGAACGGATCAGTCCTGCCCGGACGAGAACGGCGAGATGCGTCGAGAACGTGCTCTGCGTCAGCGCGAGCTTGTCGACGAGCTCGCCGGTGGACAGCCCGTCAGGTTCATGGCGGATCAGCGTGCGGAAGGTCGCGAGTCGAGTGGGGTGCGCCAGCGCGGCAAGGGCACCCAGTGCGTCATCTTCAATCATCCATCGGTTTTAACCGATGGATGATATGAGTCAACTTCCATCGGTAGAAGCCGATGGGTCGTTGGTGAGGGCGACGCTTACCCTCGGCATGTCGAGCCGCAGACACGTGCCGAGCTCGGGTTTTCTCGCGTTGAGATACGTCAGGCTTCGTACCACTATCGGCAGGGGGTCGGTGAGATCATGGCGCACCAGGCGGGTAAGCGGGACCGTCGCGCTTCGCTCGACCGTCGGAAGGTGCATTAACCAGACATGGAGCGTCTCGAGCGGGTGATGATACCAGATGTTCTCGGCGACGCGGATGACGCACCGCAGGCCTTCGGGAGCGAGATAGGCCTGGATGTCTATCTTGCGGTCGGCCGACCGTAGGGACTGATCCTGCCAGATTGCCTCACGCCGGAGCCTAGCGATGAAGGCCTCGACCGTGGTGTCCGCCGCCTCGACCGCCGCGACGAGCAGGATCGGCAGATCGAGATGATCTCCGGTGAAGCGGAGGCGGCGGTCGGTATCCGGACCCTGCGTGACCGCCGCGACGGATGCATTTCGGCGGTCGTCGTCGGTACGGCCGGTCATCGCTTGGTCCTCGTTGCACTGTCCGGCAGAGCAAGCTGGTCCTCCGTTCCCTCGGGCGGCGCCGAAGTCCGCTGATCCGTTCGGTCCACGAACAGGCATACCAGCAGGTGCTGCGTCAGCGCTTCGGCACCGTCGTGGATCACCATCTCGCCCCAGCTGGTCCAGCGGTCGACCCTATTGGCCATCCACCGATAGGCGAGGTCGCGCAGGGCGGCGTCCGGCCAAGCCATGTGCCAGATGGTACGGGCGATAGGAATGATGTCGGACGGATCCCGGTGGAGGATCGAGATGGCGTCGCTTCCGAAGGCGCGCTCGCGCACAACGGCGAACCGCAGCATGCGTGCGCTTGCTTCGGCGGCCTCGAAGCGCGCCCTGTCACACTCCTCGGGCGAGTCCGGCTCGCCGAAGAACTCGACTGCCGCGCGACCTACCGGAATCGCGTTCAGCTCGATGGGACGCGTCGCAGCAAGCATTCGCAGCACGGCGATGCCTTCCGATGCCAGCTTGCCGTCGAGCGGATCACCCCGGAATCCTCCGTCAAGCAGGCCTTCGGCGTCCATCCAGTAAGCCCAGAAGCGCTGGTACAGGTGGTCGCCCGCGAAGAGCGAGTGGGCAGCCTCGTCGATCGCGACAATACCGCGGTGCCGGGACGCGAACGAGGCTAGCATTAGCTCCAGCTGCTCGTTCATGACGCGCGGATTGACCCTGCTCATCCTCAGGCGTCCCGTCCAGAACGCTTCTCGTACGCTCGGGAAATGGCGTCCATGCTCGTCGACGATCGTGACATTCCCCTGCGAACTCGCCGACGTGCGCATCCAAGAGCCCCAGGGGAGCTCGGGCGAATACGGGTAGTCGCTCATCGCAGTTCCCCCACGGCGGCGAGGTCATGAGCGAGCGTCGTGCAGAGTTCGACTGCATAGCGCTCGTTCCGATAGACCTGTTCGATGCCGAATCGACGCGCCTCGGCGGCGTGGCTGGGGTCGTCGGGAACCAGGTCGCCGATCTCGTCGCATGACGTCCCGATCCACCAGGCATCGTCCTTGCTCTCGAACGCTCCGCGGTGGACGTGACAGATCGACCTGTCCTCGGGACCGCGATTGTCGCAGGCCTGCGCATAGTCAATGCCGCCGTGGGTGCGCAGCAGGCCGGGCGGGATCGCCTCGGCCGAATACGCATGGAGCGGATGATCGCGCGGGACGGCGACGAATGCCGCGAAGTGCCCCTTGGCCATCCTGCGGACGATACAGTCGAGGCCCGTCTTCGGGTCGGTCCAGGCGAGCTTTTCGCGCTCAACGGTCCACGGTCCCGTGGCCTTCGGCTTCAGGTCCGGAACGTGATACGCCTTGGCGATCGGCTGGCCGCCGACGACGATGTCGGTCCTTGCGGTGGAGGCGGCACGCGCCACCTTGGTGGTGCGCTTAGCCATGGGCGCCCCCGCCGATCTGCATGCCGAGCAGCGTAATCCAAGAACCGATGCAGGCGATGAGGAGATCGACGGCCATGACGAACGTCACTGCCACAACCAAGTACGTCCGTTCCCCGGAAGGCGGTACGACGAACGCCTCGCGGCACGCCTGCGCGGTGACGCAGATGCCGGCGATGCCGACAACAGCTGCGCCGAGACCGAAAACGTTGATGGAGTGCATGTCGTGGATGCTCATCATTCCGGCTCCTCCCAGATCGAGCCGTCGTCGTCGCGGCGTTCGCCACCGAGCGCGTGCTCCCAGTCGATCCTGGACATGACGGTCGGATTGAGGATACCGCCCATCTTACTCAGCCAGGTCGCGGCCACGGAAAGACGCATTTCCGGCTGGGCCGTGATATAGGGTTCGGAAAGCCCCTTGAGCGTACGCAGCAGCCCGACGGGGTCGTAGTCGGCGGCGGCAAGCGCGCTGCAGCTACCCGCCACCTCCCACAGGACGCCCAGGTTCATCCCGTCCAGACAGGTGAAGTGGGCGGCGAGTCGGTTGTAGACGTCCGTCTTCTCCTCAGCCTGCGCGGAGAGCATGTCGCCGATCAGATCGGGCGGTGCGAGCCTGCTGGCGGTGACGACCGAGGCGACGGCGGCCTCGACGATGCAACGTTCGGCGATGAAGACGCTGGCGGCAAGGGATCGCCACCAGATGAGCGGTGGCGCGCGGTGTTCGGAATGGGCCGCAAGTTCGGCCTCGAGCTGCAGATTTCGCATGACGGATGCTCCGATGAGGGGCCTTGTGAACGTGCCCCAGTTTACGGATGGAAGGACATTTGGTCCGGCATGCATAACGAAAATGAAGGAAAAAGTTTCCTAAGATAGAGGACTTTCAGGATAGGACTCTTTCAGGATAGAAGTCCTGCTTATGGCTTTGGCCGATCGGAGGGGCGTCGACGATGGCCCTTATGGGCTGGATGTTCAGTCCCCGGCCAGGTCCTTCGTACGATCGCGAAGAGCCCGCTTGTGCCCGACTTTGACCACGCGTCCGGCGCGCTCGAGCTGGCGCACTATCGGATGCAGGGTGGTGAGCGGGATCTGTCGACCATGCCGCTCGGTAATGACATCTCGGATCTTGGCGACGGCCATGCCATCGCCGGGACCCATCTCCATGGCCTCGACGATCAACGACTTGATGGTGGGAGATCCATCCCTGGTTCCCCGTGCCAGATCTGAGATCGGCGCGAAGTACCTTGTGCCGCGATCAAGGATGTCGCCTTGGCCGATGAGAGCCTGCAGGGCGGTTACGATCAAGGAGGCATCGACTTTGAGCCCCAGTCGCGTACGAAGCCTGCCGGCGATGAAGGGAACGGTGGCGCCATCGTTTCCGGCCTCGTGGACTGCCAGCGCCACGAGTTCCGGCAAAAACGGCGGTGTCGGTTCCGATTTCGCCAGAAGACTGTTTACGTCTCGTCGATCAGCGAGGACGACGTGCCGGTCTGCGGCGGCGAGCATGCGGCCGATCGCGGCGATCCGGCGCCGGATAAGATCGTCGATGGCGTCGACGCCGCTTCCGATCTGATGTGTGAGATCCTGGACCTCGGCGATGGCGGCTGCGATAGCTTCGGTATCTCCACGATGGACTGCCCGCATTGGAGGATCCTTTCGGTAGGGTGAAGGCTTTTAGACAAAAGGTCACTTTTCATTTGACTCAGTGAGACTTCCACAGGCATACGGTGGATATGAAGAAGACAGAGGCAAATGACCTGCCGCAGCGGCTCACGATCGACATTGGCGATCTCGTCGAGCGGAAGACGGTGGGAATCCCCAGGGACCGGCAGGCGCTTGACGAGGAGGAGAGGGAGATCGATGCGATCCTCGCCTTCGCGCGGAGTGGGCGCTTGTCAGTCGGTCAGTCGGACAGAGGCGTAAGCGGCGCCATGACGGGTCTAAAGGGTTTTGCGGCTGCGAAGGCCGATGTGAAGCTGCCCAAGATCACGCACCGCGTTCTTGTGCTGCTATCACTCGAGCGCCGCCCCGAAGGCGCTTCGGTCGCCTACATGGTCGCCTGGGCGGCGCTGGTCGACGTGCTGGAGGACAAGGTCGTCAGGACGTCCATCTCGCCTTTGCTCAGGAAGATGTCCGACCCAAAGAAGAAAAAGGACGAGGTGCGTCATGACCTCGAGGCCCATAGGTGGAAGATCACCGACGCGGGCAGGACGGTGGCCGCTGCCTTCCGCGCGCAGTGGCTCGCGGCGGATCAGGCTCCCTTCTGGGAAGTCGACGTCGACGATCGGAAGGATGAGGAATGGCACCCGCATTCCGGCTCCTGCTGCTCCGGGCTTCAATGCTAGGCACATGATGTAGTCGTTTCAGGATGGGACGTGCCACATAATTGTAGTCCATCCGGAAACTGTTCCTCTATTGTTCGTTATGGTGGTCTTCCTGCCGCCTTTTCACCGTGCCTGTTCGGCGCGAACGACGGCTCATGTCTGGAGAATCTGTATGCACAGCGTTGAAGAACTCGTGACGGCCGTCGAAGCCGGCCGTGGTTACCTGGCCCTCGTTCCGGAAGCGGTCATCGGCACGGACGGTTTCCTCCATATGCAGGGTGTCAGGACGGGCAGGCAGTGCCGTTACCCGACTGCGCTTCAGCTCGCGGTCCGGCTTCATCTGGAGGCGAACCCGGGCATCGTCACGGTGGCAGACGCCGACGAGATCGCACCGGGCTGGTCCTTCGGCCGTGGGGAGGAATTTGCCCTTGGCGGAGCTGTCGACGATGTGCCGGACATGCTGGTGATCGGAACGGCGTGTCGCAAGACGATGACGCAGGCAGTCAACATCTTTCATAGGAACGACCCCGCTGCTGCTGCAAAGGCGGCGCGTAGGCGACGCCGCCGGCGAGCAGCAGCGCCAGCATCGGCTCGCGCAGCACGTCCAGCGCGAGGCGCAACACCGAGCGTCGGTCGGCGCGCGGCAATTCATTGGG